>Ga0209400_1003287_pt1 | contig 11824 bp, 11 predicted proteins | sample M_130807_EF_Meta_FD_187313 | JGI IMG/M metagenome (GOLD analysis project Ga0209400, IMG submission 187313) | Freshwater microbial communities from Lake Montjoie, Canada to study carbon cycling - M_130807_EF_MetaG (SPAdes) (version 2) | ecosystem: Environmental > Aquatic > Freshwater > Lake... | reverse complement strand
ATCAATGTAGGTAACCATATTTGTACCATCCCATGTAACTGCAATATGTGTCCATGTATTTGGACTTAATGTAATCGCAGAAGCACTGTACCAAGTGCCGCTATAAAATCCTCCACTTAAGCTTGTAGAAGCAGGATAACCAATCAGTGCGTTAATAGAACTAGGATAAACTTGGGTAATAATGCAAGGATAAAGATTTCCTAAACTCGTCCCATTATCTTTATACCAAACACAGATTGTCCACGCATTGCCGGCGCCCACATTTGGAAACGTCCAGCTAGTGCCGCCATTCAATATAATACCATTAGACGCATTATTAAGAGCTGCTAAACCGTTCTCTAGTGTCGCATTGCGCCCCTTACCAGATTTATCTAGCCAAGCACCTGAACCGCTATAATCAATGGCGCGAAGTAAAACCAATGGCGGCACCGTCAAAAACAGCGGCAAACTTTCATTATAGTCGGCTAAGACCTGTGACGCACTAATTACGTAATTATAAATGCGCACTTCACCGACTTCACCGGTTATGAAAAGACTCTGGTCAAAGCGTGCTCCAATGTTATAAGCACTTCCATTATCAATTGCTACCAAAGCAGAGGGATAAGTACCCATAAAAACGCCGTCAAGGTAGGTTAAAAAGTTCGCACCATCCCATGTAACTTGGATATTAGCCCACACGTCTTGTGCAATAGTCAGCTGTGTGCCGCGGGCAATACCATTATTTAAAAATCCACCGACCCATTTACCACCGGTAATAGTGGGACCAACAAGTAGATTTACGCGCGGTGTAACAATACGTTGCGTCAATATATTGGCTTGATTTGGCGTAGCTGTTGTATTTTTGAACCACACATTTGCTGTCCACGCATTGCCAACGGCAATATTTGGAAAGGTCCAGTACGTTGCTCCATCAAATACAATGCCGTTACCGGCTGCATTTTTTGCAGCTGTTCCAGCAGCCAGGGTGGCGTTTTTGCCCTTTCCTGACTCATCTATCCAATCACCTGTACCGCTATAGGAAACCGCACGCAGCAAGACGACAGAAGATTTAAATGTAGAAAAAGACTCATTATAATCGGCTAAGACTTGTTCGGCTGTAAGCGGCACATCATATATGCGCACTTCACCAATTTCACCAATCATATAATATGGTAAAGACCAATGTCTACCAATACGCCAAGCTGAGCCATTATCAAACGAAACCGCAGCAGATGATACAGAGCCTAGAAGTGTGCCATCAAAATACGTTTTAATGTCAGACCCGTCCCAGGTAACTTGAACATTTGCCCACTGTCCGTTAATTAATTGAACAGTTGAGCCATTGCTCCATGAACCGTTATAAAAAGCGCCGCAAATCTGCCCTGAACCAGTAGTAAATTGCTCATTATTTCCCACCTGAATTGTTTTATATTCAGATAAATTTTGGGACAAAATACTTGCAGTTCCGCCGGCTTGTGCTCCCATATTTTTATACCAAACATTCAAGGTCCATGAATTACTAATGCCTACATTAGGAAAGGTCCAACTGGTTGAACCATTTAATACAATTCCATTATTGGTTACATTTTTAGCTATAACACCGGCTTCTAATGTTGCATCATGTGACGCACCGGATTCATCTAACCAAGAACCGTAGCCAATATATGAACTTGCACGTAACAGGAGTAATGGTGTAGCCAAACCTGTGCCAGTCCCTGTACCTGTACCGGTACCTGTACCTGTACCGGTACCTGTACCTGTACCGGTACCTGTACCTGTGCCAGTGCCAGTCCCTGTTCCTGTACCTGTACCGGTGCCCGTGCCTGTACCGGTGCCTGTACCTGTACCGGTGCCTGTACCTGTACCTGTACCGGTGCCTGTGCCTGTGCCTGTACCTGTACCTGTACCTGTACCGGTGCCTGTGCCTGTGCCAGACCAACCTATGCCTAACCCCTCTCCTCCAGCAAACGGGTTATCTGTAGAAAGTGACCAAGTTAACCCGTCAGAGCTTTTAGCTATATTTGCAGCCCCGCTACCCATAGTAATCCAATAAGACCCATTCCAAGTACTGCGATAAGCTGCGCTAAATAGGTCAGTGCTAGAAGGCGACCAAGTTAACCCATCAGAGCTTTTGGCAATAGTAGTGTTAGGCGTCAAACCATTATTACCTGTTGCAATCCAATAATAACCATTCCACGCGATTCCAAAACATGCATTGGGTGCAAAAGGGTTATCTGTTGATGGTGTCCAAGTCAAACCGTCATCACTTTTAGCAATACAAACTGCATTTGAATCACTGCCGCTGTTGCCGTACCCTACAGCAATCCAGTAAGTACCATTCCATGCAACGCCAACTCCTTGTCCACCATAATTTGGGTTATAATAAAATGGACTATTTGTTGACGGTGTCCAAATTAAGCCATCTGTAGAAGTCGCAATAGTCACTGAGCCTGGGACGCCAGTATCTGGAGGAAGGTTTTTACCTACGGCAACCCAGTACGTACCATTCCAAGACACGTCGTATCCCCGTCCACCCAAAAAAGGATTATCTGTTGCTGGTACCCAAGTTAATCCATCAACGCTTTTGACAATGCTAACTGTGTTTCCTAGATTATTACCAACAGCAATCCAATAAGTGCCGTTCCAATCTACACGAGTAAAATCATCACCAGAAAAAGGGTTATTAATTGCAGGAATCCAAGTCAATCCATCTTCACTTTTCGCAAAACAAACCGTAAAGTCGGAATTATAACCTGCAGCAATCCAGTAAGAGCCATTCCAACTAGCATCCCAACACACACCGCCTGGAAATGGATTATTGGTAGAAGGTGTCCAAGTTAATCCATCTGTACTTGTTGCAATGGAAACTGTACGATCATAATTATATCCAGTGGCAACCCATAGCGGTGCCGCCCCTAATCCAGCCGTTGTAAATTGAACTTGGGCTGGCGACTTGTCTATCCAACAGTTAACGTCGACAGCCGCAGCGGGTATCAAATAATCACCGTTAATTGGTAAATTACCGCTGACGTCTTTGTATAGCGTTCCATAATCGGACGCGTCTAACCAAAGAGAAAGACCGTTGACGGAATTGGGATTCGTGCCGAAAGATAAAGTGCCAGACCAGGCATCCTTGGGGCAGTAGCCTGTGTTTGCAATGCCTTGAACCAAAAAGTTGTATGTTTGTGTTGAATCCAATCCTGAAATACCAATAATGGTCCTGTAGCCGTTTGTAGGTTTCTTAATTGTTGGGGCAGCACTGTTAATAGGAACTGCCGTGACCAAGTTCCATTTTTGGACAGCATCCGCGCTAATAACAGGATTTGTCCATGAAACGGAAACAGAATCTGCGCCTGTCACTGAGGCACTAACACCAGAAGGCGCGGGTGGTATATTGCCAGGCTGAACTGTGCGAAATATTGCTGCCGTGCTCTGTCCATAACTATTTGATGCAATAAGTGTAAATGTGTAATCTTGACCATTGGTCAACCCAGAAATTCCTACATAAAATGTAGTTCCGCTATACACGTTTACAATACTAGCTTCAGGGCAAGCCAATGTGTAGTTTGTTACTGTAGGTCCTTGCGTCGGTGCATTCCACCAAAACTCCAGCGTGTTAGGCGTGCACCGCGGCCTAAACTGAATGCTTGGCTTGTAGGGTGCAGCCATGTTTTACTATGTACAGATAAAAAATCAACGGTCGGGACTTAGCATCAAGTCAATCAAATGTTCACAATGATATACTTAATATAAGTCATTCATTGTGAGTTAATAAAACCAATCAGCGTTTAGTGCGGCGCGTTTTTCTTCTGTTTACGCGCTTAATACGCTTGCCGCCAGCTGCTGTTAAACGACGCATCCTATTATATAAGGCTGAACCATTCTTGTTGGAAAGGGCGTTTTGTACAGCAGGATTTTTGTAGAAATCACTACAGCCTGCGTAACGCTTTTGCGCTAATTCCTGGTCAATAATTCCTTGCGGAACTAAATTATGTTCAAGGATGTATTTGACCGTACATTCAACACCTGGTGGGCAATCCCACACTATTTTATCGTAGTTACTTATATCAAAGCCTTCGCCTAAAAGTTGTGCAACGTATCCAGCAGCACCAAGCCCAATTTCTAAGGCAGTTTTTAAATCTCTTATGTTATCTTCAGTTGGTTCATCGTTCACATCGTCTATAGCAGTTTGTAATAGTTCCTTAAATAGTGAAATCTTTTGTCGTAAATCAGGTCCGTTTAACCAATATTGCGTACATTGTGATGCCGCCATTAGGATTAGATAATCAGGGTCTCTTCTAGTCGTATATATATCGATGTTTTTTTCTAAATATTTTTTTATGATATAGAAGATTACGTCGTTAAATAATGGCTCACTATCCTTATCGATAATTGCATCCAGTTTTGCCGCTTCAAAAATAGTTTTAATATATGCGTCTTTCTTCTCTTCTGTATCAAATATTTGTTCTAGCCATATATTTACTTTTTCAGCATCCTTTCGCTCCCTTTCTTGCGCGGCAAGCTCATCTATTCTTTTATCTATTTCATTAAGAACCTCTTGCCATTTAGGCGACTTTAATGAGCGTTGGCTAAAAGAGAATATTCCTCTTGGCGGGGATGGCGTTTTCGCCCTTAATTCTTCAAAGGCGGGTAACTCTAATAATGCTTCTACAGCAAAGGAATTAGCGCGCGCCCTTCCTATAAAAGGGCTTGCCCGTCCATCTGCCACCAAAGAAGGCGCTCTATTTCGACCAATCGGGCGAAACATCTCTACTAAACGCAAACAAAAAACAGTCGCGCGCAATCGAACAAAAGATAAAATACCGCAAAGTATGGATTTCACCAAGCCGCTCAATTGGCAAACCCTGTCACTATACCGTCTAGATTGTAACCCATAATAGAATTTGAGAATTAAGAACGCCCGACGACGTCCAAGCCGAAGATATACCATCCAAACCATTTAATCAAGGCAGCACATGGGTCGGGCTGGTTAATTGATTTTGCGAACATAACGTCTTAAGTGTATAGTAAACAGGTCAGTAAAATATGCACTACAGCCCTAATATGTTTCTTGTGACTGCGTCTGACTATATTATTGCCTTATAAATAGAATGGATGAATATAAAGAGGAATATGAAGCGTTTAAGGGAAGAAGCGGGGGAGGACAGAGTAATGCTGGTTCGTCTTTATTAGCAAATTCTGGAGTAATTGCTCATACAGGGGCTATTACACAATGTTCATCCACAGATACTACATGGTTCTGTTGGCTTTCCCGTCTAGTAGGTACGCTTCAGTATATTTTCATGATACTTATTGTTATCTTCCTTATTTACTATTTTGTATTGCCTTTCCTAGCAAATAAATTAGGTTTCTCTGGGTCTAAGAAGCGGGGTGGATACTTGTGATATTTTATCTGCAACTTTTATTTAAGATTGTATCATCCAACACAGCTGACGCAGGTACAGTGATGTGGCTAATCGTGGGTTAAAGCAATTAAACTAAACTTAAATCAAGAGCAAAATGCCGGCACAAGAATTATTAAATCTGATTGAGGCGCTCAACTCAGATATTGAAGCCACAAAACAGTCATATGATGCAATGATGGAATTACGTTATTTAGTGGCACAAGAGTACGACGTTCTTTTCAAAGAGCAGCGCCAGTTAAAAATAGATGTTCAGGCTGAAATTGCGAAACTAAAAGAAGTCAGAAATCAAATTAATGAGGAGCGCGCCGCCCTAAAAGCGCAAAGGGATTTAGTTCTTATAGATAAGCAATACAAAGAAGCCGTAAAGCCGAAAAAGACCGTCAAATTCCAATCCATTTACCCGATTACAACATTGGGTGGTCTGGGTGCCCGCCGATAATCTGCGTCCAAAATATAATGCCCGGCAAAGCTCAGACAAAGAAAATCGGCAAGAAGGCGCAAAAGGCGATGAACAAGTCCAACGCGGTAGCCAAGACATTCAAGGCGAAGGTAAAGAAGGGCGCGAACGTCGGTCACATGTTTGTAGCGACAGTTGTCCAAGTCAATGGCGGCGGTCGCTTTGTTGTTGAGGACTTGAACAAGGTCCAGCACGTCGTAAAGGTTGCCAAGATTCTGTTCGCAAAGGCGGCGAAGCACCGTGATGCGACAATGGCAACAGCGGTCCACTTGGGCAGCCACGTTATTGTAGACGCGGACACAATCCGCTCCGTCATTGGCGCGGGTGAGGCGCGTCAGCTCAAGCATATGCTAAAGGCGAACAGCGCCAAGAGCAACAACAGTCTTTTTGAGCGCCCTTCCAAGAAAAGCAGTAAGAGCAGCGGCAAGAGCAGCAAGAGCTCTGTAGTCAGCTTGAGCAAGCTGGGCGGCTGGAGATTCTGGTAAGGAAAAAATGCCTGGCGGCATTTTTTCCGACAAAAGGTGGAAATGCCGTCAGGCATTTCTACCGACTGCCTGGAAAAGCCTACGACCAGCGACCAGCAGACAATAGCAAGCGCAATAAATCTATTATATATTTATTCATAATAATTATATAATGACATACACGACCGAAAAAAGCAAGTTTCCGGTCAGTAAAGACGCAACCAATGAAACAAAGCTTATCGTAAATGGTCAGGGTGTATTTCTATTTCAAAATACTGACAATAGTAAGCCTGCGACGCTCTATTTTTACAACGCCGACAAGTCAAATGGCTACAAAATAACATTAGACCTAATCGGCGTCCAGGTAAGTCGCGTTATTGACGGCATTAAATATGTAGATAGCAAAAACAACTCAGGATTAGTTAATGCGCAGGGCGCCTACTATTGGGTCAGCTTAGACGCGCAAAACCAGACTATCAGAGTCGGTGTTGGCGAAGCCCGCATTGAGACTATTATTTATCAATATACCTTTCTGTTCACTTCTAACAAAAGTCGCAAGGCAAACAAGCTGTTTATTGAATCCCTAGAAACCGTGCAAATTTCATCAGAATCCGCTAGCAAGCCTATGCGCCTATTAAGAGACCCAGTAACAAACAAGCTGCCTAACCTAGTGAAAGACAATTTATCCATGGATGATATTGCAAATGGAAAATTTCTGCCAAAAGCAAACCTATCACTGGGCGCGCAGCAGCTCTATGACTGCATTGCCGGCAAAAATTTTACCCTTGACACTGCAGACTTTCCAGACTTTGTGCAGGCAATTGAGCACAGTATTAAAACACCAGGACTCTGGTGCAACAAGAGGCTCCAGGAAAAGTCCACTGAATTCGACAAGGACAAGCCCAACCTTCTAGAGACCTATTTACGTATTACACTGGGGCAAAACAACGGTGAATCCCCTGGCATTCCCTATGTGATGGAAATCTGGCCCGTGGGTCATTACAGCCCTGTTCACAGTCACAGCGGCGCAAATGCAGTCATTCGCGTCTTAAATGGAAGCATCAATGTCAGCCAGTATGCATATTTATCAACTAGTAATCCTAAGCCATTTGCAGTAGCGGATTTCAACAAAGATGATATTACATGGATTAGCGCCAACCTAAACCAGACACACCAGCTAAAAAATCTACCTGAAAACGCCTATACGTGTATCACGATTCAGTGCTACTTGTACGACCAGGAGGATAATGCCCATTATGAGTATTTTGATTACGTTGACGACGAAGGCAGACAACGTGAATATGAGCCGGATTCTGACATGGATTTTGTGCAGTTTAAGGCACTAATGAAGAAGGAGTGGTCTGAACGTTTTACTAAGTTGAAGAAATCCACTTTCTGCTGCTTAAGACAGCGGACTTAATCGGATATGTAGTCATCGCTTTGCGACTGCAACTCCTCTAGGTCCTCCTCCTGTGAAACATCCTCAGACTTATCATCAGGGGTCTCATCCTCCTTATCATTGAAATCTTCAAACAAGGTGCGGCGCGGCTTCATGGCTGTAGGAGGACGCATAATCCACCGCCTAGTGGCCCTGTAAAGCGGGTCCTTTGCGTCCTGTTGCTCTTCCTTACTAATATCGACTACAACCACATTGTGTAGGGTGTGGCAACTGACGCAAGTACTAATTGGCGTTACCTCATCATGGGTAACAATAACAGGCGCCTTTGGCTTCAGCAAGTCTGCAAAGCTAATCTTATTAGCTTTGTTAACAACGCTAGAACCAAGCAAGTCAGGAAATGGCTCACCAGTAGCATGTCTTACGTTGGGCGCAACATACTTATTGTTCTTAGTAACCTGTGTCGTCAATGCCGACAAAGGTTCCTCAGCAGGTTTAAATGGCTTTACAACGTATGTACTCATTAGTGCTTTTTAAAAAAAGAATAAGCATAACCTTATATTCAATTTTAATAACCAAATAAGATTTTTGCACCTAAAGAGAAAACCCCCAAACGGCTTTTCTCTGAACATTTTTTTCTAAAAAAGTGTAGGATGAGTACTGTACCTGGAGCAGCAGAGCTAAAAATAAACCCAGTCGCATCAAATGGCGCCCTTCAGTTCTATTGGACAGCCCCAACTAATAACGGCGGCTCACAAATAAGCAGTTACAACCTAATATGCTCGTCAATAGCACATGATGCCTCTGTAAATGCGGCTAGTACCTATTGCAAAGTAACAGGTTTAACAAATGGTCAGAATTACACCTTTCAATTAGCGGCAACAAATACTGTAGGCACCGGCGCTTACAGACAGTTTATGATAGCGCAACCCGGCGTCTTACCTGGTGGTCCCACTAGTATAGGAGTCAGTACAATAAATTCCACAACGGCAAATGTAGTATGGGCTTTCTCTACTAATACTAATGAGGGATTAAATAACTATTTTATTGTCACAGTTGTCCCGTCAACACTAACGTCGACGCTAAGCAGTTTCTACATACCCGTTTACCAAGACCAGCGCAGCCAACTTATAACGAACCTTTCAAGCCCGCATGTTTATACAATCATAGTACAATCCGTTGACGACGCGGGCTGGTCCTATCCAAGCCTTTCTTCAATTGCCTATATGGGATAAGCACTGTTATCAAAAATACGAAAAAATATTCTATTTGTTTTTGTATTTTACCAAAACCGGACTAGAGCCGCTTAGTGCTCAGGTCCGCCTAGTGCTCAGGTCCGCCTAGTGCTCAGGGTCCGAAATAAGCTCCTCAGAATCGTCGTATGACTCTACTGCGCTGTCATGGTCGTCCTCAGGCTCAAACACCTGATTCTGGTCCACCTGAGACTCACTATCATCGTAGTCCTCATCGGCAACCCAATCAGGACACAGGCGCCGGCGTCTAGGAACATCACGCTTAGCAAGTCGCTTATAGAAGCTGTCAGGAGGCAGCATGCTTCTAATCATAGCGTCCTCATCAGGGTCCTCAGGGCACGGTCCCATGTCACGCACAATAATGCGTCGCCCCGTCCTAGGGTTAGTGTAGTCAACAAGGATGCTCTTGTCGGCGGCAGCAGCAGCGGCGGCAGCAGCGGCAGCAGCAAGAGCCGCCTCATTGGTCTTCAGAATCTCAGCAAAGTTGCCACCACCCCACTTGGCAACGGAAGCAGCCTTTACCTCAGCGACGGGAAACATCTCATCAAAGGTCTTAGGCGCGGCTGCTGCGGCGGCGGCACGTTGACTGGGCGCAACGTACTTGCTTTGTGCCACAGGTACAGGAGCAGCAGCCCCAGGTCGCGGTGGCGCAAAGTTGAGGATGGGCGTCGTGTCCTCCCGCTTACTGGGAGGTATGTACTTACCAGCAACGGGCGTTGGCGCAGCAGCAGCAGCAGCAGCAGCAGGCGCCACATACTTCCCCGCTTTTGCCGTTACAGTGGACCAGCCACTATCGTCATTAATTGTATTGCTCATATTGCGCGTGTGCTTTGAACTTCTTTGGACAAAGGCTTTTCTGACAATTAAGCTAAAGCGCAAGGTGGCTTCAATTTTTTGATGAGTGAAAGATGATTGACACAAAGCCGACGTCAACAAATCAATCTTCACTAGCAGAAGCCGTAGCAACCATAATGGCTATTTTTTTCTCATTGAGCGCCTTGTTTGCCTCCTTAATAGATGACTCAATAATATCTCTTTCAATCACCGTTAAATTGCTTTTAAGAATCCTGTATTTTAGCGTCGTAATTTCAGTGGGAAAGAAGCAGATGTTCTCTTCATTACTGCAGTTGTGAGCAGCCGTTTCATCATCCGTTTCATCATCGTGACTAGTATCCTGACCCGATTCCTTCTCATATATCTCCACATGTGAAGCTGAAACAGCCGTGTAACAGTAGCCCGTTTCCGTTTTGACCGGCGCATCGTAAGTAACCATAACGCGTTGTACAGGTAAATCCATCGCATCAACGTAAAAGTATCCGTCAAAAACAAGGGTGTTATCTTCGTGGCTCATAATTTCCTTAATAAACGGGTTGCGTGTGCCGCGTGGAAACCACCCATAGGTCATGTCCATTCTATATAAAATAGTCGTTACGTTTTTAGGTCCCGAAATTAAAAACCAAACCAAATCTAGAATGGATTGCTCCCATAAAGTATTACTTATAATCGCATTGATTCTAATCGTAGCAATTGCCGCAACCCGGATGCAGACCATGAAAATATCAACAAAGGAGGGGTTTGAAGCCTTACCCTTGGAAGCAAACTTAGAGAGCGCAGGCGACCTTGATAAAATCGTACAGGGCGATATGAAATCAGTGGGTGGCATGAGCAATCTTGATAACATGGACGGCACGGGCACAGGACCTGTTGTAAAGGCGGAACCAGAAGTAAAAGCAGATGCAAAGCCATATCCAAAAAATGGAAAGCCCGACGGTTCAATATTCAAGGGTCAGGCGTTCGGCTCTGGTGGACCCATACCTAATTTGCCTGACATGACGTTGGGTGTGGTCCCTATTAGTGAACAGGGTGGCGAACACGGCTATCCTAAGCAGACACACGGAGTTCGCATATTCAAAGCGCAACCACTGGGTGAATATGGTGCCATAAAGGACCCCAATACATACAGTTACATCGATGACATTGTTTCTAATGGTCACGTTAAACGCTGAGTAGACAAGAATTAATTAAAAAGTAAAAATACAATTTAAACTTTTTAACAAAAATTAAACCAATGGTTTAGTCGCTGCCGACGCCTACGTTCACTATGAACCAGTTAACTTGAGAGCGGTCGTCGCCATCTGTAGATGAAATGACCAAATCATTAGCATCACCCCCGCCATTAGCAACAAACTTATAGCTCAAAATGCCGCGGTCTGTTGTGGCATCCCCCTTGTATGTAAGGAATACAATTGGGTCAGAATCACCGATAGACACATTTGAAACAGTTACTGTACCACCTGTGCTAAGTGTAGCTGTGCCCGCAGCGCGCTTAGTGTAAAGGTTACCTGTGAAATAAACATCACCACTGGCGTACATACCAGCCCAGTTAGTAGTGGCAACGTCACCACCCTGACCTGTGGCAAGACCAAAGCTGCCTGATTCAAGCCCGTTATTAAGGGCTAGCGCATAAGGTGCATCAAAGATACCATTGCCACCACCAGGTCCACCGAAGTTTAAATAGTCGACGCCGCGCGTAGCAACACCAACGTACGTAGGCAAAGGCGCCTCTTGTCCAGTTGTGTCAGCCAATGACAAGATATTGCCATTTGTGACGATAGGGTTACCAGAGTTCTTGATTTCCGTGGACGGTCCACGACCAACATCGTTGTTCATGTACACTGGCAGGTCACTGCTGTTAATCGCAAAATTAACGGAGTTAGGGTCAATGAAACCAGAAAGACCTGACTGGGGGTCAAAGACGCCAACCATGTAGCTGGTCAAATTCTGCGTTCCATTTACGGGACTCACAGTTTTGATAGGAGGAAAGGGCGCTGATGTGGGAACAATCTTCT
>Ga0209400_1003285_pt1 | contig 11833 bp, 16 predicted proteins | sample M_130807_EF_Meta_FD_187313 | JGI IMG/M metagenome (GOLD analysis project Ga0209400, IMG submission 187313) | Freshwater microbial communities from Lake Montjoie, Canada to study carbon cycling - M_130807_EF_MetaG (SPAdes) (version 2) | ecosystem: Environmental > Aquatic > Freshwater > Lake... | reverse complement strand
CAAGCCATTTTATGTGCCAATCCAGCACAAACTCCAGCAAAAAATTTATCGTCACTGCTTCTATACATATTATTATTCTGTTCCATCAGATTGCACAAGCATCGCAATCAGCTTCATCTGAGGATGCTGTGATTACTTTAGCGTCTTTTTCTGGCAATGTCAAGTCTTCTGATCCATCTTTGGCATCAATGGTTTCAATGCCGGATGGTTGTAGATCTTCTTCATCGCCTTTGAAGTCATAGGTATTTTGGTAGTAGGATGTTTTCCATCCATATTTGTAAGCATTCAACATGTCAGTGGCCATCACACTCAGCGGCACTTCATTGTTGTCATAGTTTAATGGATTGTAACTCCAGTTGCCTGATATGGCCTGGTCAAAATACTTCTGCATCATGGCCACAACTTTAATATATCCATCATTGCTGGGCATTTCCCACAGCAGTGTGTATGAATTTTTTAACTTGGGATATCCTGGTATCACTTGTTTAAGTGGGCCTTTTTTACTTTTTTTAATGCTCAACAATGCTCGGGGTGGTTCAATACCGTTGGTAGCATTGGAAACCACAGAAGAACTTTCACTGGGCATCTGTGCTGATAATGTGCTGTGTCTTAATCCATACTGTTTGATATCTTTTCTCAATTGCTCCCAGGCCATTCTGGTTTTGTGTGGCACAATCTCATCCACTTCTTTTTTGTAAGTGTCTATGGGCAGCAATCCATCTGAGTATTTGGTTCTGTTGAACAAAGCACAAGCACCTCGTTCTTGTGCCAATTGATTGCTGGCTTTTAATAGATAAAATTGAAATGCTTCGGAAAGTTTATCCACTGCTTCCCAAGCAGCTTTGTGATGATATTTTACTTCCTGTTTGGCAAGATAGTGTGCCAGTCCAATATAACCTATGCCCAGTGAACGTCTTGCTTTGGTGGATACTTCTGCGGCTTTCACAGGATACTGTTGATAGTCTATGATTTCTTCCAATGCTCTCACTGCTAGATCACACAAGGGTTCCAATTCATCCAAATCATTAATTATACCCACATTGATAGCACTCAATATACACAATGCTATTTCACCTTTCTCATCATCAATGTGTTTAATAGGAGTGGTAGGCAATGTAATTTCTTGACAGAGATTGCTCATGGATACTTTATCTTTAAATGAAGAATGTGAATTACAATGATCCAAATTCATTATGTAGATTCTGCCTGTTTCTGCTCGTTCTTTTAATAGATCAAAAAATAGTTCTTGTGCTCTAATGGTTTTTTTAGGAATCTTTTTATCCATTTCATATTTTCGATATAGATCATCAAATTCATCTGTGCCGAATGCATCATATAATCCAGGCACTTCATGTGGAGAGAACAGAGTAATTTCTTCATCATTAATGAATCTTTCATAGAACAATTTAGAAATCTGTATGCTGTAATCCATTCTTCGCACACGATTATCTTCAGTACCTTTGTTATTTTTTAATACCAGTATGTCTTCAATCTCTGTGTGCCAGATAGGGAAGTGTACAGTGGCATTGCCACCTCTCACTCCATTCTGTGTGCAACATCTCACTGTGCTTTCAAATTTCTTAAGGAATGGAATCACTCCTGTGTGCTGTACTTCTCCACCTCTTATTTTTGAGTTGATGCCTCTGATCCTGCCAGCATTGATACCAATACCCGCACGTCTTGCCACATACAGTCCAATGGCCATGTCGCTGCTGAAAATAGAAGAAAGAGTATCGTCGCTGTCAACCAGCACACAACTGGCAAACTGACGAATGGGAGTTCGCACACCTGCCATCACTGGCGTGGGAATATTGATCTTATGAGTGGATATAGCATCATAATATTTTTTAATATACTGCATTCTTTTCTTTTCAGGATAGTTCATAAACAATGTGGCAGCAATCATCATGTACATGTCTTGTGGTGTTTCGTACAGTGTTCCTGATGAACGATCTTGCACCAAATATTTGTCCACAATCTGTCTCAGTCCTGCATAGGTGAAATCTAAATCTCTGTCTCTTCTGATCCACGTGTTAAGTTTTTTAATTTCGGTCTTGTTGTATTTGTCCAATATGGTTTTATCATACACTCCGGATCTAATATTTCTAATGATCAGTTTTAACAATGGTAGGTATTCATAATCACCATGTGCTTGTTTTCTTAGATCATACAGCAGCAATCTTGCTGCGGCATATTGATAGTTGGGATTTTCCAATGTGATCAAGTCGTTGGCTGATTTGACCAACACACTTTGTATGTCTCTGGTGCTGATGCCATCATAAAATTGTATGTTGGCGTGCATTTCTATTTGTGATGCTGAAACTCCTGATAATCCTTCGCAAGCCTCTTCCACTACGAAATGCATTTTATTGATATCAAGTGGTTCCAGTTCGCCTGTTCGCTTTTTAACTTTGATTGTGGCAGAATTCATTTGAGTTTGTTCGAATTAATTGTTGTGTATAAAAGTATATTTATCTAATTTATAAGTTAAAGTAAGTATATTGCGAAACGAATTGATTGTCAAACTCTTTTTTCAATAAAATGGCAGAATTTTCCACCACGCAGTATTGATCACCTAGTGCTAATGCAAGACTGAAATGTTTTTTACCCACAGGATTTAGATTTTTTTCCATGCATTGTAACAAATCAATGTTACTGCGGGCAAATCTGTCAGTCAATCTCAGTGTGTACCACATGCCCAACAGTCTATCCACACCGTTGTAATCATTTTTTTCTATCAAATTCCAAGCCATGGGCCAAGTGGATCTGTCAAAAAAGTTTGTTTTGGTGTGTGTGAGTGGGCACAGTTTGTACAACTGTAGAACATCCTTTAATGGATCAGAAGAATTTTCCAAATGATCTCGGAATTGTCGCCAAAAAATCAAACGTTCGGTGTAAGCACCAAAGAAAATTTCAGGTTTAGGATTGCGTTCTAACTTGGAAAAGTATTGTTGCAGTGTCATTGAGAATTTCGTCTTTTACATTGATCAAAAGAGTGTCTATGTCACTGTCAGCATTGATATCTGACAGTGTGGCTTGAAAACTCACTTTATCTTCATAAGAAACATCTCCCACAAAATCATAAGTGTCTGTCAAACTCACTGAACTGTCATCATAGTTAATAGTCAATTCCAATGTGCCATGACGCACAGCATTCACTAGATTGCTTTTGTAAGTGTAATTCACTAGATAATTTTTAGTAGAGTCAGCTGGCAATCTAAATGTTCTAACATATCCCACACTGTATCCTATATTGGTAGAAACACTAAAATTTTGTGAGTTAGCAATTTTACCTTCTATTTCAGGTATGTAGGCTGCTGTGGTAAGATAAGCGGATTCTGAAGAAAGTTTTTTAGTTCTATCAAAATAATCATCCAAAGATGTGTTTTCAATATCTTCCAATTTGATCACACTATACACAGCATCCAATTCAGTGGCTCCATCATTGCCCACACTGTAAAAATTATTATTGGTGCTGGCATTGCCTCGGCCGTATTTGATCCATATACCATGAGAGATAATATCTTTGAATTCACTTTTGCTGATTGAGTTGTTGATAGGTCCTGTGTTTTGTCCTGGAGCACCCAATGCCACGATTCCTGATCCAAATCTTAAACCATATCTACAGTATGAGAATATACAGTTTTCAAAATGATTATTTCTAATATCCCAATCTGAATACACAGCAGTTTCAAATCCTTCGTCAACACCTTCGTCACTGCCAACCTTAATATTTTTAAAAATATTGTTATTACAAGTTACTGTGGTGCTGAGTGATGTGAATTCTATTCCGTAACTATTTGTATAAGGAGTTGCTCCTGGAGTCATATAATCAAAATCTCCAACAATCTTAATATCTTCAAATGTGCTGTCCACACAACAATCAATTTTTAAACCTGTGTTATCTCCTGAAGTTACCAACGTGATGCCTTTCACTGTGATGTGTTTGGCTTGATTGGCATTATCTGTTTGAGTTCTATCTCCATCCACTCCAGCAGTTCTCAAACCATTCACAGTTTCTAACACTGGGTAATTTGTTGTTTGTGTGATTATGGTGTGTCCACTGCCATCACCTATCAATGCAGTGTATGGTGGTAATTTTAAACTGTTGGATATTAAATATTCTCCTGCTGGTATGTGTAAAGTTATTCTTTGAGTGGGTAATATTTCTGATAAACCATCTGATGTGAATAATTGATCAATGGCTCTTTGTAATTCCACTGTCTCGTCTACTCCACCGCCTTCAGCACCAAATGCTTTTACACTTACTAAATCATCCAATCTTTGTTGCAGTGTTCTTTGAATGGGAGATTCTGCCAAAGGACCTGTTTGCACAGTGCTGCCATTTCTGTAAATGTACTGGCTGCTTAATTCAAATAAGTTATCGTGTTCCGTGATCAGTTTGGTATTGCCCACTGTGGGAGCACCTTCTGCTACAGATCCATTTCCAATGAATAATTCTTGTGTATCCACTGCCCATCCAAGCTCTCCACCTGCTAATTGAGGTATGCCTGAACCCGTGTTTTTTTGTCCTCTGCGTACTTGAATTCTGCTGATTGATACAATTGCCACCTGTTTACTCCCAAATCTTGTGTGTTATAACAAGTATATTTATCGACTCAGTTGTGGATTGTTATGCGTGACTTGCTTGTTTTTCGTAGAATAATTCAACTCTAGCCCACCACATGTCTGCGTATTTTTGATAATCAAGGGCAGTAATATCAAACTGTTGATATATTAAATCTCTACTGCACATGAATATGTGTGCTTCTTTGATTTCAGTGCCATACACTTTATTATGTGCTTCTGCATAGGCTGTTAATTGCAAAAAGTAATCAGTGATCCATTCTTTCTTTTTAGGCTTGTTAGTTTGTTTAAAGTCAATAATGCAAGGTGCTCCTTTGTATAACCCCACACAGTCTGTGGTGCCAGCATAAACTTGTGGAAAATAAAGACTCACTTCCGAACCCCATATTTCATTCACATCTACCAATGCATTCTTACCCACTGTCTGAGCCATTCTGTGTGCCTGTTGTGCAAATGGATTTGAACCAGGTGTGCCCCAACTGCCTTGATCAATATATTCTTCCAAATATTTGTGCATGCGAGTACCAATGCCACTGGCTTCTTTGGTTATGATATTGGCTTCTTCTTCGCCTACTTTGCGACGCCATTCTATCAGATGTGATTTGTCTTTGGTACTGTCTAATATGGTAGTCACTGATGGCAACGATTCACCATTGGGACAACTGTATAATCTTTTGCCTTCCACTAGCACACGTTTTAAATTCTCATACTGATATTTGGGTTTTAATAATGTCATCTATTATTTTTAATAGTCTCTGTCTGGTTTTATAAATTTGCTAAGATGTGTGAGTTCATCTAACATTTCGTTGGCTGAAGGATAGTCTATAGGATGACTCAAATACGGATCCACTTCACTGTGCTGATCATCTTCAGCCACAATGCTTTTAACTTCAGGTACATAATGAAACATAATTTTTTCCACACCATTCTTCAGTGTCATTGTGCTGCCGGCACAACCTGAACATGCTCCACCCATTTGTAATTTTAGAACACCTGTGTGCTCATCAAAGTCTATCACTTTCACTGCACCACCATGCGTGCCCACTGCTGGCAACACATACTGTTCAATCACATCATTGATGATGGTCATTGTTTCCAATTTGGTTCTTTGGGTCATTGTATTAGTATATGATTTATGCGGGATTTTGTCAATCTTTTATTTGGATCTATTTTTAACTGCCTGCTGTGCCAATCTATCCACTGAATTTTTTTTTGGTTTAATAGGAGCTGCATTGTTTTTGGTCAGATCAGTACTGAGTGTAATACCATCTTTGTCAAAATTTTTGATCAATGATTTAAGATCAACATCTGTGTCATAGGCATTTTTAAGTGCATCAAAATTGTATTGATTGCCTTTGACATTCTGCATGATCTTGTTCAATGCCATGTAATTGATGTAGGCAGGTTGATGATTGCTGTTGGCTGTGCTGATGAAATTTCTTAATACCTGAATAAGAGCGTTGTTTTCAGATTCTGCTATTAAGCCTTTTTTTTTGAAGTGCGTGATAGCATTTCTGCCAATCTTGGAGATCTTCTAATGATTGATTCTCTTTTTTTTCTGTCTGCAGGTTCTTCACCGCCTGAAGCTGGTTCGCTAGCAGTGAAGTCATCTGCTGTGTCTGGTGTTACTTCTGGTTCTACTTCTGTTTCAAGATCTTCAATATCATCTGTTGGAGCATCCGCGCCCAAAGTTGCCGGCGCTTCTTCGCCTGTCAGTACAGCTACGCTGTCTGTGAATAATTTTCTTGATGTTTCCAACTGTGAGTACAATGATTCTAGAGCTGGTTTCATGGTGTTAACAAATTGTTCTGATTTTTCAGATCCCATCTCGTCTCGGATACTATCGCCTAATTCTAACATCACTTCTGTTTGCATGTTGGCAGTGTCTTCCATCCAACCTGTGATCTTGTCCAACAATCCATTGGCACTCATTACTATTCTAGCTGACTCTTCAGCACCTTCTTTGATATTCTTTTTCTTTTTGTCTTGAATGGCTTTTTTCATAGGTTCTTTCTTATCTCCGTCTTTGTCCATGTCTAAAAAATCTGGTTTCGCTTCTGCAACAGATTCAGCTGATTTATTATCTTCTTTTCCTTTGGTCACTGTGTAAACTCCTGCAGCCTGCATAAATTTTTCATGATCAAAATTAGGATTGAAATGTTGGAATATTGCTGAATGATGTTGAGCATACTCACCTCTTTTGGTCACGTCTTCAATATTTTTTAACATGTCTGCCACATATTGGAAATGTTGGCGTGTCATGTTCTCATCCACTGCTGTTTCACTTTCATTTTTTTCAACGCCTTTGGCAATATTGTGAGCTTTAGTGATTGTGGATTTTTTAAGAGGAGGAGTATCTCCTGTGCTCTTCATGGCCTGTGCCATGCCGATTGCGTAGGGATTTTTTGCCTTCTCATCTGTTTGTGATAATTCAGCAATTCTTTGTTCGATCACTTTTAAAAACAATCTATTTTTTTGATATGCTTCACTTGAATGAATGGCATCAAAATTAGCTTGATTTTCAATAGTTAATAATTGATTAGCCAATTTGTCTTTGGCTGAACTTAATTGCTCCACTGTGAATGATTCCAAATTGATTTTAGAACCAAACATTTTTGACACCCTATTGTTAAGGTCTTCTGCTGTGAGAGTTTTTGTCAATTGTGTAAATTTCATTATATAAGTCCTTGCTTGAATTTATTTAGTCAAATATATAATGATCCAGTTCAGATCTCAGCGTTAAAACATCATCCCATGCCACTTCATAGCGTATTTCTGCGGCAGATTTACGGTTGTGATCTTCAGTGAAATATATGGTATGCTTAAAAAACACACAATCATTGTATTTTTGTTGTATTTTTTCGTCAATTTTTAATATGTGAGCAGTTCTACAGGGGTCTCCTTCTGCATGACTTTTGGCAATGGCCAACGCTGCCGTTTTGCTAAAAGTGCGAGCCATTTGTTCATGAGTTAATATATTGTATACCAAAAATCCATAACGGCTTTCACGCACCACCATGTGTTTGATTCTCACACTGTTGCCCTGCTGGATAGGCACACACAATTTGTCTGTTTCTTTGTCTATGAGTTTCAGTATTTCTTTAGCAATTGTCTTGCGGTCTTTCATTACTCACTACCCATGTTTGATTGTTTTTAACAATTTTACTTATAAGAGATTTCCTTATGAGATTTTCAATTATGAATTGTTCTCTTTCGGTGAAACTTTCTATAGGCTGAGTGCTTTGCATTCGACTTAACAGAGCAGATTCTTCATTGCTGACATATATTTCAAAATCTGATATCAATTCGTTGATTTTCATCGTGTGGTCTGTTGTCCTCTGCTTCTTTGCATGAGATTGTTGATTACTGGATCTAGGTCTTTTTTCTTCACAGTGACCTCTCCTGGGTTTTTTGGATCTTTGCTCTGCATCTTCACTGTGTCAGGACCCACTGCCATAATGTCCATGTCTATCTCCTTGCCGGGCGCTGTGGGCATGGGCAACTTTTGTCCTGGTTTTAATAAATTTTTATTGGTGGCAGTGTTCATTTTGTTCACAGTGGTTTTCACAGTGGCATTGCTTTTGATAGGACCTTTGGGCAACACATTTTGTGGTATGGGTGCGCCTGTACGCATGGTGTTGGGCCCTACTTTTTTCAAGACCTTATTCAAATAATCATTGGGTGCAAATTCTTTTAATCTCATTTTCTTATGGGCTTTCTTTTGCCTAAACTTTGTGATTTTCTTTTCTTTGGTGCATTCAGTCTTTTTACTCTTGAACTGGATGTGGAACGTTTGGTTCTAGCAGCTCTAATGGACATCTGTGCTCCTTTGCGAGCTTTGGTTCTTTTCAATGACAGCGATGCTTTGACATTTTTGGGTTTGGTGCATGTGCCAGGACTGCTGACTATTCTGCCTTTGCGAATGCCTGATGTGCATCTATAGCGTCTGGCCATGCGACCACCTTTACGACCCCAAATGGGTGTGACTGCTTCAGTTACTATTTCAGATATACGCATACAATACTGTGTTATTTGTTGTATTTAGCGTGAGTGGGTGGGTTTGTGATCAACCTGGAAATTTCATCAGCAGTGTTACTATGGTACTCAATAATCCTGTGACTATGGCGCCAGTGGCTATTATGATTGTTTTGGTCATGCCTGAATTGCCTTTGAGCATTTCTGAATGCAACTCAGCTACTTTTTCTTCAATGGCTGTGAGACGTGCTTCCAATGCTTTGTAACGCTCGGCGCAAAGATCCACATGTGCTTCTAAATTTTCTTTTTCCAGTTCGCTCATACAGTTATTTATCTGTTACTTTTTTAAATTATCTACGCTGTTTTTATAAAATACTATGTTTGTGTTCATGGGGTCTTTGGTCAAAAATACATTATTGTTCACATTGATACTTTCTGTGAGATTGCCTATCATGGGTATCAGATTGAAATCATCCTGCAGTTGATCCACTGTGATGTAGTCAGCCGCTTCAGTGCTGAACTCCACAAACCATACCATCTGCTGACCTTGATACTTGCTGCCAAAGTTTAAGTCTTTCACATCGCGATGCAATTTCACAGGACGACCATTGAATTCAATATTGCTTCTCAGCATGAGACACTGCTCAAATACCATGTAGTTGGAATGTTGCCACACTGCCACACTGTCTTGACTTCTGTGGCGATGCTGATCAGTTTTGGTAATATCAATCAATGAATAAACTTGGTACATATCGTGGGTATTTAACAGTCAATAAAAAAGGGCGCCCAGTTTCCTGAACGCCCTTTTAATATTTTGACTTATCTAATCAGCAATTATGCAGATACGATAAACTCACCACCAACTGTAACTGTTCCAGCTGAGAAGTTGTAACCGTTCACTGTGCCTAATGCTCTTAGTCTTACTTGTAATGAAGCTGCATCATTTTGTGAATTGTCAACGATAATGTTAACTTTTCCTGAAGTTGATTCAGAATCCATAGCCAACGGTTGTAACGCTTGTGCTATTGCTTCTAATGCTCCACCGATTCCACCTTGAGACGCTAATGAACCTGCTGATCCATCACCATTAATAAAGTAGAACCCTAGGTTTGCTGTTGAATATAGAGTCGCGTGTGCGTGCCCTAATCCGTTTACTCTTGTTATTGACGCCATTTTATTCTCCTTTTTATCATTGTTAAATGGCAAATACACGCTCCGTGTATTTGTTAGAAGTATTTATGGCAAATGGTGCCAAAATTTACTTTACAGTTAATTTTTGAGGTGTTTTAGTACTTGGTGGTGGGCGTGTACACAGTTTGACCCTTCATGTAGGTGTCCACAAAAGTGCTCACATAATTCTTGGTGTCAGGCTGTGATAAAAACTTCTTGATGCCTGCGCCAGTTTGAATATCTTTGGCAAACTGCAGTTTGGCAGGTGGCTTGACATTTTCCGCAGTGGCCAATGCTCTCAGTGCTCGTGCCTGCTGTGCAGTGATGGGGTGTTTTTCACCGTCATCTGTGGTCACGTGTGTGATGGGATTGGGATTGCCTCGGCTGTCCAACACTTTGCCCAACTGATTGAACATGGTTTCTTGACGAAACTCTTTGTCCAGCCCTGCATCTGGATCATCTGCTGGATCCATGATGTTGATCTTCTTGGGCATAAAATCTGTGGCTTTTACCATACTATCTATTTAGTGCAAAATTCACTTTTGAGAACCCTGCTCTGTTCACCAATTTGATTGGGCCTTGAGCTGTTTGTATCACATAACCCTCGCCGCCTGGTTGATTGTTGATGCTAGCTGTAACATCAGCACCCTGATTGTCCAATTGTGCAATCACTGAATCTTTGGCTGTTTGAATGCCTGCAAACACTTTCCACAGTGCATTGAATCCCACCACATTCTGTTTCACGTAGTCTACAATTTTACCTTGTTTATTGCGACTCACAGCACTGGTGGTTGTGAGCCATTTTACAAAATCTCTGCCCAAGTCTTTCATACCAGTTAATACTTTGCTGTTCACATAGGTGTACAGTATGTTGGCAAAATCTGAAACTTTCATAGCACTCAATTTATTTTTGTCCAGCACAGTGTCAATGGCTTTGGAATTTTGATCCACATAAGATTTTATCTGATCCAACTGAGTGGTATCCAATTGCACCGGATTGCTCACAGTCACTGGTGGAACCACCAATAGTTTTGCACCACGAAATCCCAAATCATCTGGCATAGGCACTGTGGTACCTTGTTCGTTGATCTGGCTGTGAATCACTATGCCCACAGAACTTTTGGCAATTTTTTTACCCAACACACTGTCTGCTGCCACACTGTAGGTGACCACGTTGGGTTTGAACTGGTATCGGCCATCTTTTAATTCAGGCTGTTGAAAATACAATATGTCTGCTCGGTAATAGCCTTCCAGGTTTTCTGGAGTGGCAGATTGAATGATGGGAAATACTGATTTCATCTTGTTAGCAAAAATTTTATAATCTTCTGCCTTGCTCACATCTTTGGCACGACCTTGTATCATGGCACCCAAATCATCTGCATTGGTGGTTCTACCATCATAGCCTTTGGCTACAAATCCTGCTTTGTCTGTGAATATGAATTCTCCATTGGGATTTCTTCCAAAGATCACTCCCACTGCACCATCCCATTTGATTGTGACACTTTTTAAATTTTTATTGATGTTGCTCAATGCGTCCAATGCTTGACTGGCTCCTTGACTGCCATTCCACAACACAAAGTCTTCCAAATGATGTATTCTGGCATCTTCCAGCAATATATTACAACGTCCTGTGATTGTTTTAAATTCTACTAATTTCATCTGCCCACCACATTCATCATGTTTCTAAACCATACATTGGAACCTTCCACTGTGTGTTCAGGTAATTTTTTTCCTGCTTTGGCAAATGACTCCACAGCATCTGCTACTAATTTTTCATAATCAGATCTGCCACGAATGATTTTATTGATACTCTCCACACTGTTTAAATCTTTAGCTGTGTGATCCACACCCAACAACAGTTGAGCAATTCTGTCAGGATCTTTGCTGACTGGTTGATTGCTCTCACGATTCAATAATCCATAGTTGTGACTCCAACGATATCCCAATGCTTTGGCAATGCTGGCCAACAATATATGACGATCAACACCTTTGTAATCACTGCCCACTGTGCCACCTTGCAGACTGAACTTTTGCCATGTGGGATCTCCAAACATAAAATCTGTTTGAACAAATTTTTCTTTTTTCATATCACCGCCAATGG
>Ga0209400_1003284_pt1 | contig 11833 bp, 8 predicted proteins | sample M_130807_EF_Meta_FD_187313 | JGI IMG/M metagenome (GOLD analysis project Ga0209400, IMG submission 187313) | Freshwater microbial communities from Lake Montjoie, Canada to study carbon cycling - M_130807_EF_MetaG (SPAdes) (version 2) | ecosystem: Environmental > Aquatic > Freshwater > Lake... | reverse complement strand
GAGGCATTCAAATCCTTAGGGTCGCTGCCAGTGGAAGAGTTCGTAGAGCCGTAGTGTTCGCGCATACTGACATTCATATCCTTTTCAATTGCCTCCAGGTTACCTTTAATAAACGTCAGAATATCCTTCTCTAGAGCCCAGCGGAAAAAGTTCAGCTGTCCGACAGTGGTAACAAACGCTTCGTGACCGCGGGCTTGGAACATAATACGCTCCCGCCGGCAAAACGGGTCGAAAAGGCGCTTGCTGTACGCCTTTAGCTCACGCTTGTAATGGAAATAGACTAGGAATTGGCGCTGGTTAAGGATATAACTAATGTTGTTTTTCTTGGCATAATTCGTCACAAACCAATCGATTAAGCGTAAGCTAATATCGGACTTGCCTTGTAGAATGGGTAAAATCGCTTCTAGCTGCCCCGGATTTGTAAAGAACTCTTGGAGCCACGCAATGATTAGTTCCTGCTTACACTGAACGCGATTACGCACAGTAGTGTTGGGACGTGCGCTCTTCAATAGTGATGCGTCGTCGACAGTATGCGTAGCGACAACATTGCTCATTTTAATAGTTCATATTGACTTGTATTTAAGCCCGGCTGAAAGTAAAATCTAACAGTAAAAGAGGGATGAGTAGTGGTCAGGAACCTGGAGCATTAAACTCCGCAGTTGCAGCAGCCCCACTAAGTTTATTAAAAGCAGTATCTGCTGCAGTTACCGCATCAGAAGGGGCAGTAGCAGCCGCAGGCAAAGCAGAAAAATCGGCTGAGGCTGCAACTGCAGCTCTTGAGCCATCGGCACCAAAAGCGTCAGCACCTGAAGCATCAGCACCTCCAGCTTCAGCACTAAAAGCGCCAGAACCGAAAGGTCAAGCGTCAGCACCAAAAGCGTCAGCACCAAAAGCGTCAGCACCTCCTGCTCCAAAAGGTCAAGTTTCAGGACCAAAAGCGTCAGCACCAGAAGCGGAAGACCAAGAAAATGGTGAAGAACCCGAAACCGAAGGTCCTGGAAATCCAATGGCAAATCAGCTAACAGGTGAAGTGATGGACACCGCAGAAATTAATATTGCTGGTGCAAACTTTCACATTCGATATGATAAAAAATCAAAACAACGACGCAAAAAAATTTTTTTAACAAAAACAGGAAATTACGACGATTTAACAACACCTGAAAAAGAGCTGCTGGTACATCTTTGCATAGAGGATGATACCTATGACGCCGTTCGCATGTATTTATACGATTTCTTCGAAGCGTTGCCGAATTGCCAAAGTAGCGCCGCCATTCTTAGTAATAGACAGTGTGAAGTATCATATTATGTATTATGGTCAGTACTATTAAAAGCACGACAGGATGTTCAACGCAAGATTGACGAAGCGACAAGTCAAAGTTTGATTGATAGTAAGCTAGCGCAGTACCAAGCCCGCTTAAAAAGCATGACAAGCCGTGACCTAGCACCCTACGATGGACCGAAACCATGTGATGCCAGCGCAGCGGAGCACCAGAAAATTATGGACATGATAGAAGAACTGCAGGCTGAGATTACTAAGCGCAAAGGAGGGTCTAAGCAGAGCGGAGGCAACAAGCAAAGCGGAAACAAGCAAAGCGGAAACAAGCAAAGCGGAAACAAGCAAAGCGGAGGCGGCTTACAAGAGCTCCAGCGTATTTATGAACTCTATGCATAATATGTCAGTACAATTTCCAATATCAAACCCATCAGTCGTTTGACATCAGAAATTAAATAAGTGCAAATATTAGAGAACGTCACTATGCCGTTTCCAATGGGCGTGGCATTAGATATGAGTAAAAAGGGAAAGCGGCTCCGGTTGGAGTCAAAGTGTGGTTACATCGAAAGCGACATTCCTTTGCTAGAATCCTTTGGCTTAATCGAAAATGGTAAGGCAGTAAAGGGCTTGGAACTCAAACCCGGCGGTTATCGCGCCTTCATCAATTGGCTAGCAAACGGACCTGTGTACCCGATACCAAGAGTCACAAGCAAGATTCTGTGTGTCTATCGCAATAAGCTAAAGGAAACGGTTGACAATTTTGGCACAGGGGATGGCGCAAGGCAGCAGGCGTCAAGAATCAAAAATACGATTGATGAAATTCTTAAGGGGGGAAAAGATGGAGTTGACCCGGATACGATGTGCCTATCTGGAGGATTGAGACCTGGAGAAGAAGGTGGGGAAGGCAAAGGCGCTGACGATGGTTCGCATGAAGGACATACACCAGGTTCTGGTTGCTGTGAGGAACTTAAAAAAGAGATTGAAGAACAAGGTAAAGCTACGCAGGCATTAATTAGTGGCGCAGAAGCAGAAATTAAAAAAAGCGTTGAAACTGCCAAGGATGAAATTATTAAAGCAATTTCAGAAAAAGGTGCTGAATCTGAAGGTTCTGAAGGTGCTGACCAAACAAAGCCTTCAAAGGAAGATATCGAAAAGGCTATTAAGGAGGCGACCGAAGCACTAGAAGCGGCACACAAAGCTGCCGAAAAACTAGTTAAGCTTAATGGGGAAGACCCGACAGACTCCATAAAAGCTTTGGAAATAGCTATTGCAGAGGCAGAATTAGCTGACAAAAATGCAATAAAGGCGCTCCAAAAATTAGAAATTGTCTTGCGTTTTGCTGGAGGTGAGGCGGATGCAGACTCAGCATTATCTGGAATGCAGATACCTAGTTTAATTAGAGCCCAGGCTGGTGGTGCTGCTACTGCTGCGCCCCCATCACCTCATAATCGCGAACTAATTGATGCTGAAGAGGGGGCTGCTGGTGAAGGAGAGGAAGAGGAAGAGGCAGAACAACAAGAGGAACAAGCAGAAGAGGCGCAAGTTGAAGAAGAGGAAGAGGGTTCCGTCGCTTCTAACTGCGATTCTGTAACTGCCGATGACCATGATGTATTTAAAGCGCCATCTTGCGATGATGTTGGTGACCCAAAAGCCCCAGAACAAGTCAAAAATGGCTACACCGTGGTCAAAGAGCTTTGCTCAGAGACTGGAAAAGCAAAGGCGCTCTTACACAAGCTTCGTGGTGTTAAAAGCGCAAAACTTTCTTGTAGTCTAGACAATGCAAACAAAGAGTTATCTAAACTGAAGCAGAAAATGGAAAAGAATTCTGGTTCAAGCACAGAAGACAAAAAGGCATTTGACGCTCTTAAGACTGAAATCGAAACGCTTCTTAAAGAGCTAGATACGCTAACAGAAAAAACAACAGAAGTAGTGCCAAAAATAACAAAATACATCACCGATAGTCAGGCAACCATTGCAGAATTAAGAGCTCAGCTCAAGGCGCTCATTGACGCTGTCACTCCTTTAATTGCCGCAATTACAGACGCGGGCAATAAAATACAGCTAGACATTCTGAAAGCCGTCCTTACAAAGCTTCAAGAGCTGAAGCCTATAATAGAAGGAAAGGACAAGACTATTGAAGAACAAAAAGCGACGATAGAATCACAAGCTAAGCAGATTGAAACTCTTACAGCACAATTACAAGCGGAAAAGAAGAAGAATGAGGAACTAACTGCAAAAGTCGCAGCCTTAGAAGCGGAAAAGGATGCAATACTTGTGGAGCTTGAAAAAATCAAGCCGCAATTTGACACAATGTTGGGGCAACTGGAAACAATGACCAAATCAGTTGACCAAGCGCAAGCAAATGTGGATGCATTAAAGGCTGAGTTGGCAAAAGACGCAAAACTAATAAATGACAAAACTGCGGAAATTCTTAAACTACAAGGCGAAGGTAAGGGCAAGAATGAAAGTAATAAAGTCGCATTAGAGGCGAAAGAAGCGGAATTAAAGAAGAAATCAGAAGCATTAGTTGAAACAGAAAATAAGCGCTCTGATTTCGAACGTCAGGTTGCAGAAAATAAAGCCCGCATAGAAAAACTAGAGTCTGAAGTTGATGAAAAGAAAAAAGCATATGACGGCATTTTGAAAGCTATAAAGGAACTTCGTAAAGAAAAAGCTGGAACCGATAAAACGAACGCCGCAGCCATATCAAAACTTACTGACGATTTGACAGCTAAGACGGCAGAAGCCTCATCGGCGTCAGAATCATTAAAGACGCTCAGAGCAGAAAAGGACGCGCTAGCCGCCACTTTAGATGAATTAAAACAAAAGTCTGAAATTGAAGGTGTAGCTGCAGGTCAAGATAAAGAGGCTATTAAACGTCTTCAAGATGATTTAGCTAAGGTGCAAGCTGAACTAAAGGATGTGTCAGCGAAGTTTAAAGCGGCAGATGAGTTAGCAGCAACTAAGGAAACCTCTAGAGCACAGTTAGAGGCAGAATTAAAATCACTAAAGGAGTCGAATGGAGAACAAACAAGTAGGTTAGTGGCTGAAGAAGCTGCACTTAAAAAATCGTTAGAAGAAAAAGAGACAGAACTTAAACAGTTAAAAGAAAGTTCCGCCGCACAAAAAGCCAGTAACGCGGCTACAATCGCAACCCTTAGAAAAAAGGAGGAGGAGTTTGGTACAATTCTGCCCATCTACAAAGACTTAATGGCGAAGGAAAAGAAACTAAAGGCGGATAAGGAGGCTGTTATTGCAAGTTTGCGTAAAATTAAGGGCAATGGTGAAGCTGAACGCGCCAAACTCCAAGAAAGCCTAGATAAAATCACGCAAGAATTAAAAGAAACAAAAGAAAAGCTCCAAACAGAAACTGCCCAATTAACAGCTAAACAGGCAGCAGCAGCTGCAGCCCTAAAGGTTGCCCAAGCAAAGCTTGAGACTTTGGAACATGCTCAAACAGAGCTAGAAGCTGCTAAGGCAGAACTGGTTAAGAAAGAAGAACAAATAAAGGCTCTTAGTGCTAAAGACGAACAAACAAAAGAGACTGAGGGAGCTCTCAAAAAACTAACAGCAGATTTTGCAGCACTCCAAAAGGACCTTGAAGGCAAAGCCGCTAAAGCGTCAGGTCTAGAGGCAGCACAGGCAGAGACAGCAGCGGCAAAAGCTGAACTAGATGGAATCAGAGCAGAATTAGCGACTCTCAAAGACTCATCAGCTGAAACAGCTAAAAAGTTGGGTCCTTTAGAAGCCGAAAAGCTGGTATCTGATGCCAGAGTGGCTGCATTAGTGACAGAAAAAGCTGGACTCATAGCGGAAAAGGACGCCGCTGCTGCCAAACACGCCGAAGAACTTGAGAAACTAAAGGCAAACGTAGCAGAAATTGAGCCAAAATTAGCGGCTGCAACTGCAGAATTAGAAGCTTTAAAGAAGAAGCATGAAGCTTCAACTGCGTCATTAGGAGAATCAACAACCAAGACAGAAGGTTTAGCAGCAGAAGTGGCAACACAAAAAGCCACTATAACAGAACTAACTGAAGCTAAGGAGGTTGCGGTCGCAGCACTGGCTACTGCAACTAAAGCAGCTGAAGAAGCATCAGCCAAAAACGCAGCGGCGCTAGCCGAAAAGGAAACTGCACTAACGGCTGCATTGCAAGCAGCAGAAACAGCAAAGCAAGGAACGGAGGCTTTGAAAAAGGAATTAGATGCTGCTAATGCTGCATTAGCGGCGCAAAAAGCCCAACTAGCGTCCAAAGTCGCTGAGTTTGAAGCATTGACAAAGGAGAAGGCTACTCTTACAGCCCAGCTTGCAGAAAAGGAAAAAGCCCTAGCAGAACTAACAGAACAGTTCCACGGATTGCGGGGTGATTTGGCAGCAAAAGACGCTGCAGTTGAAAAATTCAAAGACGAAGCTGCTAAAGCCAAAAAACAGGTCGAAACCTTGGAGGCAGCAGCTTCTTCTAGCTCAGGCGACAAAGACCAGCTTGCCGCCTTACAAGCCGAGCTAAAAGCCTTGACAGAAGCAAAAGCTGCAGAAGCCGAAAGAATCAGCACTCTAACATCTGAACAAGACGCAATAGGTGCAGCAATAGCCAATCTTAAAACAAAGTCTGCAGAGTTGAAGGAACTTATTGAGAGCCATTTAGCTGAAGACGGAGCGCAACAGGGAGGTAGTAAGCAAAGCGTGGTCGACGAATCTATCGCCGCCTTAGAAGCCAAGCACGAAAAGAAGTCAAAGGAAATTGCAGCTGTCAAAATAAGCCACAGCGCAATAACAAAGCACCTAGCAGACGTAGTGGCAGTATTAAGACAGGTTCTTAAACGCAAGGTTCACCTTGAAAAGGTAGGTATAACAAGAAAACAGAAGGTAAAAGTCGAAGGTGGTGCTATCAAGATTCAGAAGACAAAGGAAAGCAAAAGAGCTAAAAAACCAACAAAAGCCAAGACTGTAAAAGCGGGTGATAAGCCCCAGCGAAAGGTCCGAATGGTCAAAACCGAAAAGTCTAAACCTAAAAAGGCAGCTCCGTCAAGAAAAGGTGCTAGACTAGTTAAAATCTACCGCGAAATTCCCCCGCTAAAATAGAACGATGCTGAACCTGGGCTTGAAAATGAAATATAGCTTTTACAGCACACTGGTGTTTTTCCTAGTGGCAAACCCTGAAACTTTTAAATTCACACAGATGATTTTCGGCAAGTTTCTAGATATTGCATCGGCTGGAGGATGCCCGACCGCGGGTGGCTTCTTCCTTCACACGTTTATGTTTTTTGTGGTGATGTTGGCGTTAATGGCATTTCCTAGGGATAAAGCATAAATGCCTGCGGCATTTATGCTGACCATAAGGCTTAAGACCTAACGGTCTTAAGCCGACCAAAAAGCATAAGGTTTAAGACAAAAACCCTAACATAATAACAATATTTTATTGCTATTATATAGAAAATGTCCTACAAACAGGTTAGCCCGACAGACCTAGTTCCTGGTCAAGAATACGTAATTACCCACATTGGCAGAAAACCATTTGCAAGGGGCTATGCGCAGACTGAAACGCGCAAAGTACCAATGTATTACAGTTACGATGGTAAACCAGGACCCTTGCAGGATAGAACTGTAATGGTCTTACCACCAATTCAGATTTATCCCCCTGAAAATCTTCCTGATATTTTGAAAGCCTATAACATTTGGAAGGCGAACCCCGATATTACTCAGCCCCCCGACCGTTATGCATGGATGTCACAGCCTTTATTTAAAAAGAGCAGAACAGTTGCAGTAGACCCTAATATTTTACGCTTCCGCGCTTTTTATAAGGGTGTGGTCAACGGTGAACATCAATTTGTCCAGAAGCGCGATTACGCGGCGCGCGACTCAGTCGCCTTTGATGCAGCTTCAGCCCCAATCTGGGGTATCAAAATAGCGCCTGAGGCAAACCGTACACATGTTGTTTGGTCACCAAAAGGTGCAGCAACAAGACGCAGTAGCAGAGGCAGTAGAGGAAGCAGTGGCAGTCGTGCATCAACGCGAAAGACCCGTGGCTTAAGCCGTCTTATTGAAATTGACCGTGAACTAGTCGGCGCCTCAAGCAGCAGAAAAGCCGCCTTGAAAGCCGAAGCCAAGAAGATTGTTGACAGAGATTTATAATATCATGTAAATGTAAAGAGCTAAAATGCCAGATCCTACAGCAGAGCCCGGCGATGTTATGGTTTTCACACTTCCTAAGACACAATCTGGGACCTATATTATAACTGGTTTATCTAAATATAAAATTCAAGTTATTCCTAAGGAATTTGTTACAAGGAAAGTCCCTGTTGGGCGATTTTTTTCCGAAAACTATGCTAGTGCTAGTGATAGTACCGAGTTTATTAGTGTGAATGATGTCGATGCTGTAAATATAGGCTCAGCTGGAGGTGCACATGGCGCGTCTGGTCCTTATAGTTTTTCAGCGAAAAAAACAGATGGAACTTCTATTAAATGGACTACTGAGGAGTTGGATCCTCCTTATTTTTTTAAATTATTAGAGCCGGTTGGTGGGCGCAGATATCGTAGGACGATAAAAAAACTGCGACGAAAAATGCGTAATAAATCCATGCGTCATGATAATTCCCGTAGTTAACTTCAGTATGTAAACTATGTCAAAAAACCCCAAAAAATGATTAATATACTTCTTAAATATATAAATCATTCAGATGTTTCTTCGTCTCCTCTCCTTAGCATCAATCGTAAGCGCTTCCATCACAGACTGCTCAGCAGGAAAGTCCCTATTCAAGGTCCAGGCGCTAGGCTTCTGGCCGGACCCTGCTATCAAGAAGGATAATTCCACCATTTCTTTCGCCTACACTGTACCAGAGCCTGGATTCACAGGTGGAACAGCGACCTACACCCCAACCTACAACTTTATTCCCTTGTCGCCGACGGTGGAGGACCTGTGCAAGAATGTAAACTGCCCGATTCTTCCTGGTACGTATAACCAATCAACAAGTTCCACTTTCCCCGACCTTAGTGGCAGCCTAAACATCAAAATTGAGTGGAAGGATAAAACAGGCGCGCAGCTTTTGTGTGCTCTGATTAAGACAAAGGTATGAGCGGCTCAGCAGTTGCATATTTCTCCGAAAAGGCAACTAGTGGTATTGAAGGTTATGTAGTATTTGAAAATACAGTGGAAGGGACCGTAGCACGTGCCTATTTTTCAAAGTTACCCCCAGGTGAACATGGATTCCACATTCACAAAGCAGGTGACCTAAGAGGCGAAGGGTGTGCGGGCGCATGTGAGCACTTTCACATGGGACCACCAGCCGTGCATGGCGGTCCGCCAACAAGCAAGGGTCCCAGACACACAGGTGACCTAGGAAACATATCTAATGCCCCTTTTTACAAGTCGTATGAATTAAAGGGCGTGAAGTTGCACGACCTTTATGGGCGCTCAGTAATAGTTCATGCCGATGCCGATGATTTAGGCAAAGGACCGCATGAAGACAGCAAAACAACGGGTCACTCAGGTAAACGCATCGGCTGTGCTATTATTGGTCGTATACCAGGACCAGAATGTGGTTTAAAAAAACAGACACGAAAGGCTACAAGAAAACCATTACACCAGACAACGACCTAAACCAAAATCACGGATTATCTATAGGTGATGAACACTAGTAAAGTAATGCCTTGTGTTCCGTCAAATAATGCGCCTCAGCGAACACATAGCAGTGACAGTAACAGTAGCAACAAAGCAGCTAATAAAGATGGGCATAGAGGCAACAGAGGTAATAAAGCTAAGCGTAAGGAAAATATACCGCGCGCCCTGAGGGAGCAGGTTTGGTTGCGCTACATGGACAAAAAGCTAAGTGGCAAATGTTTAATCCCATGGTGCCAGAATACAATGACAGCCTTTGATTTTCACGTTGGACATAATATACCCGAATCAAAGGGTGGAACCTTGGATATATCAAACCTAAGACCCATTTGCGCCCGGTGCAATTTATCAATGGCATCAAACTACACAATAGACCAATGGACAGCCCTACAGGGACCGAAGCGAAAGTGGTGGTATAGATTTCTTTGTATATAATTCAGTTTGTTTTTTTTTAAAAAAAGAATTTACCACCCACTTAAAGAAAAAAACAAAGCCCATGATATAAAATGAGCTCCGCCTATCGTTCCCTTGCAATAAGAAAGGAGGCACTAACGCGCTTTGTCAAGCCCGAAAGTCCTTGCTATAACAACGGAAACGATAATGTACTATTTCCCTTTACATGTTCTAACCAGGTATTGGATATTTCATATGCTGGCAATAATTTCAAATCTGTAATGGTTGACCAGACTAATCAATCACCCGATGATGAAACCGACTCATCCATCAGTGTTTTGGGAGGGCTTTACTTGGCAACATCACTGGGCGACAATTTTAAGGAGTACATTCGTGCCTGGCGCTCAGCTACAATTGATGCGGGTTCCCGTATTGATATTGTAGTAGCTCCACAATTACTTCGTGTTCAGGAAGCCTCTATCCCCAATGTTACATCTAATAACGGTAACTCTGTTACCATACGCACAGAAGCCCCCTCTGGTGAGAACTACATCACTGGCAGTTCTGACAACAGCTATCAGACAACATTTATTTTTAAGACTCCCTTGACATTTTCAATTTACGAAGGTGGTGTGAAAAAGTATATTACATTCAGAACGGCTTTAGACCAGGAGTAATTATTGCCTCCCGTTTTTGACTGGATAAATTTTACCGCTAGGATGCGGTAAGCAACGGAAGCAATAAAGCCAAATAACATGGCAAAAGAAATCCCAATCAGTTCTAGACATTTTTAAACTTGATAATATAATATTTCTATTATCAATTTTACAGCTGAAAGCACAATCACATGGCTAAATACTCAGCTACTTTTTTAGACAACACAGCCTTGTAATTACACCACCAGAACAATAGGTTCTTCTGCACAGAATCCCAATCATACACAATATCATCTGACCAGCTATTAACAGTAAGTAATGGCGCGTCTAACAAGAGATTTTCATATGAACGCTTTTCATCTACGCGTACAATTGGCAAAGCACCAGATTCCAGCGCCTCATAAAACCGATAAGACTCTGTGTTAAAAAAGCCATCTAGACATGGTACAAATTTACACTCTTGAAGCATAGCCAAGTACGCTGCCGTGTCAAGATTTTCATTAGTACCCCAGGTTGGCGTCAAATGAACCTTGTGATTACTGTAACGCCCCTTCAACAAATCAAGCGCCTCAGTGCGCCCTGCACGGTCAATGGCACCAGCAAAGGACCAGTCAACAGGGCGCTGACTGGATATTAGGACTTTTCCTGAACCGCCCTTTCCATTCAAGTAGCCGAGAGGTAGCGTCATAACCTTAGTGGAATTGCAATCAGGGCGCCAGTAGTTGCGAAAGACCGCACGGACCGCAGGATGATTATAGAGTGATATATCCGCCTTGCAGCTTTCATCGCTGGCATGTAGCAAATAAATAGCGCAGTCTATATTGCGATTAATCCAGCCCTCAATAATAGATGGTGGTGTAGTGTGCTGGTAATAAAGAAGAACCTTGCTACCTGCTGCAACCGAATCAGTAAAACTTGTCCATACAAACTCACGCTGAAAGATTTCACGCAACCACTCACTATCAATGCATTGCTTTTGCTGTTCGGGCTCAAAGTACACGACAGTTAGCGGTTCGACAGTAGTAGAAGATACATTAAGAACTTCTGCAGTCGTAAAACAGTCCGTATTGTTCCAAATCTCACTGTCAAACTTGTCAACACGATTAAAGTTATTGAAATCCGCATTCTGATAAATAGGGTCGTTATCCTGAATGCAGCCAGCCAAAAGCGGCGTTGTAAAGTACACGTTTAGCAGGTCCATGTTATTGACCAACATGTGGTCGGCGCTAGTATACAAGCCGCGCTCATTAATCAGGCTGCATAACTTTTGGGCGCCAGCAACAGTAATAATATAGCTGTATGTGCAGAAATGAAAGTACCGCCGCTTGGAGCCAAACATTTCATTGACCGCAACCTTGGCAAACGCCGTGTTCACAGGTTCTGTGACTAATGGTAAGCCTGCCTTATTGGGAGGAAGAACACCACCCAAGAAAACAATGTCTGCGTCTAAGGGCATCATAGACGCAATTTCAGACCACTTATTCATAAAATCGCCAACCAGTACAGCATCATCTTCTAACACTAAAAAACTGCCTGAGCCCAAGCTGCTAATATGTTTCCACAAACCAAAGTGTGACAAGGCGCATCCCATGACGGATTTCTTCCACGCAAAGTCGTTGTTTTTGAATAGATTGCAAAGGTCTCTGTTAAGCGTAAGTGTTCGCCCATTGACTGCTTCTAGCCGTTTACAAAGACCGGCTAAATAGGGCTGATTCTGCCAGAACTGTTCAAGGCGGTCCTTGCGATGCGCCAAATTCACAACAAAGCAATCGTTGATGTTTTTAATTGTACTAGGTACTGCTCCTACAGGAGCAGGAGCACCGCGATGCACATACAAAACACCACCATATTTCAGCGTCTCTTCCTTCGATTTCCAGCCCGCAAAGTTGTCCAACAGAT
>Ga0209400_1003279_pt1 | contig 11846 bp, 12 predicted proteins | sample M_130807_EF_Meta_FD_187313 | JGI IMG/M metagenome (GOLD analysis project Ga0209400, IMG submission 187313) | Freshwater microbial communities from Lake Montjoie, Canada to study carbon cycling - M_130807_EF_MetaG (SPAdes) (version 2) | ecosystem: Environmental > Aquatic > Freshwater > Lake... | reverse complement strand
CGTAAGCCCCTTGTTTATTGGCTCCTCGACCTGGGCTCGAACCAGGGACCTACGGATTAACAGAAAGCCAGGCTCGTCAAAAACCCTTATAAATCAATGACTTACGTGTATTTTTGATAAACGTGTAATAATTCGTGTAATAACCCTAAAAGTTACATAATGTAACTTTCTGCCCAAAACACGCAAATTTGCAATTCTCAGCGTCATTATGCGGGTGAAAGTTCGAGGCCACACTTGGGGCTCGAACCACATAAGCGAAAAGTTCGGATCTACATTCGGAAGTCGAACTTAATCATTTGAACGGCACGGGAATTGAAAACCGTGTCATACCTCGTGCGATTGGTTTGCAGTTCGTAGGCCGCTGTTTGACTGATAGTCAATTTACGTTGATCTACTTCTGGAGTTTTCGTGATTCTGGAAATGTCACCAATTACGCATCTCCCACTTACACTTAAAGAATGAACAGAGATGTCGTTTACGCGCTTTTGGCTGCGCTGTTATTTGGTGCCAGCACTCCATTTGCAAAGCTGCTTCTAGGTGATGTGGAGCCTGTCATGCTTGCTGGATTGCTTTACTTGGGCAGTGGGATCGGTCTTACGTTAATTCGATTGATTCGCGACCGAGGCTGGAACTTCCCCCAACTCGCAATTACAGAATGGCCTTGGCTCTTGGGTGCAATTCTTTTTGGTGGAGTTCTTGGGCCAGTTACTTTACTTTTCGGTTTAACCCAAACAACGAGTGCTTCGGCCTCACTGTTGCTTAATTTAGAAGCGGTGCTGACAGCGGTGATTGCGTGGACGGTGTTCAGAGAGAGTTCGGACAAGCGCATTGTGATGGGTATGGCAGCGATCGTTCTGGGCGGCATCACCTTATCTTGGCAAACAAATATTGATGCTAGTTTGAATTGGCTGGGTCCCGTGTTGATTTCTTTAGCTTGTCTTTGCTGGGCTATCGACAACAACCTTACTCGCAAAGTGTCTGCCTCAGATGCCTTGTTCATTGCTGGAGTCAAAGGATTAATCGCAGGTACCGTCAACTGTGCACTCGCAATATTCTTGGGACTATCTTTGCCGACAGGACTTGTGGTTTTCTCAACCATGACCCTTGGATTGATGGGCTATGGCTTGAGCCTTGTTCTGTTTGTGTTGGCTTTGAGAGGTTTGGGTACTGCTCGCACAGGTGCATACTTTTCAACAGCTCCTTTCATTGGTGCCGCCATATCGTTAGTACTACTGGGTGAGCCAACAGGTGAGTTATTCTGGCTAGCGGCTTTTCTGATGGCTGTCGGCGTCTGGATTCATCTGACCGAGCACCATGAGCATGAACACCATCATGAATCACTTGAACATGAGCACGGTCATACCCACGATGTTCATCACCAACACATTCATGACTTTGCGTGGGATGGGCAGGAGCCTCATGATCACAAGCATGTGCATATCGAAGTGACACACAAGCATCCACATTACCCAGATATTCACCATCGTCATACCCACTGATCGAAGACTCAATTAATCGTTGATCAGCTTAGATTTCTTAGCAAAATCAAACTGGAATCTATGGCGTTCCCTTGTTAATTTACTATCTAAATCAGAAGTAAAAATTATCTTTATTCCTCTGATTAACAGTCCGCAGCTTGTTCGAAGTGAATACATGTTGCTTCTACATTTGCTTCCACACCACACTAGAGCCCTAGTAACCTCTTGATTTCATTGAGGTCTTATTTATTGAAGCTGCTCACTGTCCATTGATTCGTCGGATTGAGCAAAAAGATGAGCCAACTCATCATCGCTGATGAGAGGCTCAACTCGAGTCAAAGTTTGACTCTTGGTTTTCATCTTGTGCCTAAATCAGAAGGAGTAACCCAAGCTCAAACTCAAGCTTGAAAATTTCAACTTAGAGTCATAACCTGCGGCACCAGTTGGGTCTGTGATCTGACCTGAGTTAGTGGAGCCCACAGTGTAGTCAACGGCGTAAAAATAAGGTGAATTGTGATCAAACCTTTGCTTGAAGCCAACGCCATAAATCACACCGCTTGAACCAGGACCATTTCCAATTGCAGCACCTGTACTTGTGTCATTCAAACCGTTAGTAGACACATTGGTGTAACCGACTTTGGCATATGCAACCGTGTCTGGGTTGATTTTGTAACCAGGTGCTACATACAAATCAATTCGTCGTCCTACATTGATACCGTTTGGGCCAATTCCAGAAGTAGGCGTAATGGCGGAGTTCGATATTGCATTGCTTCCAGTTGTGTAGTCCGCCCCCAATGTGGTGATGAATGAGCCGCTACTCATGCCGTATCCAATTCCCATCTTCACGCCAGTTTTGCTACTTGCCCCATCGGACGCACCATAGCCCTGATCCACTCCAGATGAAAGATTCGAGTACTCCCCTCCAGTTAATTTGGCGTTGGTATTGTCAATGCCTGCCGTTACTTGCCAACCGTCGAATCCAGCGGCAAATGAGGCAGCAGATGCGGTTGAAATCGCCAAGATGATGAGTTTCTTTTTAGCCAACATATAAGCTCCTTTGAAAGTTGGTGCTTGTTAGACGTACCCCAAAATTCATCTCTTACGTGGCTTTACAAACTTTACTCTTGTGCTGAAAGTTCATGACTAAAACTCGACGATCACTCGCAAACACAATCAATGCTGATTTTTTAACCAATTAACGATTGTGAGCACGGGTCAATACCAGATGTATGTTGACTATGAAAGCCAACGGTTCAACATGCTTGACGAAGGAGGACCAAGCATCATTGACGTGGTCAACTGCCACGCGTGCGTTCAAAGGCGTGATGTTGTAGAGATTGTCACCGCTGTTAGTCTTGCCGCGCGTGTATCTCAGAGCTGCGCGCACAGCCCAATCTCCGTTCGCTTTGCCTAAGAATTTTTTATCTGAAATATCGATCCCGTAAAGCTGCGCATCTTGATTGGCAAAGGTACCCGTCGCTAGCGAATACGTGCAACTGGCCGGACTGAGTCACTCAGCGGCAACCGTCTCTATCCGACCCATAGCAGTCCTTCAGGGTTGAGGAATATGTCACTGGCAGTCAATAGAAGTGATTGGGCTTTAGAAAGAAGCTCAATATGAGCGCTCCATTTGGAGAGTGAGCGGTATGACGACTCCCTGCCGGACGCCAGACAAAATTTCCAGCGGTGGCTTCACCCTCGTGATCAGCTAAGCTGCCCTGCAAGACCCAACTTTGCTCGACTTGCGTGTGTTCGTGATCCGGTAACACCGCCCCAGCCTCCATGTGTGTCAAGATGGTCTGAAGCCCAGTCTCAGCGTCGTGCATTAGAACTTTAATGCGAATACCAGGGAAGTTCGTTTCCTGCCAAGGCAGACTTGACGCATTCACGTATCGAGATGACAGAGCTGCCAACGTGGCATGTTGTTCTTCCATTCCCGGGGTGTGCAAAGCCATGAAGCGCTCCTGTACTAAATTCATCAGAGTCTTGTGATGTGCAACCCACCATCGACATTAATGGCATCACCCGTACTAAATCCAAAAGCCCCACTTGCAAGCGCTGATGCTGCGCGTCCTACATCTTGCGGTTCTCCCCAGCGAGGCATGGGAGAAAGACCTGCTGCAATGCGTTTGTCATAGTCTGCGGCAGCCACAGCTGTCATGTTGGTACGAATGACACCTGGACGAATCTCGAATACGCCAATTCCGGCTTCACCCAAACGGGTGGCAAACAGTTTGGTAGCCATACTAACAGCTGTCTTTGAGAGACAGTATTCAGCTCGATTAGGCGATGCAGCATAAGCATTCGCGGATGAAATATTCACTATGCAGCGGTATTGGCCATCGTTGGCACGCTCAAGGAACCGCTTGGCAACCTTCTGGGTCAGAAAAAAGGGGCCACGAAGGTTCACGCGAAACAGTTCATCAAAACTATCTGGCGTAGCTTCGAGCAAATCACCTCGTTTGGCCACACTGATGCCTGCGTTGTTTACCAGACACGTCAATGGACCCAGTGCCTTCTCTACGCGATCAATCACAGCCTCATGGCTGGACAAATCAGCAACGTCACAGTGTACAAAGTCAGCACGCCTGCCACGCTGACGAATCCCTTTTAGCGTCTCTTCAACATCAGAATCGTTGTTGAGATCGCCAATCATCACATCAAAGCCGGAATCGGCCATAGCAAAAGCAATACCCTGGCCAATGCCTCTTTTTCCGCCGGTCACAAAAGCACGGCGATCTGCAGCAATATTTGCATTCATCTGAATAAATCCTTCAAGTCACGTCAGCCCGGTGTATGGAATCAGACAACACGGCGATGTCTGTCAATACATACGTCAAGAACATCATGGTGAGACTTCTGCCACCAGGAGTTAGAAAAGATTTCAACCTCGGAATAGCCAGAAAAGCCCTGAGCTTCGACCCAAGAGCGGATCTGAGAAATGTCGATGACACCGTCGCCCATCATTCCTCGGTCATTGAGCATGTCCATCGTAGGCGTTAACCAATCACACACATGGAAGGCTAGCAAACGATCTTTGCCAGCGCGTGCAATTTGTTGCTGCAATTTTGGGTCCCACCAGACGTGATAAACGTCTAAGGCCACACCCAGTGATCCTGAGCGGTCTGAATCTAGGTTATCGCAGAAATCCAGCGCTTGTTCCAAAGTATTTACACAGGATCGATCACTCGCATACATGGGGTGCAATGGCTCAATCGCCAGCGGGACCCCCACCTTTTTGGAGTATTCAAGCAATTCACCAATTCCGTCTAGCACTTGGGAGCGTGCCAGAGACAAGTCTTTAGACATTGCGTGACCTTGCAAGGCGCCAGGCAAAGACCCAACTACCAGGATCAAGCAAGGTGCATTCAGTTCTGCCGCTTCATCGACGGCGCGACGATTCTCATCTAATGCCGCAAGTAGACCATTGGCATCTGTTGCTGGAAACATGCCACCACGGCAGTAGCCTGACAATTCCAGTCCCAGAGATCTGATCTGCTGGGCCACCTTTTTCAGACCTGTGGCATGGACCTGATCACGCCAAGGGGATACGGCACGAATACCCTTTCTTGCACAAGCATCAAGAATCTCAGGAATTGGCAGGTCTGTACCAAGACTCTTGCGAAGTGTGGCTGTATTGAGAGAAAGCCATCGATGATCTTGCGAGAAATCTCGCATCATTCAACTCCATGCAGACTCATCAGAGTTTTCATACGTTGAACAGCCATTTCCGGTTGCTCTAGCAAATTGGCTGCATCTGCCAGACGGAACAATTCAGCAAAATGCAGAGCACTCCGCGTGCTTTGTTGACCGCCGACCATTGTGAAATGCTTTTGATGGCCGTTGAGCCACGCCATGAACACCACACCTGTTTTATAGAAACGAGTTGGTGCCTGGAATATGTGTCGCGACAACGGGACCGTAGGGCCCAAGATGGCGTGGAACTGCTCCAGATTACCTTGCGCCAAGTGTCCTAATGCGGCACTGGCTGCGGGGGCAATCGCATCAAAAATTCCCAGAAGAGCATCGCTCTTGCCATGGGTAGATTCACTGCCAAATCCATCGCCTGCAATCAACTCCGCGTAATTGAAGTCGTCTCCGGTGTACATGCGAACGCCCTTCGGTAGACGTCTGCGCATAGCGATTTCTTTGTCCTTGTCGAGCAGTGAAATCTTGATCCCATCAACCTTATCGGCGTGCGCTGCAATGATGTCCACAGCAGTATTCATTGCTGCATCCAGATCAGGGGTCCCCCAGTAGCCAGTCAGCGCAGGATCAAACATGTCACCCAGCCAATGCAGTACCACAGGCTGCTTAGCTTGTGACAAGATACGAGCATAGACTCTCTCGTAGTCAGCGGGGCTTTGGGCAACACGAGCTAATGCGCGGCTTGCCATGATGATCAATTTCCCACCCATTTTTTCGATGGCGGCCATCTGCTCTTCGTAGGCGTTGATCACATCGTCCACGCTTTTGACAGCATCAACGTCAAGGTGATCGGTGCCACAACCAGAAGCCACAATCGCTCCCGGGTGGTCTTTTGCCGCATTCAGTGAACGCTGGATCAACTCCAGCGATGTGGGCCAATCCATGCCCATACCCCGCTGCGCGGTATCCATTGCCTCGGCTACTCCCAAGCCTAGCGACCATAGGTATTTGCGGTAAGCGATTGTGGTGTCCCAGTCGACAGCGGATGTGATCCAAGGATCAACTGTTTTCAAGGGATCAGCCACTACATGGGCCGCCGAATATGCAATTCGGTTGAAGGTCACTCCGTGCGCAGGTCGCACAGGCTGCTTTCCTGTAAGGCTGTAAGACTGTAATTGCCCCTGATTGCTAGGCAGTTTGATAGTCAATGTCATGTTCGATTTCCTGATTTAATATTGGTACTAGTGCCTTGATTTATTCGATTTCGAAAGAGCTTGTGTCTATTCAGATCGATTCAAACCCCAAAAACTTTGCCGCCAATCTTGCTTGCCCCATGTGCATGTATTTTCCTGTGTGCACACGATGTCCAGTCTTTTCCGCGATCGACAGCAGCGGCGTCATCTCTGGCTTAGTGACAATATCGGCCACCAGAGTTGTTGAAGGGAGTTCTGATGGATCGAATGGCAGGGAATCATCGCCCTTCATCCCCAAGGGGGTTGCGTTGATAACGACGTCCAGGTGCACGCCCTTTGTGCTCCCTATATCAACATTCAAGGTAGGAAATTGCGTTTTCAATCGAGTTGAAAGTGCTTCGCATTTGCCCTGATCTATATCGCTCAAAGATATGAAAGACACTCCTGCTTGAGCCAATGCAAATGCAATGGCACTCCCAGCGCCCCCCAGACCATGCAGCTTTACCTTCCAGGCTTCAGGCTCGTGTCCTTCGCGACGCAAGCCATCTACGAAACCATGCCCATCGAACATATCTCCTGTCCAACGTCCATCAATCCCCCTTCTTGCTGTGTTGACAGAGCCTAAGAATTTTCCCGTGTCGCTCAGCTCGTCTACAAGTTTTGCTACTCGGGATTTATGAGGCATTGTTATGACAATTCCTGCCAAATTCTTAATGGATGTCAGCCCTTTCCAAGCCTGAATCAGGTCATCAGGACTGACATGAATGGGTATGAAAACAGCATTGATGTTCTCGTGCGAGAACATCGCGTTGAAGACTTCAGGAGAACGAACTGACCCGATAGGGTCTCCGATGATTCCATACACCTGTGTAGCCCCATCAATACCCTCAAGTCTCACTTGGAGCCCTCCGTTGGCTTAGGAGAATTTCGACGGTTGATAAAGTTCCCGATCCTTTCCTTGGCTTCAACTGTGTCGAGAACCATCGCTGCCAAGAGGCGCTCAATTCGCAACGATTGGCGTAATGGTCCCTCAGATGCTTCCAAAAGTACTTCCCGAGCAAATGCCACAGCAGGAGCGCTCCTTTGCGCAATTGCTTCAGCAGCAGATATTGCCGTGTTCATAACCTCATCAGAAGCAACTGCGCGTGCAGCGATCCCGTGTTCTCTCGCTTCTACGCCTGACAATACGCGACCGGTTAGAATCAAGTCTGCGGCAATGGCCCGGCCAGCCAGGCCCATCAGGCGCTGTGATCCACCTTGGCCGGCGATTACGCCAACCCCGGTCTCTGGCAGTGCAAATCGTGCATCCTCTGCAGCGATGATCAAGTCGCAATACAGCGCAAGTTCAAAACCGCCGCCTACCGCATGCCCTCGGACTGCAGCAATGATGGGCTTAGGCATTCGGCGGATAGCGTCCAGATCATCCAGCCATCCTGACAAGATGGCAGTAACACCCTGCAACTTGATGATGTCTACCAGATCGGCGCCTACACAAAAGTGTGTTTCCGTACCAGCCAGAACGACGCTTTTAACAGATTCATCCGCCATCGCATCATTGAGTCTTGCCAGCAGCGTTTCCGTCAATTCTGGTGACATTGGGTTACCGCGACGGGGAACCCCTGTCATAGTGACAATCCGAACAGGTCCTCGATTCTCTACGCTCACATAGTTGTCGGTCATTGCATCACCTCGGCGTCATAGGAACGGACAGCTCGAACAATGGGGGGGAAATCCATGTGCGCCAACACATCTTTTTGTACATCCACACCTGGCGCTACTTCGATCAGCTCCACGCCCTCTTTGGTCAGTTCGAACGTGGCACGCTCCGTCACATAGACGACGCGCTGACCTCTACTGACTGCTTGTTTTCCGCTGAAAGTGATATGAGCGACTTCATCCACAAGTTTGCGAATCGACCCATGTTTTTTGACATGCAGTTGTCCGCCCTCAACTAGAATGTCACTGTTTTTGGCGTCGAAAGTACCGCAGAAAACCACCATCTTGGCGTTCTGGGAAATGTCGATGAACCCCCCTGGTCCGTTGACGTTTCCGTTTAATTTGGAGACGTTGACATTTCCGTCCTTGTCCATTTCGGCCATGCCAAGGAACGCGATGTCGAGCCCACCACCACTGTAAAAATCAAATTGTGATGGTGTGTTGATAATGACCGCTGGATGATGCGCCATGCCAAACAGATCGTCTTCACGCATATGACCGCCATGAATTCCTTGCTCCACAGTGGTCCAGTAATCATCAGAAATTCCTCTTTCTGCGATCAAAGAAGCCACCTGTGCCGAGGCACCAAATCCGAAGTTCAACACCGAACCAGGCCGCAACTCCTGCGCTGCTCTGCGCGCAATGATCTTTTTGAGTGCATCGGTAGAAAGTGGCGGACGAACATAGGTCCCTGTTTTTCCTACAAATGAAGGATCAAATTTGTCCCTGTAGGTTTGCATTTGTTCGGGCGCTTCAACCACAGCATTCACAAGTACACCAGGAATCGCAACCGATCTAGGTGAAAGTTGACCTACTGGCACTATTTCACGGACTTGAGCGATAACGATGCCACCACTGTTATGGGCTGCCAGCGCTACAACGTACGCATCCAAATCGGCTGGTTCTTGCTCCAGAGAGATATTTCCTGAAGTGTCTGCATATGTGCCACGAATGATGCCGACATTGATTGGGAATGGCTTGTATCGCAAATACTCCCGCCCATCGAGATTGAGCACTTCAACCAGGTCTTCCTCAGCCTTCGGATTCATTTTTCCACCGCCTTGGCGGGGATCAACGAATGTGCCTAAACCAACGTGCGTGATGAGCCCTGGTCTGCCTGCTCCAATTTCGCGCAACAAGTGTGTGATGACGCCTCCCGGCAACGAGTAGGCGGCCATTTCGTTCGAACGAGCAAGTGCTTGCATTCGCGGTGACCATGTCCAATGGCCACCAATTACGCGCTTAACCATGCCTGCATGTGCGAAACGATTGGTGCCGCGTTCCCCGCGATCACCTAGACCAAGCGCATGGACCAGCGAGAGATTCTTGGCACCTTCCCCCTTTTTAAATCGTTGCTCAATGGCTTCGAATACAAAATCAGGTTCAACAAGTCCCCCACCTGATCCAGTCATGGCGATTGTGTCGCCATCCTTGATCAAGGCCGCCGCCTGGGCGGCAGTCATCTTCTTGTTGCGCATTTTTTGATGCCTTATTTCAGATTGAGCTTGGTCACGATCTCGTTGTAGAACTTGTATTCACGCTCAAGAGCTGGACCGAATTTGTCTCCGTCTTCATAGACCATGCCCAAGTACAAGTTCTTGAAAAAGTCCTGGTACTTCTTTTCTTGGGTTACCTTTTGGACAACTTCTTTCAGCTTTGCTAAGACAGGAGCCGGAGTGTCTTTAGGGGCAGCAAGTGCTCGCCAAGTTCCCAATTGCAGGTCAAGGCCACGCTCTTTGAAGGTGGGAACATCAGGAAACTCTTTCAGACGCTCGGGAGCCATCACGCCAAGAAGACGGAATTTGCCCGAACGCACGAAAATGCCTGCTTCACCAGTAGTGGCGAAACCGCCTTCAACTTGGTTTGCCAAGATGGCTGTCATTTCAGGACCAGCGCCAACATATGGGATGTTGTTGAACTTGACGCCAGCTTTTTCTTCTAAAGCAATTGCGGCCAGGTGATAGGTTGCGCCTTTACCAGAGTTGGCCAGGACGACTTGCTCCGGTTTGACCTTTGCTTTGGAAATCACTTCTTCCAATGTTTTGAAAGGAGAGTCTGCTGGCACGATCAGAACAATGGGGTCAATATTCAGTCGAGCAATGAATGTGAAGTCTTGAGCTTTTGCTTTGCCAATGCCTTGCAGCAACGCCAAGTTTATTTCTGGTGTCACCATGGTCAGCTTGTAGCCATCTGCTTTTGCGGAAGCGCCTTCGAAGTGACCGATCGCGCCTGCAGCCCCAGGGCGGTTTACAACGACAACACCTTGAGGCAGATATTTCTGGGCGCTGTCTGCAAATGCACGGGCTACGGCATCAGTGCCGCCTCCGACTGCAAATGGCACAACAAGTTCGATTGCCCGACTCGGGTACTCATCCGCCATGGCGGGAGTGATGCCAGCTGACAGAGCCAGCGCACTGAGTGTTGCTCGCAGGAATGTGGAACGCTTCATGATGATTGACTCCTAAGTGGTTGACGGTCGAAATTGAATCGGTTCAAATTAAATGCAAACCGATTTGAACCGATTCAATTGGTCATTTCTATAGGGATTTCCCTTTATTTTTTGCGTTCACCAAGTACAGGATGAGCTGATGGCTATTAGCTGTATGCTAGGCGCAGAAGCGGCAAGTGAACAAATGGCGGATAAACGAATTACTTTGAAAGACGTGGCACAAGCAGCTGGCGTTGCTACCGGCACAGTGTCGATGGTCCTCAATGAAAGTCCACTGGTTGCAGAGACAACGAAAGCGCGTGTTAAGGCTGTCATTGACGACCTAGGGTATGTGTATGACCGTGCTGCAGGCAACCTACGTGGAAAGCAATCCAGAATTGTTGGGATTTCGATCTGCAACCTGAACAACCCTTACTTTGCTGACGTAACGGCCGGACTTCAAGAGGCGATGGAGGATTTGGGCCGGGTGCTTGTACTTGGCAACTGCGCAGAATCCGTTCCTCGTCAGATGAACTTCTTGCAATCTCTCCGGCAGTACCGCGTTGAAGGTTTACTGCTTACGCCAGCAATTGGCACGCCTACATCCCATGTTGAGCAACTCTTGCAATGGAACATTCCGTTAGTTCAAGTCACACGTTACGTAATGGGCGTAGAAACTGACTATGTTGGTAACGACAACCGCTTGGGAACCATACTTGCGACCCAGCATCTGCTGGAACTCGGACACAAGCGTGTCGCTTATATCGGTCGAAACAGCCTGACTTCTACTGGTCATGATCGATTCGAGGGATTCCGAAATGCAATGCAGTCTGCAGGTCTACAGGTCAATGACAACTGGATTATCGAGTGCCAGGCTACTCGTGAAGATGGTTTCAAGGAAACCGTGAGGCTCTTCAATCACCATGAAAAACCAACAGCCCTTCTTTGCTTCAACGATCCGATTGCGTTCGGAGCCATGCTTGGACTCCGCAGTCTTGGCATTGAGCCTGGAGTAGATTGTTCAGTCGTCGGTGCTGACGATGTGACAGAAGCTGGCTTGTGGCAGCCTGGTCTAACGACCATTTCAATCGGTCGAGAAAGTATTGGCCGAGCCGCTGGTCATTTACTTATGTCAAGAATTAAGGAGCCGAAGAGGCCATTTGAACGAATCACAGTCCGGCCTACGTTAGTTGTTCGATCATCGACTAGTTCTATCTAAGAATTAGTTGTTCAGCTGCTGTCCGACGTCAGCGTGTGTGAGACAAATAGGGGTACTTGATTAAAGGAGGGTTCAGGTTCATCTTTCAACCTAAGGAGTGAAGATGAAATTGAAATTCAATCAGTTGACAATTTCAATATTCCAAGGTTTAACAGAAAGCCAGG
>Ga0209400_1003278_pt1 | contig 11846 bp, 5 predicted proteins | sample M_130807_EF_Meta_FD_187313 | JGI IMG/M metagenome (GOLD analysis project Ga0209400, IMG submission 187313) | Freshwater microbial communities from Lake Montjoie, Canada to study carbon cycling - M_130807_EF_MetaG (SPAdes) (version 2) | ecosystem: Environmental > Aquatic > Freshwater > Lake... | reverse complement strand
CGGTCTGCATCTCCGCCATGGCGGTGGAATCATCCTGCAAACGGTCGCTGATGCGTCTTACCGCCTCGGGGAGGAGGGCGGGCAGGCGGGCGCGGATGAGCTCGGCATAGGCACCGTGGGCGATCTGCTCCGCGTAGTCCTCAAACACGAGCGCGAGATTTCCTCTGAGGGTATTCTCCTCCAACTGCCGCCGCGTGAGGCGCTGCACGGATTTCTGCATGGTGCGCAGTTCGCCGAGGCCCTGACGGGTGTTGGAGAGGCATACGTCCACGGTTTGCAATGGTTGCTCGATCAGCATGGGCTCGTTTGCCAGCATGGCGCAGACGGCGGTGAGCTTGTCTGTGAAAACCGCCGCTTCTGGGTGGGCGATCTGCCGCAGGGATGCGATCAAGGTGGAGCCATGTGCATCGAAGTAGAGCCGCCGTCGCCAGTCCTTGCGGGGCGGTTCCTCCAGCCAGCGGCAGCGGGAGAGATGATCCAGCACGCGGCGTGAGGTTTCGCGCGGAGGAAGAGCGCCTGCGATCAGTTCGCCTTCGGCGTGAAATTCGTCTCCTTCGGGCTGGAATTCGGGGTGCTTGGCGAGCACTTCGGCGATGATTTCAATGGCGTCATCGCGTTCCAGGCCGTCCGGCTGCTCGGTACACTCGCGATCCAGCGCATCTAGGACATCGACGTAGGTCGGAGCATTTTTCCCCGCCAGCACGCGGAAGAACGCGGGATCGCGCACTTCGCGGTAGAGGCTGGTGGAAAGGAGGTCGGGCATGAGCCGCCCACCATGGGGAGACTTTGCGGCGAGGCAACAGCCCGTCATTCTCCGCTCTGAGCATGGACGATCCCGCCCTGAACAGGACGGTGCGCAAGACGGCCCATTGGACCAGCGTTGTGCTGGGCTGCCCTGATTTTGTCAAAAAACGCCCGCCAATCCATGAAGACACGTCTCCTCATTCCTGTACTCTTCCTCGCCGCCGTGCATGCCGCACCGCCGAAGAAGGAGGAAGGCATTGACCCGAACAAGCCGGTCTCCTTCTACAAGCACATCCGCCCGATCTTCCAGGCGCAGTGCAATGGCTGCCACCAGCCGGCGAAGAAGAAGGGCGACTACATCATGACGGAGTTCGTGGCGCTGCTCAAAGGGGGCGAGGAAGGCCATGCGGTGGTGGCTGGCAAACCGGAGGAGTCCAATTTGCTGAAGCTGATCAAGCCGGATGAAAAGGGCAAAGTGGAGATGCCGCAGAAGGCCGACCCGCTGCATGAAACGCAAATCGCCCTGATCGAGCGCTGGATTGCTGAAGGCGCGAAGGATGACACGCCGGCATCTGCCAAGGCGCAATATGACATGGCGCACCCCCCGGTGTATGTGAAGGCCCCGGCCATCACCTCGATCGATTATTCGCCAGACGGCAGCATGATCGCGGTGGCAGGTTACCATGAGGTCCTGATCCACAAGGCCGACGGCAGCGGGCTCGTCTCACGTCTGGTCGGTCTGGCGGAGCGCATTCAGAAGCTGGCGTGGTCGCCAGACGGCAAAAAGATCGCGCTCACTGGCGGCAGCCCGGCGCGCATGGGTGAAATCCAAATTTGGGACGTGGCGGCGAAAAAGCTGGAACTCTCCAAGTCGCTGACTTTTGACACGCTGTATGGCGCGAGTTGGTCGCCCGATGGCAAATTCCTCGCGTTCGGCTGCGGTGACAATGCGGTGCGGGCCATCGATGTCGCCACCGGCAAGGAAACACTTTTCATGGGCGGGCACAGCGACTGGGTGCTCGACACGGTCTGGGGCGTGGATGGCAAGCATGTCGTCTCCTGCGGTCGTGACATGAGCGTGAAGCTCACCGAAGTGGCCACGCAGCGCTTTGTTGATAACGTGACTTCCATCACCCCTGGTGCGCTCAAAGGCGGTGTGCAGGTGTTGGCGCGGCATCCGCTGCGCAATGAAGTGCTCATCGGTGGCACGGATGGCGTGCCTGCGATCTACCGCATGGAGCGCATGACGAAGCGCGTCATCGGTGACAACGCCAACCTGATTCGCAAATTCCCCGGCATGCAGGGCCGCATCTTCGGCGTTGATTTCGCACCGGATGGCAAGCGTATCGCAGCCGGTACGTCGAATGAAGGTGTGGGAGCGGTGAACATTTACGCGAGCGATTACGACAGCACCATGCCCGAAGGCGTGAAGAAGCTCGTCGAAACGGTGAACGGCAAAGGCCAGGAGCTGGATGACTGGGTCACCAAAGATGTGAGGCAACTCAGCAGCACGGCGATTCCCTGCGGCATCTTCAGCGTGACCTTCAGCCCGAATGGCAAGACTGTCGCTGTGGCAGGTCAGGACGGGCAGATCCGTCTGATTGATGCGGCGAATGGTGCGATCTCCAAGGAGTTTGTCTCCGTGCCGCTGGAGAAGGAAAAGATTCTCGCCGCCACGGACGTGATCGTGGACGACAGCGTGCGGGTGGTGATCGAGAAGGACAACAAGGTCGAAACCCTGCACACGGGTCCGATAGTTGCCTCCATCGACGTCGAACCGACCACGATCAAAATCGGCAAGCCCACCGAATACGCACAGCTTCTTGTCACCGCGCGCATGAGCGACGGCACACGTGCGGACGTCACGCGCATGGCCAAGATCACCTCTGAAAACGGCGACATCGTGGACGTCAACACCCGTGGCATGGTGCGTCCGGACAAGGATGGAGCCACCAGCGTGAAGGTATCTTTCCTCGGCAAGACCGCCAACATTCCAGTGAACGTGAACGGCATGAACGTTGCCCTCAAACCTGACTATGTGCGTGATGTGATGCCCATCATGTCGAAGCTTGGTTGCAATCAAGGCACCTGCCACGGCGCGAAGGAAGGCAAGGCGGGCTTTAAGCTCTCGCTGCGTGGTTACGATCCCGTTTACGACGTGCTCGCCTTTGCGGATGATCTCTCCAGCCGCCGTGCGAACGTTGCGTCGCCGGAGCATTCGCTCATGCTCCTGAAGGCCAGTGGCAGCGTGCCGCATGAAGGCGGCCAGCTCACCGTGCCGGGAGAGCTTTACTATGAGTCGCTCAAAGCCTGGATCGGCCAGGGCGCGAAGCTGGAGATGAAGACGCCGCGCGTCACCAGCATCGAGCTGTCGCCCAAGAATCCCGTCATTGAGCGTGTCGGCGGCCGCCAGCAGCTCCGCGTCATCGCGCGGTATGCCGATGGCTATGTCAAAGATGTCACTGCCGAGGCCTTCCTCGATAGCGGCAATGGCGATGTCATCGAAGCTGACAAAAAGGGCCTCATGACCAGCCTGCGTCGTGGTGAGGCACCGATCCTTGCTCGATTTGAAGGTGCTTACGCGGCCACCACCATCACCGTGATGGGCGACCGCACGGGCTTCGCCTGGAAAGAGCCGGAGAAGTGGAACAAGATCGACGAACTCGTGGCCCAGAAATGGCAGCGCATGAAGATCGAGCCGAGCGGACTGTGCAACGATGAGGACTTCCTGCGCCGCATCCATCTCGATCTCACCGGCTTGCCGCCGAAGCCCGAGGAAGTGACCACTTTCCTGACTGACAAGCGTGACACCCGCACCAAGCGCAGCGAGGTGGTGGACAAGCTCATCGGCAATCCCGATTTCGTCGAGCATTGGGCCAACAAATGGGCCGACATGCTGCAGGTGAACTCCAAATTCCTCGGTGCCGAAGGTGCCACCGGCCTGCGCACGTGGATCAAGCAGCAGGTCAGCGACAACACGCCGTATGACCGCTTCGCGTATCGCATCATCACCGCCACGGGTTCGAACAAGGACAATCCGCCCGCCGCCTACTTCAAGACTGTGCGCACCGCCGAAGAGATCAGCGAAAACACCACGCATCTGTTCCTCGCGACCCGTTTCAACTGCAACAAGTGCCACGATCACCCCTTTGAGCGCTGGACGATGGACCAGTACTATGAAACCGCGTCCTACTTTGCGCAGATCGACCTCAAGGGCGATCCCGCCGCCAAAGGCCAGACGATCGGGGGCAGCGCCGTCGAAGGCGCGAAGCCGCTGTTTGAAATCGTCTCCGACAAAAAAGATGGTGACGTGCTGCACCTGCGTACGAACAAGCCCGTCGCGCCGCAGGTGCCGTTTGAAACCGAACTCGTCAGCAAAACGGCGAACACCCGGCGTGAGCAGTTTGCCACCTGGATGACCAGCTCGCAGAACGACTACTTTGCCATGAGTTATGCCAACCGCATCTGGGGCTACCTCACCGGCACCGGCGTCATCGAACCGCTGGATGACATCCGCGCCGGCAACCCGCCGAGCAATCCCGAACTGCTGCAATACCTGACGAACGAATTTGTCCAGAGCGGATTCAACGTGCGCCACCTGATGAAAATCATCGCCAACAGCCGCACGTACAATTTGAGCCTCGGCACCAACAAATGGAACGAGGACGACAAGACCAACTACAGCCATGCCAAGGCGCGCCGCCTCCCTGCTGAGGTGCTGTTTGACTCCGTCTTTGCTGTGACCGGCAGCATGCCGAACATCCCCGGCGTGCCGAAGGGCACCCGCGCCGCCGCTCTGGCGGACGGCCAGATCAAGCTGGCGGACGGTTTCCTTGCCAACTTTGGCAAACCCGCCCGCGAATCCGTGTGCGAGTGCGAACGCAGCAATGAGGTGAACCTCGGCCCCGTCATGGCCCTCATGAGCGGTCCGACCGTGGGTGATGCCATCAGCGACCCCGGCAACGCGATTGCCAAGCTCACCAGCGAGATCAAAGACGACCGCCAGCTCGTCGATGCCATCTTCCTGCGCATCCTCAACAGCCATGCGAGCGAGAAGGAGATCAACGCCGCCCTGGCCTCGATGCAGGAGCTTGATCCTGAGAACAACCGGCTCGCCGCCGAGCTGCAGGTCAAAGAGGCCGAGCAGCAGCCGATCATTGCCAAAGCCGAGCAGGACCGCCTTGCTGCCATCGAGGTCGCAAAGAAAGAACTCGAAGACTACAAGGCCAAGATCGCTCCCGAGATTGCGAAGAAAGAAGCTGCACGCAAAGCCGCCATCACCGCCGCCGAAGCCAAGGTGAAGACCGTCTATGACACCGCCACCGCGAATCAGCCGGCGTGGGAAAACTACCTCGATCTCACCACGGAATGGCAGCCCTTTGACAGCATCAAGGTCCAGCGTGCCGGTGGCGTGGAAAAACTCGAAGTGCAGCCCGATGGCAGCCTGTTTGCCACCGCGCTGCCTGCAGGCCGTGAAACCACCGGCAACTACATGCTCATCGGCAAAACGACGCTGACCAACATCACCGCCATCAAGCTGGAAATGATCCCCGACGACCGCCTGCCCAGCAACGGCCCCGGCCTCGCGCCCGATGGCAACTTCGTGCTCGGCGAATTTACCGTCCGCACAGATCCCATCGACGCCAAGCGCAGCAAGCGCGGGGGTGAAGAACAGCTGCTGAAAAATCCGAAGGCCGATTTCGAGCAGGACAAGTTTTCCGTCACGGAAGCTCTCAAAAAAGGCAATCGTGACCGTGGCTGGGCCGTCAGCCCGCAGGGTGGTTTCCGGCATGAGGCCACCTTTGAATTTGCCAAGCCCATCGCCCATGAAGGCGGTGCACAGTTTACCATTGTGATGACCTCCAACTTCCAGAACGGCAAATACAACCCTGGCCGCTTCCGTCTGTGGGTCACCACGAATCCCACCGTTCGCTTTGGCACTCCTGCCGCCGTCGCCGCTGCGCTGAAAGCGCCCAAACGCACGCCTGAGCAAAAGGCGCTGCTCACCCAGCACTTCCTCAACCAGTTCAAGGACTACCAGACCCAGCAGAAAGTTCTCGCCAACGCCCGCAGGCCGCTGCCTATCGACGCCCAGCTTGTGGCGCTTGAAACCAAGCACGCCGACAGCCAGAAGCCGATCCAGATTGAGCCCAAGCTGATCCAGCTCCGCCGTGACGCGGGCCTGAGCCAGACACAGCTCGGCAACAAGCGGCTAACGGCGGCGCAGGATCTGGCCTGGGCCTTGATCAACTCGCCAGCGTTCTTGTTTAATCATTGAAGAACTTTGTCAAAGCAGCCCGGTTGCGGAGCAACTGGGCTGGCTCATACGCCTTCCCCCGCCAGGCAGTGACTCGGCGGCGTTGAGGCATAACTTCCACCTGTGATCGCCGAACGCTTTACCGGTCTCGCGCAACTGCCCGACGAGGACAAAATGACCCTCATGGTGGAACTCTGGAAAGATGTCATGGACGACACTCCGGATGACAATCCTGCGTTGGCCGAATTCGTGGAGCAGCGTTGGCAGGAATATAGGCAACACCCAGATCGTGTTTCTCCTTGGAATGAGGTTAAGGCTCGTATTGTGGCCTCTCGTACATGAAACAGGAAGTCGTCTGGACGTGGGTCGCAGAGGCAGAATCGCGTGGTATTGTCATCATTGGAGTTGCTGACATTCGACGTGATCCAGACAAATGGTGGAATGAACTTCGCAGCCGAATGCCATGAAGCCCAATTCATCGGATATACCCATCCACACCGTCGTCCTTATCCATGGCCTTGGGCGTTCACGGTGCAGCATGTCGCTGGTAGGGCTGTGGTTGAAGTTTTGTGGCTATCGGGTGAAGAGCATTGGATATCCGTCACGCTGCGTTTCGATTGCTGAAGCGGTGCAACAGAACCTGAATCCAGCGTTGGAGCGGCTGGAGATAGCAGCGGGTTCACAGGTGCATTTTGTGACGCATTCGCTCGGGGGTATTGTGTTTCGTGCCTGGGCGGCGCAGCGTGACCCGGCGTTTCCGCTGGGGCGTGCGGTGCTGCTGGCACCGCCGAACCAGGGCAGCCAGATCATTGATGAACTGCGCCAGCAGGCCTGGGTGCGTTGGTGGCTGGGACCGGTGACTGCGGAGCTCGGCACGGATGCCGCCAGCACGCCGAACACGCTGGGCCCGCTGCCACCCGAGACGGGCGTCATCATGGGAAACAAGGACACACTGCCGGTCATTCGACATCTGATCGGACCTGAATCCGACGGTATCGTCGCCGTCGCCAGTGCACATGCAGAGGGCGAGGCCGACTTCATGCTGCTGTCGGCAAATCACGCCACCATCATCTTCCTCCCTGTCGTGTTCCGGGCGGTGCAGCGGTTTTTGAAGACGGGGAGTTTTGCGGAGTGAAGGTGGTCCGATTCCAGATCACGTTCATCACGCTGTCGGTATGCCGCATCATTTCGTCATTCGTGAATCGCAGTGTCTCGATGCCTAGGGATCGCAAAAACGCTTCTCTTGACTTGTCGTGCCGCTTTCCTTCTGCGGTGTTGTGCTGTCCGCCATCCAGTTCAATCGACAGCTTTAAATCCGCGCAGTAGAAATCGAGCACGTAAGGCTCCACCGGATGCTGGCGACGGAACTTGCGTTTGTTCATGCGGCGGCCCCGCAGACAAGCCCACATGAGAGCTTCAGGATCAGTCGCATCTTGACGAAGCTTGCGGGCGAACTCAATGAGGGTGAGACGTTCGCTGGTGATTTCATGACGAATCTCTTCCAAGCGCGTGAGCATGTGGGAGCTACATCAAAGGTATGGACAAGCGTCAAGGAGGCTTTTGGCCACCCCTCACCCAGCCTCTCCCCGAAGGTAAACATTTAGCAATGCATGTCCTCGACGGGGAGAGGGGGAATGCGTTGTGACTCCGACTCACTTTCAAAGTGGTCTGACGCGCATCTCCTCTCCCCGCCCCCAACTTTACTGCCCCAAGATAAACTTCGGGGAGAGGCTGGGTGAGGGGTCGATATGCCGATCTTACCTCAAGGAGCCGCCAGTTTGGTGACGACGTGGCTCATGTAGGGGAAGAGCTGTTTTTTGCGGCTCACGACGCCGGCCATGTCATAGACGTTTTCTTTGGCCTGCGGGTAGTCGATGGCGTCGATGACGCGTTGATCTCCGGCCACCAGCAGGACGCTGTGATGGCGGGTGATGTCGGTGACCATGAGGCAGGCGAAGTGGAGATTGTGCTTGGTGAGCAGGGACTGGAGGGCACCCTGCAGATCGGCCTCGCGCTTCCAGAATTCGTCGAGGCCGAGCTCCTCGATCTGCGAGATGCTGATGTGCCAGCCGTTTTCTTCGAAGACCTTTCGGTCGCTTTCAAGAGCGCGGTCCGGCGTGTTCTCGCGCAGCATGGAGCCGGCGGCGAAGAAGTCTTTGACGAACTGGGCGCTGTCGATGCCGCCGATGCCGCTGAGCCATTCGAGAATTTCCTTGTCCGTGCTCGTCGTGGTCGGGCTCGTGAGGTGGAGCGTGTCGGAAATGATGCCCGCACAGAGGCAGATGGCGATGGCCTTGTCCGGTGCGGCCTCGCGCATGCGATACATGATGCCCACGATGGTGGAGGTGCTGCCGACGGGTTCGTTGATGAAACGGATCGGCTCCTTGGTGCGCAGATTGCCGCTGAGGCGATGATGGTCGATCACCTCGATGATTTCAGCTTCATCGGCACCGGCCACGGCTTGGGCAAATTCATTGTGATCCACCAGCACAAGCTTCATGCGCGGCAGGTCGATGAGATCCGATTTGGAAAAGACGCCCAGGAGCTTTTGTGTTTCTTCATCGACGACGGGAAACAACGGCTGGCCGGAATGCTGTGCCGCCGGGACGATTTCGCGCAGCGGCGTGCGTGAGCCGAAGGACAGGAACTCATGCGTCAGTGCCTCGCCGATGGGACGTGAGAAACGCAGCAACTGCGAGGTGCTGGCGGTGTCGTAGGGCGAATAGATGATGGCGACACCTTGTTGCGCCGCCCGGGTCAGGATGCTGGGGGCTGCTTTGAATTTACCGGTGATGATGAGGCAGCGCGCATTGATCTCGATCGCCAGTTCGTGAATCTCCGGGCGGTCGCCCGTGATCATCACGAGGCGGTTGGCCGGAAACTGCTGGGCACGTTTGCGCGTGGTCTCCAGACTGGATGCCGCGACGACGAGCACGAAATCCTGAATCGTTTCCAGATCGGCGGCGGCACCGCCGAGGATGCCGTCGAGAGCATTGACAATATTCAGCAGGCTGCTGCGGACTTCACGATTGGCCGCGTCCGTTTTGTCATTCGTCTGCGCGGGCAGAAAGAGCTGCCCGAGTTCCTGAATGGCCGGCATGCCGAGCAAACGACCTTGGTCATCGACGATTGGAATGCTGCGGAAGTTGTGATCCATCATCATCCGGTAAACGGAGAGGAAGGTCTGGTGCGGGCTGGCAGTGAACACATCGCGCCGGCAGATGGAGGCGGCGGTGGGCCGGACATCGAGCAGGAGCTTCGGGCCGGGAACGCCGGCGGTTTGCAGCACCCAGTTGGTGCGCACGCTGAGTTCGCCACAGCAGGCCGCTTCGGCCTTCATGCCTCGTATATCACGCAAGAAGGCCGCATAGCCGATGGCGGAACAGATGGCGTCCGTATCGGGATTGCGATGCCCGATCACATGGATCGTGTCTGGAGAGGTGGACGGACGCAAGGCCGACGAAATGCGGACGATCAGCGACGAATTTTCCGTCGCGGCTGTTTCAGTGGCGGCCATGCGTCAGGCGGTGAAGAGGGGACAAGCTCAGGCAAAACCCAGGGCCGTGATGCGGGCATGCACAGCGTCCTTGTTTTCAAGAAGTTCGGCGATGGGGTCCCACTTGCCGGTGGTCAGTGCTTCATGCGCAGACCCTGGCAGGGAGATGGCGAATTCCTGGTCTTCAAAGAATACTTTGCCAGCGGCGACGTCGATGGTGACCTCGAGCTGCGGGTTGCGCTCGATCTCGTTGGCCAGCACGCGGATGTCTGCAGCACTCGCACACACGCAGGGGATGCCCAGGGTGGTGCAGTTGCCGAAAAAGATTTCCGCGAAGCTCTCGGCGATCACGGCGCGGATGCCGAAGCGATACAGCGCCTGCGGGGCGTGTTCACGGGAGCTGCCGCAGCCGAAGTTGGTGCCGGAGAGAAGGATATTGGCACCTTTGAAGCGTGGGTCGTCAAGCGGGTGGCCGGTGGGCTTGCCGTCCTTGTCAAAACGTACGTCGTAGAAAGCGAATTCGCCGAGTCCGTCAAAGGTCACGCATTTCATGAAGCGTGCCGGGATGATGCGGTCGGTGTCGATGTCCGAGCCGGAAACATAAACGCCGGTGCCGGAAACTTGGATGATTTTTGCGAGTGCCATGAGGGGCGTGACACTAGCGGAATTCGGCGCGAGGGCAAATGTACATCTCAATGTCCTTGCTGCTGGATCTGGGCGGCTCGCGCCTGCCCGGCCTCCAGGGCGGTCTGGCGCAGGAGTTCGCGGTAGTTTTCCAGCCAGTTGGTGGTGCCCTCAGGGTTCAGCGCCTTGGCCTTTCCGGCCCAGAGGTAGGCAAATTCAGCCTGCTGATATTGTTGCAGACGATGATAGTGCATGCCCAGGGCCATGCGGGGCTCTTCGTAGAGCGGCGCGAGGGTCAGCGCGCGCTGGATGGCCTGAAACGCCGCGTCGTTTTTGCCAGCGGCGTCCAGGGCATCCGCCAGGGCGAGCTGGTAGAGATAATTATAGGGGTTCAGAGCGGTCGCACGGGTGAGCTCTCGCATCGAAGAGTCCACTGTGCGGAGGTAGGCGTCTTTGGTCATGTCCGGCTTGATCGAGTCCATCAAGGCAAGCCCGTGCTGATAGGCCAGCACGGCGTTGCGGGGGTCCATGAGCACGGCGCGTGCGAAATGGTCCAGAGCTTTCCCGGTCTCGCCACGCCTGTTTTGGAGCCGTGCATAGGCTGCATGGCCATCCGCCGTGCCAAAGATGGCCGCGGCACCTATCAGCGTGGCAGACGCCGCCAGCATGGCGACTTTCATGAGGAAACGCAGACCCCAGATGCGGCGGGTTTTGAACACCTCGCTCTCAATGCCCGGATTCGCGAGCAGCCCGATGAGGATGGCGCCGACCATCGCTGTGATGGGGATGTGGCCCTGAAACTCAAACACCGCCTGCACCAGAGTGGCCAACAGCGCGGCGATGCTGCCGAGGGTGAGCGCCAGCGCATTGCTGCCGAGCAGGCCGGTGGCAGGAAATTTCTCCGCCACGAACCAGCGCAGGAAGCGCAAGCCGTTCAACAGGTGTGCCAGCACCACCAACACCGCCAGCGCCAGCCCGGCCCAGCCGTAGTCCGCCAACGTCTGCAGGTATTCGTTGTGGGCAAAGAGCGCATCTCCCGTCTGCGCTGAAGACTCCGGATCCCGGTGCGTGATGCTGCCTTCGTAAAACATCCGCGATCCCACGCCGATCCAGGGTGCATCCGCATGCTGGGCCAGGGCGGCGCGCCAAATGTGCACGCGCATGTCTTCGCCCAGCGGGCTGGCCAGCTGCCGCGTGAGCATCGAATCTTCGTTCGCCTCGTAAAGTGCACCGCCCGCAGCGCCACCCACCAGCAGCAGGGCGATGACCGCCCATTTGAACAACGGGCGCTTCGTGTGCCAGACGACCCACAGTGTCATCAGCACAAACGCCATCCCACCGACCGCAAAACCCAGCAGTGCCGCGCGGCTCATCGTTAGCATCACGCCAGCGAGCATGCTGAGAATGCCAAAACCCAGGAGCAGCCGCGATGCGATGTGAATGCGTGCAAACAGCATCACGCCAGCCGACAGGAAGGCCGCGAAGGAGAGAAACGCCGCGAGATGATTGGGATTGTTGAAGAAGCCGCCGATACGCCCGGGTGGGAAGGAACGTGAGAAGCCCGGCACCAGATGGAAATCCCAGCGGCCTTTGAAATTCAGCCAGCCGGCGGTCAGATTCCCCGCCACCAACACCAGCAGCACGCACAGGATGCCCAGCCGCCATTTCGAGTCGCTGACAGCGGTTACCGTCAACAAATAGGCCACGAAGCCCGCCAGCAGCACG
>Ga0209400_1003274_pt1 | contig 11854 bp, 15 predicted proteins | sample M_130807_EF_Meta_FD_187313 | JGI IMG/M metagenome (GOLD analysis project Ga0209400, IMG submission 187313) | Freshwater microbial communities from Lake Montjoie, Canada to study carbon cycling - M_130807_EF_MetaG (SPAdes) (version 2) | ecosystem: Environmental > Aquatic > Freshwater > Lake... | reverse complement strand
GCCGGAAACCTCCCATCCGCGGCGGCGCATAGCTCGGGCGATTGCTTCCGAAGTGAAATTGTGGTCCGCCAGGATTGGCTCAACTTCTGCCCGTTCCTTGGGCGGCAAAGTGTCCAAAATCCGGCAAGTTTTGCAACTGGTGCCGTTGGTGCGCGTTTCGGCGGTCACATCATCCAAGAAACTCATTTTTTCCACCAACGCTTCCGGTTGTGATGTTCCTCGATGTGTTCGGTGAGACGATCCGAAACACCGTCGACCTTGTCGGAGATTTTGGTGACGTTCTGGGCGATCTCGGAAAGCTTCTCGGAGTTCTGTTCGTGTTCTTTGGTGTTGATGTTGCGGGACTTGCGGGATTGATACACAACACCGGCTAGAGCGAAGGACCCAACAATTCCGGAGGAGATGATCTGTTCGAGTTGCATTGGTTCACTCGAATCTCCACGGACGCCATGATCCGTTCAAGTTCTGCGTTCGGTACACAACCTGGTTCGAAGTTGAGTTCCAACAACAAAGGTCGAAGCGGCCGTCTTTGTTTTGTGCGGCGGTGACTCCTTCGAACGGGAAAGGTTGTCCGTCGTTGAGGGGAACCCAGGGGCCGAAGCCACCGTTGGGAGTGGTTTGCCAACGGTGAGAGAGTTGACCGAAGAACATTCCGAACTGGACGATACAACCGTCCTTTTTCGTGATGAGGTCGAACATTTTGGGTTTACCTTTCGGCGTGTTCTGCAGGATGGCGGAGACGAGGCCGGCGTCGAGGGCCGTTCGGTCGGGGTGGGTTGACCAGGCGTCGGTTCGGTCCCAAGGTTGGACGTCTCCGTGGCAGGCCAGCCCGGGGCGGTTGAGGGTGTCGGTGCTAATCCATTGGGCGGCGGTTGTGGGATTGAATCCTTGGCGAGTCCAGAATTCGGCGATCGCTTTCCCGGCTCTTGCGATCATCGCCCAAGTGTCCGGGGAGCTTTGGGAGAGTTGCGCGCTTTGGGCGGCGAGACAGATATTCCAGGTTCGCGAGTTGTACCCATTGGCGGCGACACTGAATGTGGTGTATTCGTCGGGGACGAGGTAGATGGTTGAGTTTGTGTCGACGATGACTGTGTATGAGCCGGGGTCGGTTCGGGTGGCGATGTAGGCGGCGGTGTTTTCGGCGGCGTTGGGGCCTTGCGGGCCTTCCGATGTGTGTAGGATTACCCCGCCGGTGAGAGGGTTGTTTCGCGTTGGGTAGAACTGCGGGCTCGCCGGTGGGTGGTCGAGTAGGTAGAAGCCCACTAGGCCGGCGCTCCACTCGGGCCGACATCGAGGATGACGAGTTGGCAGTTGTCAGCGGAAGCGGCTTGGACTGCGACTGTGTTCGCCCCGGACTGTCGGTAGCGGAGCTTCACGACCTGTCCGACGGTGGTGGTGGTGAACAGAACCGACGTCGAATAGACGCGATTGTCGGTGGCGGCGATTGTCATTCGGGGCAGTGTGGCGATGATTGAGTTGTCGCCTTTGGTTAGGTAGAACTCGGTGGTGACGGCGGTCCCGGATGCTTGTATGAGGTAGAGATCGATGTGGGCTTGGTAGTAGCGGGTTGCGGTGTATTGGGCGGATGGCAGAGCCACATTTGTCACGTCACCGGAGGTGGTCGAGGTGATGGACGTGTTCGCTGTGGCGGTACCGGAACCAACTAAACCCCAAGGCATATTCCATGATCGCGTCCAAGAGCTCCCGTTCCAGATTGTGAGCCCGTGGGTGGAGTCGGCCGGCGTGAGAGCTACTACTTGGCCGTTCTCACGGTCAGCAAGCGAGATTGTGGCGTCCCTGGTGGCGGAACTTGCGAACGGGGTAACGAGTTGGTCTCGAACCTCATTACCCCAAGTGGACGAGATAACCGTTCCGGTTGTGATCGTTGTGTAACCCATGTGTGTTCCTTTCGTTGGTCACCAGGACCAAACAGCGGTATCCCAAGTTCCGGTATCCCAAAGACTAGAAGCCATTCGGAAATAAACGGTGGCGGACGAGAATCCAAGGGTGATTTCCCATCCGGTTGGGGTGATGTCGTGACTTATGGAGTCGATGAATACGTCTGTTTCGACGTAGTCGGTTTCTCCTGGGGGTTTGAAGTAAACGAACGTTCCTTGGCGGAGGCCAAGTAGTTCTTGGTCGAAGAATGTCCACACTCGTCCGCCGGGTTGGCCGTAATCGTCGGTGTTTCGGGGGTGTAGTGGCGAAAACTTGATTGTTTCAACTCGGAGTTCGGGGGCGACGTTGACGGCGAGTTCGCGTTTGACAAGGTTTCGGACTTGGGCGTCGGTTTCACAGATCAAATCTGATCGGGTGTCGGCGCGGTCTCCGTACAACTGTCTGGATTTGGCGTTCGAGGATCGTTGTGTGGTCCCTCCGACTCGTTCCCAGTTGTAGATGTTGCGAACGAGGTCTCCGTTGTAGGAGAACGTGAGGTCGGAGAACACGATTCGGGAGATGAGGGTGAGGAGTTGTCCGCCGGTGGTGGGGAACAGATCTTCGTCTGATTCGGAGAAGAAGAATTGGGGGGTGGTGCGGCCCTTTTCGATTTGGGCGTTGTAGCCGTCGAAGTAGGCGGCTCCGTCTGGCCCCCAGTAGATCGCTCCGCCTTCACTGTCGGCGGTGAGTTGAAGTTCGGAGAGGGCGTTACCTTCAAGGGTGGTGGCTTGTACGGTTGTTTCGCCGACGTCGACGTAGCGGGTTCCCTGCCAGTTGGCGGCGGTGAGGATCCGGTCGATTCGCTCACCGGAGGTTTCGCCTGCGCCCTGGGAGGTGGTGGCGGGTTGATCGAACGAAGCAATTTGAGATTCGATACCCAAGAGCTCGACGTTCACGATGGCGTTTCGGTTGTAGTCGTAAGCAAGGTTCCACGACTGGATCACACCAGTGAACAGTGAGAACGATTTGGTGACACCAAACGAAACCCATTCGGCACGGATCCGGAACGGCCGAAGAACTCCGATAGTGGTGGAATCACCTAACCGGTACGGGGAGTTCACGTTCGACGGTGAGAACCGGCCATCAGTATTGACAAGTCGAACAGTGGCGGTCGAACAGTTGAATCGGGTGGTCTGACGAGAGAAGCCGTGGTTCGTTGAGATCCCTTGAACCCATTCGGTGATGTCAGTCCAGGAGAGTGTCTCCGTGGATTCCCAGGTGGCGGTCGGGTCATCCCAGAAGTCGGTATCCCACAGCGTGTCGACAGTGGTCGGAACGGATGAACCGATGGGGCCGGTCGCTTCGGAGAAGTCGGCCTCAACGTAAACGGTGACGTTCCCACCCCACCCTAAGACTCCCATTAGGCGGCCTGAAAGATCGGGCCGTTACGGCGTTCATACCGGCGGATCGCGTCCACAACATCATCCCCGTTGACACCAGGAGGAAGATTGATTGTTACGTTCACCCCACCGCCGGCCAAGGGTGTACCACCGGACAACATGGACATCGTCGCCATGTTGTCAACGATCTTTCCGTAACCGGACGGAACGAAGAGCTCGGGGCCACGTTCGCCAACCAGATATGGGGTTCCAGCGTTCACAGGACCACCTATTGCGCGTTCTCCGAGTGACGAGTAATCACGAGTAAGCGGACCATAGGCGAACGCTTTCATCTGTCGGATCCGCTCGTTGACATCTTCAATAGCGGCGATGGCGGCGTACCGTTCCAAACGGATCTCGACTGTGATCGGTCCTTGGTCGACGATGGTTTGGAGTTGCGAGATCATAAGAAGAAGCCCGTATTGGACAGGACTTCCCGGGGCAACTTCGGCGGCCAGTTCCTTCAGCTTGTCCCGCTGGATCAATGCGGCTTCGCCGGCCGTCAAGGTTTTACTTTCCAGGGCCGCTTGATCTTCGGCGGCTTTCACTGCGGCGGCGGCGGTGTTTTCGAACTGTGACATCAACGCCAGATCTTTTTCCTTGCGATCAAGCGTTGAAATTGTCCCATCACTTAGACCCTTGTTGTATTCCTCAATCGCCTTTTGCGACGCGACCTGAGCTTGTTGATAGGCGATGTTTGAGTTGAGGAGCGCCAAGGTGTTTTCGTAGAGATCTTTGATGGAGGCGGCGTTCTCGGCATTTTTTATGGCGGCCTCGCCGGCGGCGTTCGCTTGGTCAATATCCGCTCCGGCTTTCAAAGCCGAAGCGATAGCGGCTTGCTTGATGATTTCCAAGCTTGATTTGTACGCTTCGATTTGTTCGATAATCGTGGTGACCAACCCTTGGTCAAGTTGGCCTTGTTCCGCCAAATTCGCAATGAGATCAGATCGCGCGCTGTTCTCATTCTTTAGAGACTGAATCGTGAACTCTCGATTTTTGTTTCCTTTTTCTAATCCGAAATTAAAGAGAGCTTGGATTCTGGCGGAATCTTGGAGACTCCCACTTGTATCAGTGATGGCATCTTTGAAGTCATAGAACGATTTTCCGGCGTTGTTCAGATTGTCCAGTTGGTTTTTGTCTTGTAGGTCTTTGAGAAGTAGCGCTTCCGTTTGAGCGCTCATAGCGCCTGTGGTCTGGTCGAGAGTCGCGACAAATTCATCGGCGCGTTTCTTGGCGGCTTCTTGTTTCTTGTTGTAGTTGACCCAAGCAATAGCGGCTAATCCGACTACAGCACCAATACCGAGCATTGCCGGCCCGAGAGCGCCGATTCCGCCGGCCCCAGCGGCATCCGCCGACTTTTTGCCGGTCATTTCGGCGGTAGTACCGAAACCCTCGAACATCCCCTTCGAGGATGTGAGTTTGTCCGTTACTTTTTCGATGACCTTCGGAATTGATTTGAGGGCGTCAATGCCACTCTTCACGCCGTCGGCGATCTTCGGGCCGATGACAGCGGCGCCACCTACAGCAAGGACACCAACTTGGACGGAGTCGGGAAGAGCCCCGAACGCTTTCGCCAAAGTCCCGACGATCTCGGCGGCTTTGGTGTAGATCGGAAGAAACGATTTCCCGATGTCGGCGGAGGTGTTCTGAAGTTGTGCGCCGGCGATCTTTGCAGCGCCTTCAGCGGTGGTCGCTTCCTTGGCGAAGGTCCCTTGGGCGAAAGCGGATTTCTCGGTGAGGAGTGTGAGGGTGGCCTGTTGTTTGGCGTAGGCGGACACACTCGCTTCAGAGTCCGCTAGTCCCATTGCTACGGCTTTGGCGTTGATGTCCGAGGCTTTGAGGGCGATACCGAAGCGTTCCAGCGGGTCGAACTCTCCTCGAAGAGCTCCACCAAGAGCCGACACGGCTTCTTCGGTGGATCCTCCAAGCGTCGCGGCGAGGTCGGCGCCAGTTTGGGTGAGAAACAACGCTTGTTTCGCTGCCTCTTTGGCGTCCATCCCGGCGCCCTGGAGAGAAGCGCCAAGCTTGGAGGTGAGATCTCGGGCGGCTTTCTCGGAAAGCCCCGCGGTTTCAGCGGCGGCCTTCGCGAACTTGTCTATCTCGCCGGAAGCGGTTGTAAACACTGCGGCTGTGCCACCGACAGCCGCTTCCAACTGGGAGGCGGAGTCGATGATTTGTTTGGCACCAAACGCAACGGCGCCACCAATGAACACGCTTTTCAGTTTCTCCGAAGAGTCCTTGGCGTTCTTACCGAACCCGGCAACGGCCCGTTCGGCTTTCTGGAGTTCCTTTTGGAGTTGGCGGGCATCACCAACAACGGCGACCTTCACTTCTCTTGCCATTACTCATCCCAGCGTTTCGAGTCGGGGCCGTGTGTGGCAGTTTCGTTCCTGCGTTCGATTACTGCAAACATGGCGTCCAAATAGTGGTCGGGTTCGTCCACGAGAACTGACATTGGGATCCCCGAGTCGATCGCCAAAGCCGCTATGGCAAGGGTGAAGGACTCGGGTCCGAAGGGTTTTCGTCGACCTCTTCGATCACTTCCACAGACTCAATATCTTCGATCCAGTCGTCGAAGTCGGGGAGATCGGGGTTGACACGCTTTTCGGCGCAATACCCAAAGAACCACATATGTTCGGCGAAGAACCCTTCGTCGGTGAACATGATTCCGATGGGACCTTTGAAGCGGCGTTCGAAACGCACAATGTCCGCCTTTCGGCCTTCGGCGGTGATTGTCGTTCCGTCTGTGCGGGTGATTCGGAGAAGTTTGAACATCGGGGGCTCCTATGATTGCGCTTGTTTTAGGATCTTGTCGACTGCTCGGCCGGCGGCTTGAACCATCTGGGGTTCCGTGGCGCGAATGCCAGGATAAACGTACCGGCCGTTCCCATCGAAGGGTCGGGAGATTGTCCGGTTCTTTCCTCGACCACGATTCTTTAGGTCACCACCAAAGTCCAACCATCCGAAGTATTGGACTTTGGTGTTTCCGGCAACGATAACGATTGAGTTGGCTTTGGAAACGGCTCGGACACTGTCGCGTGCTCGACCACTGCGGACCGGGACACGCGCTCGGATGTTGGGGACAACAATGGCGGTGACAGCCGATTTCAGTTCGTTCCGTAATACCGGTACGAGGTCCGGATGTAGCTTCCGAAGATACTTCCGGACCTCGTACAGATTCGTCACATAGACGCCAGTCGGAACTGGCATCGTTAGCCGACCTTGGTGACCGCTCCGCCGGCGACCCATGAACCGGAGATGGTGGCGACACCGTCAACGGGGACATCGACTGAGAAGTCGAAGAAGCCTGTTCCGTACCAGTAGACAGCCGGGGCGTTCACGATGTCCGGGTACAGGTAGAACCGGCGGGAGTCACCGTCGATGGCAGCGGTGTACGCCTGGGCGGTCGCGTCATCGAAGAATCCGGAGAACGAACCCTTGATGTCGGGCAGGCCGGCGAGGTAGGTCTTGTTCGCGTCACCGAAAGCGGTTACGTCGCCCTTGTCGGTTGCGAAGTCTGCGGACCACTGCTTGAGGAACGCAACGGCGCTGGGAACGGCGGCGCTTGTTGCGATTCCAAGGTAAAGGCGGCCGTTGCGGCCGTGACGTCTTGCCATTGTTTCCTCCGGAGGAAAGTTGGGGTCAGTTCAAGTTCTCAACTCGGCCGAGTAGAGACTTGGCGTTGTTGACAAAGGTTCGACCCGAGATGGCCGCTTTGGCCGCACGGATTGCGTCGAATCTTTGTTCGTCGTGGGCTAGCCACCATCGGAGTTTCTCACTGAACTCTCCGGGGGAGGTGAATGATGGGAGCGCGCGGAGGATTTCGTCGGACTCGGGGCGGGGGTCGCGTAGGAAGAACGTTTCTGTGGCGGCCAGTTCGATTTCTCGTGGCCCCATCGCCCATCCTTGTTGGAAACCGGTTTCGGATTCTGTGCGATACAGGTTCACGGATGCACGGGTGGAGCTGTAAACGTCGACGGTTTCTTCGTTGTCGAGACAGTTGGCGGGATCGTGGAGTAGGTGGCGGTGGAGTGGGGAAGTTGCGGGAAGTTGCTGCCAGTTGCCACCCAATACGACTTCCAAACCTTCGAGGTTGATGTCTTCGAACCATTCGACTCGAGAGGGGTAGGCGGTTCCTACCCAAGCGAAGTCGGAGACTAGGTCGGCGACTGGTGGCCGGCGCCTGTGCTTCTCGGGGTCATAGGCGTGAGGGATGTACCAGGTGTTCGGTTGAACGGCCCTGTAGGTGTCGAGGTTGATGGGGTCGTTGAGGATTGCGATGTCTGCTCTAGCGGCGATCCCCAGTTGGAACGGATCTTCGTAGGGGGATTCTGTGAGGAGTACCGCGATTTTCATTCCACGGTTCCGGATCGTGTCGTAGGTCTCCGGGGGGATAAAGAAAGCGGAAGTAATCACAACAAGGTCGGGCCAGAAGTCGAAGCAAGCGGCTCGGAGTTGTTCGGCGACCATTCGGGCGGCGATGCGGCCCCGTTCTTCTTCGGGGACTTTGTCTCGTAGTGATGCTTCGACGAAGGAGAGGCGGTCGGAGAGGTTGAAGTTACGGACGTCGGTTCCGAGGTCTTGGAATGCTTTTACCCATCCGCTGTGGACGTCTGCGACGGAGAAAGCCGGGCCGGGTTCGACTGTCAGAATTCGCATTGTTAGCCGATGGCCTCAATGTTGATTTCTGCGCCGATGTAGTCGATACCGGCGACGGTGAATGTGGCCGGTTCGTTCCATCCGGTGAGACGGCAGGAGTCCACGGTTCCGGACAAAGTCGGGTCGGCGTTGATGGCGTCGAGGATCGTCCCGTAGCCGTCAGAGAGGTACTTGTCTAGGGCTTGTTGGGCCTTGGAGTCGTCGGCCCTGGAGAGAAGGACGATCGCGGTCCATTGGACGGTGATGGCGCCGTCGAAGTCTTCTTCGTATCGTCCGGGGCCGAGGGCCAACACTGCGGCGGGTGGTGCGATCTGTCCGGGGAATGTGTCGTAGCACCGGAACCGGGGAATTACTTGGAGTTGGGTGGTGATAGCTGTTCGAACTTGGGAGAGGTTCACGCGACCACCAAACCAGTCCCACCGGCGCGCCGGTACGGGCCGAGTAGGAGAACCATGTCGGGATCTTCCCGGGAGGAGACGCGCACAGCGCCAAATGCTTCGCCGGCGGAGAACCCTTCGGGGGTTTGTGCTCGACGGTAGATCCGTGCGGCTTTGATGAGACAAGCTTGTACGACTGGGTGGGGGACTGAAGGCCAGCCCCATTTGGCGGTCACTTGAACCCGGGGGCGGAGGCCGGTAATTGGGAAGCGGCGAACGTAGACGGCGCGGATGGCTGTGTACGGTTGGCTTGAGAGGCCGTCGCGTTGCTGGTTGACAGGGTCGGCGAGATAGTCGGTGGTGATTGTCCAAGTGAGATCGTAGGTTCCGTTGTCGCCTGTGTCCGTGGAGACGATAAGTCCGGTGGTGGTTGAGAAGTCGTCGACTGGAAGCAAGAACGGGTCGTTGGCGTCGTATTCTCGGGCGGACACGGTGGTATCAATCCAGAACCGTCGACCACAGTACGAGTCAATTGCCCTGGAGGCGGACTCGATGGCCGCTTCGATCATCGCGTCCTCGTCGTCTCCGGCGTTCCCACCGGGGAAGAGATACGCCTTGAAGTCGTCGAGGGTGGTGTAGCCGTTGGTGATCGTCATTTGGGGCTCCATTTGGTTCTCAACCGGTGAACGTTCGCTTCGACGGCTGTCCAGCGTTCCGGCCCCGATTGGGACTCTAGGTGAGTGACTTTAGCTATCGGGTCGTAAATGTTGGAGTAACCGGCTCGTGAGGCTTGGAGACAGAGGTCGATGTCTTCGTATCCGTTCCAGTAGGTGACATCGAAACCACCGAAACTATCGAAGAGCTCTTTCCGAATCGCGAGACAAGCCCCAGTCACGGCCGGGACTTCGGCGGGTTCGGTTGTCCAGTCGGATTGCATATTCCACGCTTCGTGTCCTGGGGTCTTGTCGAAGTCAATCGCAACTCCGGCCGATTGGATTCGGCCGTTCGGGTAGATCAGTTTCGGGCCAACACAACCAACGTCGGGACGGTGGAGGTGGCGGGTGAATGCCAACCAGTTCTGGTGAACGAGGGTGTCGTTGTTGAGGAACACAAGGTGTTCGTTCGAAGCGGCCCTAGCGCCTTGATTGCATGACACCGCAAAACCGAGATTCTTTTCGTTTCGGATTGCAACTTGGGCGAATCGGGTTTCGTCGGTTGAACCGTTGTCGATCACGATGATTTCGTGTTCTGGGCTGTGAAACTGGATGGACTCGACACAAGCGGCGGTCAGTTCGTACCGGTTGAACGCTGGGATGATGATGGAAACAGCCATCACAGAACCGGGTCTTCGATGAGTCCAGTTTCGGAGCAGAGTTTGTGCCAGTGGCGAACGAGTTCTTCGTCGGTGAGGGCGGCGAGGTTGCGCCAGTGGGTGGCGTACATCGGGTGCAATGCGGCCTCGTCGGCGGCGCGAGCCCCAACACGAACCTTTGAAACCATCTGTTCGAAAGACCGATATTGATAGTGGCGGTAACGGAGCGCTTTCCCTCGGCTCCCGGGATGATTGAAAACGTTGTGGTTCCCGACGTCCAAGGAAGCGTCCGGGTGATATCGGAACGCCACTTTGCCCATTTTCTGTGGTGACTGTCGGCGCCAGGTGATCCGGCTTATCGGGTTCGGATCCGAAAAGTCATCGTCGAGGGTGGCGATGTGATCCCAACCGGTAGCGGTCACTACATCCACAGAACACTCGGCGAAGAACTCCGCCAAGGTTCCGCCGGCCCAATACCACCACTCATCGGCGTCGAACGGGACAATCCATTCGGCGCCCATTTCGCCGGCCTGGTGAACTAGGCGGGTCATTTTGCCGGCCTGATCGTATGCGGGGTCTTTGTCGTCAACGATCAGAACGCGAGGATCGAGGTTGGCGAGTTCATCCAAGATCGGCCGGGTGAAGTCGTCGGAAAGGTTGTCGGCGACGATCACAAGGTCGATTCCTTCGTGAAGGAGATGGCGGACCACTTCGCCGATGATGTCTTCTTCGTTGCGGACCATTGTTACGGCGGCGATCATTTTTCGACCTTCCTAGCTGGAACTCCGACCCAAGTTTGGTTCGGTGGGATTCGAGTGTTCGGGGGGACCACAGCGCCGGCGCCGATGACGACCCGAGGGCCGATTTCGCAGAGGTTCGAGATCACAGCACCGGCCCCGATTTGGGTTCCGGCGCCGATGAGTACGTCTCCGCAGATTGTCGCCCCTGGGCCGACGGTAACGAAGTCTCCGAGGTGCGCTCGGGTGATGAAGACGTTTCCGTTGATGTGGGTGTGTCGGCCTATTCGAACTTCGGGGCCGATGGTGCAATGGGCGCCGATAACGGCCCCTTCAGAGGCTCTGAGATCGTCGCAGAGGGCCGCCGAAGGGTGAAGGATAGTGATAGCGCCCAAACCGGTATCAAGACTTTCTCGGACCATTGAGTCGTTGTGGCCGAGAACGTAGTTCCCGAACAGTGTGGCGTCGGTTGGGCGGCCGATGACGTTTGGCCCGGGGATGTCGTCGAGGAACCCTCGAACAATCCACCCCGAAGCTTCCGCAATGGCGGCGATGTCTCGGCCGTGTCCGCCACGGCAAACAACAACCAGTTCTCTCACAACTGCCAAGCCCGAGTCCGACGGACCCCGATGTGGGTACAGCGCGGCGGATCGTCCATCCCGCCGAAGTAGGCGAAACGTTTTCCATCCGCCACAAGTTGTTCAGTGAGTTCGGCTTCAAGATCGGCCCGATATCTGGCGACCCAACGCGGGTAAACGCAGGGGTTGAACGTGAATAGTCGTTGATGAACGATCAACGAACCCTCTTCGGTGAACTCGTCCCGGTAGAGGTTGATGATTCCGCCGGCCCGTTGTTCCTCCGGAGACCACGGTTGGCGGAGGAGTGCGATTTGGGCGAGGTCGGAGCGGCCTTCTAACTGGTGGATCATTAGGCCGATGTCGACGAGCTCGGGGAACGTGAAGTCGTCTTCAAGGTGGAAAACGTATTCGATGTTTTCGTTGAGGTTGTCCCAACCGGTTTGGATGGCGCCGGCCAAACCTTTCCGCTTCGGGTTCTGGATTGTTTCCCATCCGGGAATGTTCATGAAACGGCCTTCGCCGGAGTCGTCAACAAGAAGGCATTGTTCGAAAGGCCAGTCCAACATCTCAAAGGCAGATTCAAGGGTGTCTCGGAGGTAATCCCATCGGCCGTCGGTGATGACCATTAGCGCAACTTTGGGGATCATCGGATTTGGACTCCTTGGGCCGCCCATTTGGCGAGGAACACGGCGCGATCCTGGGCGAGTTGGGCTTGCATCTTCGGGTCGTCCCAGTTGCCGGTCTTTCCGCCACCGTCCAGGTGTTCGACGGTGGTTCCGGAGGCCATTCCGTACCATCCGCCAGTCCCGTCGATCGTCAACGTGAGATCGTTGTCTCCGAACCACCATTTGCAATCCTCGGGGAATCTCCATCC
>Ga0209400_1003271_pt1 | contig 11857 bp, 13 predicted proteins | sample M_130807_EF_Meta_FD_187313 | JGI IMG/M metagenome (GOLD analysis project Ga0209400, IMG submission 187313) | Freshwater microbial communities from Lake Montjoie, Canada to study carbon cycling - M_130807_EF_MetaG (SPAdes) (version 2) | ecosystem: Environmental > Aquatic > Freshwater > Lake... | reverse complement strand
GAACTTTTTCTAAGGCCGGGATGATTTTTTTGCGGATTGCATTACGACGGTATTGAACGTCTTGATTACTCGGATCCTCAATCCACTTCAATTTATGCTCTTTGGCGTACGCCTCGAGCTCTTTTCTACTTTGATTAAGCAGGGGTCGCCAGAGCGTGATCTCGCCTTCTTTAGTGCTAAGGACTCGGCTAGTTGGCATCCCTGACGCGCCAGCTACACCAGCACCACGGAGGAGTTGTAGAAGTACTGTTTCTGCTTGATCATTTTGATGATGCGCTAAGAGTAAGTCATCGATACCATATTCAGCGCAGAGATCAGCAAGGGCCTCATAACGCCCCGCTCTTGCTCGGGATTCGATATTTCCCTGCTCTTCCCCAATTAAATGAAGAAGCCTGAAATCAAAATGCACTTGATATTTTTTAGCAAGCTTCTCGCAGAAGATCAACCAATCATCAGCCTGCTTTTGTAAGCCGTGATGAATATGAAAGGCAAAGATTTGGGAAGACTGTTTTTGGGTTTGCGCTTTGCAAACAGTGTCGAGTAGCACAACCGAATCGAGGCCGCCACTTAAGGCAACCGCAATTCGCTTTCCCGACTTAGGGCTTTGCTGTGATTTCCTTGAACTTGCCATAACTCATTAGACGTTCATGACGACGCTCAAGAAGCGCATCTACCTTCATGCCATCAAAAGTTTTAATGGACTCGCTCAGGGCCTTACGCATATTGCCCATCATGGTGTCGTAGTCTCGATGTGCGCCACCAATCGGTTCAGCCACAATCTTATCAATCAAGCCCAAGGTTTTGAGTCTTTGAGCAGTTAGGCCGAGTTGCTCAGCGGCCTCAGGCGCCTTATCGGCAGTCTTCCACAAAATCGAGGCACATCCTTCTGGAGAGATTACAGAATAAGTGGAGTTTTGCAACATCAACACTACATCACCCATCGCAATTGCTAAAGCTCCGCCTGATCCGCCTTCACCAATAATCGTAGCAATGATGGGCACCTCTAACTCTGCCTGAACATAGAGGTTACGACCAATCGCTTCAGATTGATTACGCTCTTCTGCATCAATCCCAGGGAATGCACCAGGCGTATCAACGAAAGTAAACACAGGAATACCAAACTTTTCTGCAAGACGCATGAGGCGCATCGCTTTACGATAACCCTCAGGACGACTCATACCGAAATTGCGAAGCGCACGCTCTTTGGTGTCGCGACCCTTTTGATGTCCAATAATCATACAAGGCTGATTATCGAAACGCGCTAAGCCACCGATGATAGATTGATCGTCAGCAAATGTGCGATCACCATGCAGCTCATGAAAGTCTGTAAATAATCCGCCGACGTAATCCAAAGTGTAAGGACGCTGTGGATGACGCGCTACTTGTGAAACTTGCCATGGTGTGAGGCTGGCGTAGACATCTTTTGTGAGCTGTTGACTTTTTTCAGCAAGCGTTTTGATCTCATCGGAAATATCGACCGATGATTCATCTTGCACAAAACGCAGCTCTTCGATCTTTGTCTCTAATTCGGCGATTTGCTGCTCAAAATCTAGGAAAGTCGTTTTCATAGTCTGATTTTAATATTCAACCGGGGTGGGGTCGATACTTCTCCACATATACCAGGTGGCAACCGTTCGCCAGGGGGCCCAATTTGCGGCCACCTCCCTCGCTTCATGGCGGCTTACGGGCTCTCCACTGAAGTAATTGAGGGAAATGGCCTTAATCAGACCAACATCGTCTAATGGCAGGATATTTGGGCGCACCATATTGAAAATCAGGAACATTTCTGCTGTCCAGCGCCCAATTCCCCGAATAGAGCTTAATTCTTTAATCACGCTTTCATCATCCATGTCTTTCCATTGATTAGCATGCAATCGCCCAGAATCAAAGTGATCAGCTAAATCTTGGATATATTCCACTTTACGACCCGATAAGCCAGCAGCGCGCAACTCTTCAACCGATAGCAGTAGGATATTTTTAGGATGGACTTTTTTCTTGCTGGCAATCACTACCCGATCCCAAACTGCTTGGGCAGCAGCTACCGAAATTTGCTGACCTACGATTGCTCTAGCTAATGTCGTAAATGCATCACCACGCGTCACCAAAAAACCAGAACCATATTTTGGAATGAGTTTTTTGAGGATGCGATCCTGCTTCATGAGCTCGCGACAAGCTTGCTCCCAATATTCTGGAGCAACTTCTTGCAAAATTGATTTTTCTTTGACTGCGGTCACTAAGTTCTTCGCCATTCTGTCAAGCCACCTGGCTTATCTTCTAAAACTACACCTTGATCCAAAAGTGTCTTACGAATCAAATCTGATTTAGCAAAATCTTTTGCAAGTTTTGCGGCTAGTCGCTGGGTAATGTGTTCTTCAATTTGCGCTGCGCTTAAGCCGCTGTCTTGCTTTGATCCTGCTTGCAAGAATTCGGTTGGGTCACGTTGCAAGAAATTGAGCGAGTGAGCAAGGGACTTCATGGTGCTAGCCAGCGCCTGTTGCTCGGCACCTTGGGCACGATTGACTTCACTTGCAAGGTCAAATAATACGGCAATGGCTTCGGGTGTATTGAAGTCATCATTCATCGCATCGGCAAAACGCTTAGTCCATGGGCCCTGTGGATCAAGCGCATTAGTTCGGGAGTCTACTTTGGCTAAGGCCGTATAGAGTCTGATTAAGCCAGCACGCGCCTCTTCCAGTTGCGCATCGCTGTAATTAATCGGGCTTCGGTAATGCGCCTTGAGCATGAAGAAACGCAGCACTTCAGGATCAAAGCTTTTTAGAACATCACGAATTAAGAAGAAATTACCTAGAGATTTAGACATCTTCTCTTCATTGACGCGAATATGCCCGTTATGCATCCAATAATTTACAAATGGAGCGTCGTCTTCTTTGCGATTTTTGCCATACAAAGCGCCTTCACTTTGGGCAATCTCGTTTTCATGATGAGGGAACTGTAAATCAGCGCCACCACCATGAATATCAAAGTGCTGACCCAGCAAGTCACAAGACATTGCGGAACACTCGATGTGCCAGCCTGGTCGGCCCTCACCCCATGGTGATGCCCAGCGGGTATCTGCAGGCTCTTGTGGCTTAGCACTTTTCCAGAGAACGAAATCTAAAGGATCACGTTTACCGCCAACAATCGCCACACGCTCACCCGCATTAAGTTCATCTAACGACTTACCAGAAAGCTGACCATATCTTGGGAGTAAGCGCACCGCGAAATTAACATCACCATCATCAGATTGATACGCCAATTCATTTTCAATGAGCTTACCAATCATGCCCTGCATCTGAGTTATGTAATCGGTTGCTCTTGGCTCTTGGTCGGGGTGCATTAAACCTAACTCATCAGAGTCGGCATTCATGGCATCAATAAAGCGATTGGTGAGAGTTGCGATAGGTTCGCCATTTTCAATAGCGCGCTGAATAATTTTGTCGTCAATATCGGTGATGTTGCGGATATATAGCACCTCAAAGCCACTGGCGCGCAGCCATCTGACCACCATATCAAAGACAATCATGACCCTAGCGTGGCCAATGTGGCAGAAGTCATACACTGTCATGCCGCAGACATACATCTTCACCTTACCGGGTACGATGGGCTTAAATGCCTGCTTTGAGCGGCTTAGAGTGTTATAGATTTGCAGCATAGGGCTATAAAGGTGGGGCAAGTAGCGCCAATTTGTTAGACTGAGCGCTGAGTATATCGAATGAGCCAGTTTTATACCCCCTCCCCTATGCCTGCAACCATCCCAGCACCACCCCCTAATCTTTTCAAGATTCTTGCTGCAATGTTTGCCACAAGCTTGATTGTGGGCTGTAGTACCCCTGCCCAACAGCGTGCGGATGCGGAAATTCGGGCGGCAAATACCCAAGAAATGAAATCCAATGCTGGCACCCCTCAGGCCTATTTGGGGGGATATAGCCCCAATGATCCTCAGCGGCTCTCTGCTGATACTGCTTATGACCCCCTCAATCCAGAGCTCTCCGAGACTGTAGCGTTGCCACTCTTGTCCTTCTTAATTATTGAGCCAGATCCTATTACCAAAAATGCGGTCCCCTCTGATGTTGAAAAACTAGTCAAAGCTCGTAAATTTGAAGACGCGATTGATTTAATTAACTCTCAACTCAAGAAGACCCCACGTAATGTGCAATTGCGTTTTGTAAAAGCCCGAGTACAAATTGAGATGCGTCAATTTACTCAAGCTAAAAAAACCTTAATTGAAATTACTCAGCAATTTCCAGAGCTACCTGAACCCTACAATAATCTAGCCGCAATCGCTGCTAACCAGGGGAACTGGATTGAAGCCAGAGATTATTTAGAGCTCGCTTTGAAGCTTCGCCCAAGCTACGCAATTGCCTCTGCTAATTTGGGGGAAATCTATATTCGCCTTAGTTCACAAGCATATGAGAATGCAGCAAAATATGCGCAACTCAATCAAAGCCAATACACCAGAAGGTCTAAAGCCCTAATGGATATATTGAAGCCCCCTCCAAAGCGTCAGCTTAATCAGATCGAAAATCGCTCTTTCAATGCAACTGATGCACAGCGAATTGATACTCCATCCACCAACCCTCCAGAAAGTAAATCCAAATAATGGCAAAAGTACTGTTAAAAACGAATCAGGGTGACATCACCTTAAACCTTGATTCCGAAAAAGCTCCTAAGAGCGTTGCTAATTTTTTACAATACGTCAAGAGCGGCCACTACGATGGCACGATCTTTCATCGCGTCATTAATAACATTATGATTCAAGGTGGTGGCATGTCTGCCGGCATGAAGCAAAAGCCAACCGGTGCTGAGATTGAAAACGAAGCGAACAATGGTCTTAAAAATGATCGCTACACTGTGGCGATGGCCCGTACTAATGATCCACACTCAGCTACTGCGCAATTCTTCATCAACACAAATGACAACGATTTTTTAAATCACACTGCCCCCAATGCTCAAGGTTGGGGCTATGCTGTTTTTGGCAAAGTTACCGATGGCATGGAAATTGTGGACATTATTGGTAAAGTAAAAACTGGCAGCTCTGGCTTTCATCAAGACGTGCCCTCTGAAGACGTTCTCATTGAAAAGGCAAGTGTTCTCGAGGAATGACTCCGCAATACTCGAGCGCACTGCTCATCTCGGATATTCACCTGACGCCGTCAATGCCCTTGACAGCGCAGCGCTTTTTTGACTTCTGCGAAAAAGATGCGCCTGATGCAGATGCTGTTTTTATTCTAGGTGACCTGTTCGAGTATTGGGTAGGTGATGACACATCTTCGAGTTCACCATTCCAGCAAGAAGTAGTAAGTACACTAGCGAATCTGTCAGCAAAAACTAAAACCTATTATGTTCACGGTAACCGTGATTTCTTAATAGGTTCTCACTTTTTAAGAAAAACTGGCATGACTTTATTGGCTGATCCATCCTTAATTGAAATCGCTGGGGAAAAATATCTTGTCTGCCATGGTGACTCTTTATGTACCGCAGATATTGGCTATCAGATCTTCCGCAGCATCGTCAGGAAACCTTGGATCCAGAAATTGTTCTTAAGTATGCCGCTCCGCTGGCGTCGTTCAATTGCTAATAGCCTTCGTAGCAATCGTCCCACTCAATATGAATACGGCACAAGTAAATCATCTGCGTTCAATAGTATGCGAACCAATGTGACCTTAGAGGCATGCGCTGCAGTCTTGAAGAATTGGTCTATGGATAAGTTAATACATGGCCACACCCATTTACCCGCTCATCATCATGAGCAATTGGGTCAGCAAACCTGGCAACGCTGGGTGTTATCAGACTGGGATCTAGATCATCCAGTGAGAACTGCTCCAAGAGCTAGCGCACTATCCATAAATAGTCAGGGCGTTCGCTCTATTGATCTGAGCAAAACTTAATTAACTCGGTTTATTAAACTCTCAGGTATTAGAGTATTTGGATAAACACTGCACCATCTGTGCAAAGATTCTGGGGTTAGCAGCCATCACTTCGCCACTCTTGAGAAAACCCTCTTCGCCGCGATAATTGCCAACCAAGCCACCTGACTCGGTAATCAATAATGTGCCTGCTGCCATGTCCCAGGGCTTCAGATCACTCTCAAAGAAGCCATCGTACCGACCTGCAGCAACATAAGCTAAATCTAAGGATGCAGCACCAGGGCGACGTAAGCCAGCGCACTGTCGCGTCATCTCTGCAAAAATTTTTAAATATTTTTCTAAGTCTTGATCTTCGCGATATGGAAACCCAGTGCCAAGTAAAGAGCTTGCTAGACGATCTTGGGTGGCAACACGTAAGCGGCGGCGATCTAAATATGCACCAGCTCCGCGAGTAGCAGTAAATAACTCATCACGAGTTGGGTCATAAACTACTGCTTGTTGGGTTACGCCATTTACTGCCAATGCAATGGATACCGCATATTGCGGAAAGCCATGAATAAAGTTGGTTGTGCCATCCAATGGATCGATGATCCATACATTCTCAGCGTCGATGTTATGTTCGCCAGTTTCTTCAGCCAAAAATCCATGGGTTGGATAGGCCTCACTGAGTGTTTCAATAATTGCCGCCTCTGCGGCTTTGTCCACCTCGGTTACGAAATCATTGTGTTGTTTGCGGTCAACTTGCAAGCGCTCTAAATTCAGAGATGCTCGGTTAATCACAGTTCCAGCACGACGGGCAGCCTTTACGGCCACATTTAACATGGGATGCATAAGTATTTGATGGACAAATTAAATAAGAACGAGCCTGTAATATTGCCTAAACTGCATGACAATACCAAGCGAATACCTTGATTCTAAACGATTAGCGCTTTAAGCCTCCCTAGATCCTGATAAGCAGCCCATGAATACCGAGAAATCTCAATTACTACGCTGGGTTCTAGTTGAAACCAGCCATCCCGGAAATGTTGGGTCAGCAGCGCGAGCCCTAAAAACAATGGGCTTTGGCGATCTGCGTCTGATTAACCCAAAAATTCAGAATGTGGCTAGAGAGTCAGAGGCCATTGCTTTGGCGAGTGGCGCAGTTGATGTACTAGAGTCATCCCAAGAGTCAGACTCATTATCTTTGGCTGTTCAGGATTGCTCTTTAGTGCTTGGACTAACCAGCCGGGATCGGGAATTTGGTCCGCCAGCTACAGACTGGGTATCAGCTCGCGCCCTCATACAGGAATCTGTGGCCAACCAAGGAAAGGTCGCACTAGTATTTGGGCCAGAGCGAACAGGTCTAGACAACGATCACCTGTCTTTATGCACCCATAGAGTTTGGTTAGATGCCAATCCCAACTACCCCTCGCTTAATCTAGCTCAAGCTCTCATGGTCTGCGCCTATACCCTTAGAGAGGGGCTGAGTGAGGCTGGTAAGCCAGAAATGATAGTAAATCGCGAGCAATTAGCACAATTAGCTGATCCTGCTGCCATAGCAGCCATGCTCGACCATTGGCGTGAAGGCCTTGAAGCCATAGGCTATCTAGATCCCAATCACCCCAAAAAGCTCATGCCTCGCTTGCAGGCACTATTTGCGCGTAGCCGACTGCATAAGGAAGAAATCGATCTCTTGCGTGGGATTGCCAAACAGATGCTCCTGAGAAAATAAGCGCATCCCGTTAAAATCAAACCATGTCCAGTTCACTATTCGACCAAGTCGACTCCATTATTGCCAGAGACCCCGCCGCAAGAAATCGCCTTGAGGTCATTACTTGCTACCAGGGCTTGCATGCGGTTTGGCTTCATCGCATCTCTCACTTTTTATGGAACCTTGGCCTTAAGTGGATTGCGCGCGTCTTGTCCATGATCTCTCGATTCATCACGGGAATTGAAATTCATCCGGGTGCGAAGATTGGTCGTCGCGTATTTTTAGATCACGGTCTTGGCATTGTCATTGGTGAGACTACTGAAATCGGTGATGACTGCACAATTTATCAAGGCGTGACCTTAGGTGGAACTTCTCTTTATAAAGGCGTTAAACGGCACCCCACTTTGGGTAAGGGTGTGGTTGTAAGCGCTGGCGCAAAAATACTTGGTGGATTTACTGTTGGCGACGGTGCTCGTGTTGGATCAAACGCAGTAGTCTTAAAAGAAATCCCAGCGGGTGCAACTGCTGTCGGAATACCTGCACGCATCCTGCACCCAGATTTACCACAAAGCGCTGACAGTAAAACAAAAGAATATTTTTCTGCTTATGGCGTAACGCCAAATGTCGATGACCCAGTATCAATGGCGCTCAAAGGTTTGATTGATGCAACGATTGAACAAGAAGCAAAGATTGCTGCGCTAGAAAAAGCATTGGCCAAGCTTAGCAACACCCCTGCCGATGCCTCGGCCTCAAGCGACACCAAGCGAGATCTTGATGCCATTAAGGAATGGCTGAAGGAGTAAATTCGGTAATACTATTTAATGAAGTGTGCGTGGGTTAGGACTCATTGAGCCTAGGGTAGTTCCTGAAAGTGATTCCTCATCTGCATCATCCCCATCGTCATTGGGCATTCCAAAAGTAAAACTTTCACCACCTTTTGGATGTCGATTTTGAATCTCGTCTTCTGTAGCAGCGCGGATGTCTTCAACCTGTACCCAAAAACGCAATGCCATTCCTGCTAATGGATGATTGCCATCAAGCACTACCTGACTATCCGCAACATCAGTCACTGTATAAATGAGTGGCTCATCATCAGAATCAGGCTCCTCTGCTACATCTGATTCTTCGTCAGCATCTGGTATGCCCTCAAATTGCATGCCTACTTCCAGTGGCTCTGGAAAACGCGCGCGTGGCTCAATCTTCAAAAGCTCTGGATCATACTCACCAAAAGCCTCGCTTGGCTCAAGTTGAATAGTTGCTTCATATCCAATATCTTGGCCATCCAAAAGAGTTTCTATTTTTGGGAAAGTCCCCGCATAACCACCGTGCAGGTATACCATCGGAGAATCCGGCTCTTCAATAACGTTATTTTGAGCATCAGTTAACTTATAGCGGAGGGATACGATGGTATTTTTTTCAATCTTCATGCGAAATCTATCGAACATTTGTTTTTTATGAGTTTTTGCTAAGCTTTCACTTTATGACTTCATTTTACTTGAGCAAGCCCTATCAGCCTCCCCAGGCCCCTCAAAATCTGCCCCTAAATGAGCCCTGGGCATTATTTGGGGGGATTAGTCCCAATTTATTTATGGAGAGGTATTGGCACAAAAAACCGCTATTAGTCCGTGGAGCCATTCCTGCATTTAGTCTAGCTACGCAAAATTGCGAGGATTTGGATAGCCCGATTTCAGCATCTGAACTGATTCAACTTGCAAGCCAAGATGGAGTTGAATCCAGGCTCATTAAAGCAAACCCATGGAGCTTTGACGCCGGTCCTTTCTCAAAAAAATCTATCCCAGCTTTGAGCAAGCCTAATTGGACATTACTACTTCAAGGGATGGAAGCTCATCATCCTGCCGCTTCAAAGATCCTCTCTTGGTTTCGCTTTATCCCAGATGCGCGTCTGGATGATTTAATGATTAGCATTGCCGGAATGGGTGGTGGCGTTGGCCCTCACTTTGACTCTTACGATGTTTTTTTAATTCAGATGTCTGGCAGAAGACGTTGGCAAATATCCCAGCAAAAGGATTTAAGTTTGACCCCCAATCTGCCGCTCAAAATTTTGCAACACTTTAAGCCTGAGCATGACTGGGTCTTAGAACCAGGCGATATGCTCTACTTGCCACCACATGTTGCTCACGATGGTGTTGCACTTGATGCAGGTTGTCAAACTTGGTCTGTTGGATTTAGGTCTCCTAGCTTTAAAGAATTGCTGCAAGAAGGTTTATGGCGCTTGGCCGAATCCCTCGAAGATATACCTGAGCTTGAACAGAAATTTGCTGATCCAATGCAAAAAGCAAGCTCGAATGCCGAACAACTGCCAGAAGAGCTCATTAAACAAATCACAGTCAAGCTTCGCGGGTTGAAATTGGATCAAGTAGATCGTTTTTTACCTGGCATCACAGCCTATCTATCCGAACCTAAACAGCAGGCTTTTTTTGAGAGCCCCGAAAAGCCCCTAAACGCTATCGGCTTTAGTAAGCAACTTGGATCAATGAGACTTCTACCGAACCCCCAAACACGTATTCTGAGTCTTGGGAAAGCAGTCTTTTGCAATGGCGAAAATATGAGCCAAGGGCAGCCTAAGGATATCGCGCAAGCCTGGCGAACCCTCTCAGCCAAAAAAACACTTCTAGACACGAAACTACAGGTTAGCGCTCAGAGCAGCCTATATGAAGCCTACCTTTCTGGCTGGCTAGTTTTTGAGAGCTCAAAGTCAGTATAGATATAATCCATACTGGAAATCACCTAGGGGCAATCCCTAGAAATTTTCATCACAACTATAAGTAATTGTCGTTTAATTTTTTAGAGGGAATCACAAATGAAGAAGTCACTCGTATTCGTTGCAATGTTAGCTATAGCTTTGGCCGCTTGCGGTAAAAAAGAAGAAGCAAAGCCAGCTGAAGCTCCAGCTGCTGCTCCTGCTGCTGAAGCTCCTGCTGCCGCTCCTGGTGCTCCTGCCGCTCCTGCTGCTCCTGCTGCTGACGCTAAGAAGTAATCTTCTTCTTGATGAAAAAAGCCGCTTTAGAGCGGCTTTTTTTATTTCATTAAATGTTCTATTTTGCTAACTGATCATTGAGCAAGGTCAATAACTGAATTCCAGCCGGTGTATTTTCTGGCTTACCATCTGCATCCTGGACATAGACGTTCGCTGAATTCTCACCAGTAGTCTTAACAACCACCTGATACTTCTTGGCTTGTAACTTCGTATCATCTTTGCTGCCGAACAGTTTTGAAAAGAAGCCTTTGGCATCCCCCACATCTTTAGCATTTACGTAACGGACATAGTAAACACCGTTAGACCGATTACGATCTTCCACCGTAAAGTTCGAGCGATCTAAGGCCAGACCTACATCGCGCCATGAGCGATCAAAGCCAGCACTCAATTCAATATAGCCCTGATTATTAGCCTCTTGTACAAATTTTGCTTTTGGAGTCTTGGGGCCTAAGGGGGCTGCCACAGCAGCCTTTGCCTGCTCTTGAGTCATCCCAAGACGCTCCATTAGGCGCGCCAAAAATGCAGCCTCTAATTCTGGGTCATTAGGACGGCTTGTCCAAATAGTGTAAAGGCAAGCATCACCAGCTGTACCTGTCACACACTTTTCAAGCGCACCTTTTTGTGTGATGTAGATCTCAGTCAAATCAGGCTTAGGCGCTTCTAAACGCGTTTTATATTTATCACGCTCTCCAGTGTCATAAACACTATCAAGCACCCTACCAAGAGCAGAGCGAATAAAGTCTTGCGGGAGCTTACTGCGGTTTTCTGCCCAATCAGTTTCCATGATCCCGGTAGAAGGCGAATCAATGACCAATAAGAAACCATTTTCTTGCCAGAAATCCCTAACCAGCGGGTACAACTCAGTTGCTGGCTTTTCAACTACGAGCCAACGACGCTCACCATCTCGTGCGATGCGCATACCGGGAATCCCAGTCATAACGTTATTTCGCATCTGCACTGATTTTTTCATGGCTGCGTTATATTCAGACATCGTTGCAGTGCCATCTTGAACAATGTAACGGCGATCCGCTTGAGCTGTAATCAAATCCGGTGGATAAGATAAATTAGGGCCGCGTACTGCTCCGGTAGTTTTGTAATCTACGGTATCGCTGCTAGTGATTGACTTGCACGACGTTAGGGCAATAGCGGCCATGATCGCAAGACCAACAAGCGCTAAATATCGGCGCAGTATTTGCATCACGTTCATCATATTAAGTCAGCCTGTTTTAATGCTGCCTTTAAGGAATCACGCAAAGATGCACTTAAAGGGGTTAACGGCAAGCGAATGCCCGCAGTGATCTT
>Ga0209400_1003264_pt1 | contig 11879 bp, 26 predicted proteins | sample M_130807_EF_Meta_FD_187313 | JGI IMG/M metagenome (GOLD analysis project Ga0209400, IMG submission 187313) | Freshwater microbial communities from Lake Montjoie, Canada to study carbon cycling - M_130807_EF_MetaG (SPAdes) (version 2) | ecosystem: Environmental > Aquatic > Freshwater > Lake... | reverse complement strand
CATATAAATACCGTCACGGTTTGCCGTAGTTACTAACTGGCACTCAACAGCCATGCGGATGATGTCATCGTTCATGCTTGTCCCCTTGCTCGGATAGCTTTGATAAACTCAAACAACAGACCCGCAACCCAGTTTTGTAATGGGTGGTCTCTTAACCCACTCAAATCCGTATTTGCCAATATCTGAGCGCACGCCTCACGTTCCGCAGCGGCGACCAGTTCAGCAAAGCGTTCAAGTGCTTCCATGTAAATGCCTTCACGGTTTGCCGTAGTTACTAACTGACATTCAATAGCCATACGGATAATGTCATCGCGTGTCATTTCTTTCCCCTAATCAAAGTCATACGTTCACGCAGCGCATTTGTTGCTTCTTTGCCGCGTATTTCTTCACGCTTCATTAGTGCTTCTGCTCTGTCTGCTGATTTGTATTTCAGTAACCGTCGTGCTTCGCACTCAAGCGCCCAGTCCGGACACCAAGTGCAGACCTCCCTGCCGCCAAAAAGTTTCACCAAACTTTCCGGCTTGCAGGATTTGTTGCAATTTATGGCAATCTCCAAGTGGCGCACTCGTTGGCAGTCCACTGTTTAACCATCACAATTTCACCACGCTTACGCATCTGATTAAGGATGGCTTTGATGGTTGTGTACTTACCTTTGATTGCGTCATAAATTTCAATGGTAGAAACTTCTTCTTTGGAATCGCCAAGGAAGTTAATAATCTTTTCCCTTACGGTATTACCCCGCACCTTATATTTGGCATCGGGGCTACCGCTCATTGCATAACCTTCTACAAATTGTTTTGTTGTGTTTTGAAAATTGATATGTTTCGGCGACAACTCAAACAACAAAGCTAGGTTCATTATTTCTCCTTGGTGCCAGAGGCCGGAATCGAACCGGCACAACCTGTTATGGTCGGCAGATTTTAAGTCTGCTGTGTCTACCGATTTCACCACTCTGGCCTTGACTTATTCTTTGACGAAAGCGCCACCGCTAATCACCTTGCCCTTGCGGTCTTTTATTTCTTCATACGCATGGGCCAAGCACTTTGTTACGTCCATGTTCCACATTTGACAGTAAATAATTAAACAAACCATCACATCGCCCACGCCATCTACCCTGCCCTCGTGGTTGGCCTTTAACTCTGCACTTGCTAACTCACCAAGTTCTTCGACGGCTTTTAACAATTGAGCCTGCGGGGTTGAGTAGGTTGGGATGTCTCGGGCAAACGCCCACTCTCGTACTAGCTGCTCCAAATCTTCAAACTTTGTCTGCATTTCAATGTCCTCGTTGGTTTTCTTACTCTTTCGGGCTTTACTTCCAAAAACCTAGGTCTTTGTTCTTTTGAGAAATCAACCAAACCTTCTGTAATTTTGTAGATGGCTTCAGCATAAAGTCTGTAAGGGATGCGCTTATTCTTTTCCCAACGGTTTATGCTGTGGCGGCTAGTTGGTTTGTTGGTTACTTCACCCAACCATGCTGCCACGGCATCCATAGACCAACCTTTTTGAAGGCGCCAATCTTTTAGTTTCTCGCCGTTTGTCATGCAAGAATTTGCATTGCCTTGATGGTTGCTTCCAGCTTTGCAATCTTTCGCTCGCGCTCGTGGAGCAGACCTTCGTAATGCTCGCGGAGGTCAGCAAGTTGGCGCTGATACTGGTTATCGCTAGTCATTAGACTGATGAGACGTTGTGAGGTTTCATACTGGCGTTGCATAAAGTCAGACATTTTTATCTCCTTGACAGTAAATCCACACCCGCGCCATGCGTGAGTTGTGACCAATTTCTGCAATCAAATTTTCAGCTTCCTCATACTTTCTTTCATTCATGAGGTGATGCGCTTCTTTTTCCAACCTAACGATGTTTTGCAGATAGGTTGACCAGTCTTCGATGTTTTCAATCAAGTTCACTTCTCCACCTTGGCCATGATTTCTAATGCCATGACATTTGCCAAAGGCTTGTCCTCAACCAACAAAGACCTAGCCATTTTGTTCTCAAGAACAAATGTGGCGGCTTCGCTCAGTCCGGTTTTGTATCCATCATTCCAAGCGTTGTCGCCCTGAACGGCATTTGTTACCGCCCTGCGAATGAACTTGGAAACATTCGAGTGTTGCTCTCGTATGTCCGCCATCATCCCAACCGGGAGCATTACGCAGTAAGGCTTTAATTGTTGCTTTTCCATTCGTTGAACTCCCCAACTATGTTGTTAAATACATCTGCTGCATCTGCATCCGTATCAAGTTTTGACTTGCTATCAATCGAGCAAGTCTCTTTGATAAACGAATCGGCAGACTTTTCTGATGTTTCCCAAGCCATGCCGGACTCGACCAGATACATCTGAAAGTCGATGTCCTTGCAAAGAATTGCCGCCGTATTGGATAGCGTTTTCTTTTGTGGGCGTTTGTATGGCCTCTCGTGTTCGTCAATCCTGACCATAACAATCTGGTATCTGGCCCCAACAAAATCCCGAAGAAGGTCTTCTGGGATGTTGTCGGGGTGTACGCATAGCGTAAGCACATAGCCAGTACGGTCTTGTTTGATGGCTACTTTGACGCCTTCAAACTGAATGGTGTCCACCTAGAAATTTCCCAATCTTGATGAAAAGATTTCCAATGAAGGTTCCCTTATCAATCGGAGGGGATTCATAGATTTTCTTTATGTAATCCCTCACCTCTACATCATCGAAACGTCTAGGCCCACGGGTCGGGAATATCATCTTCAATCTCCTTCTTAACCGGCTTCGCTGGCTTGGATTGTTCAGCGTTGTAAGGTTTTGCGGCGCGGAGTGACAGGAACTCGCCCTTTGCGGTTTGACGAACCCAAGCGCTGACTTCGAGGCGCAAGTCGCCATCCTCATCACGCGGCAAAGAATCAATCAAGTCCTGTGTCAACAAGAGTTCGCCACCCATGTCAGGAGCTTTGTCGCTTTTCTTCTGGCGTTTCCAGAGTGCGCCGGTATTGACGTATTTCATTTGGTTCCCTTTTCAAGTTGCTGCGCCTTTGCCTTGAAGGCGGCGACAATTTCGGCGGCAGCATCAGCGTCGCGCTTTTCAATCAATTTGATGGTATCGGAGTTGATTGAGTAGAACCGACGAACATTGTTCGCCGTGGAACATCCATCCATGAACGTGAGAATAATTTTCTTCACGTCTTCCACGAAGGTGTCCTTGGACATCTTTGACGGCTCAATAACATACGGCTCAGGCTCACCCTTCACCTCTTCAGTTTGCTTCGCTGGCGCGGCCTTTGGTGCAGCCGGAGGGGCATTCCTAGTGTCTTCTTTCTCGTTCTCGGGGTCATCACCTGTAGACAGTTGAAGCGCCTTAAGAAGAGCGTACTTGTTGCAGCCGGTCAGGGCTTTGTAAATGCCCTTATCACCGACGCCCTTCGAGTTGCGGTCATTTCCTGCACCAGCCATCTTGAACGTAAGGCTCTCGCCAGACGCGGTGTGGTGAACGGTGTAGGTGACAAGAATGTTGGTGTTACCCCACTCGTCATGTGACACGGAGTCAACAGACGGAATGATGACAATGTCATTCTCCAGCAATGCCTCGCGGGTCTGCGCCACCACGTCGGATTCCGTGACGTAGTTGTACTGTTGGAATTCATTGCGGCCCTTCTTCTGGACATATCCAACCTTCATCGCGGCGGATTGCAATGCACTAAGCAGATTTTTCATACTGGCTCCATTGGGTGCAGAATTTATTTACAGGGCAGAACGACGCGCACCTCGTGCGTTCGCCCTCTCGGACTTCAATAAAGTGTTTCTCGTCAGGCACTTCCGGTGGTTTGTCCCAATGCACCTTGACTGCCGACTTGCGTCCTTCTTTCATGAGCGCCCATGACGTGGGCTTTTCCCACATCTCTGCTGGCGTACATGGTTGGATGTCGCCGCCGATATGAGCGGCAGCGAAAGTGTTTTGATGGATGTCGATGCGGGATGAAACAAACTCATCTTGTTCTTCATCCGACCAGCGATTGACCGGAATGACAACAACCGGAGATTGCGGGTAGTCGCGTGAGCGTTGAGCCTCACGGCGCGACCAGTCTCGAACGATTGCAACGATAGCAAGCGAGTGAACAGGCATCTTCTTAGCGTGTCTTACAAGGTAAGCGTAACAGTTAAGTTGTTGTTCCCATTCAATTTTTTCATTCATCACGCCATATGCTTTGACTACTTTGTAGTCAAGAATATCGATACCGCCATCACGCAGTCTCTGAACATCAACCGCTCCGGACAGGGTCCAGCCTTGGATTGAGTGGTACATACGCTCTTCGAGCAGATGGTCTTCATCAGCGCCCTGTTCGAGTATGGTATGTACTGCGCTACCGAACAGGCTCCAGACCATGTCGGAGGCATCGGACTCAAGCTCGTCGGCGTGTTTTCTTTTCAGCGCCACAAGCTGGGGTGGTGCGATGAGTTCTGTGACGGAGATGTCGGACTTGCCCTTCGAGTACGTCGGGCGTTCGAGTGCATTCACGATAGTCTGGGGTAGCCCAAACTTGTTTGTAATCTTCATGTGGTCTCCTGTGTGGGTACAATCGTTCCCATCGGTGTCAATATATCAGATTCGAGCGGAGTGTCAATATGGGAAAGTCACAACGTGTCAAGGGTGCTACCGGTGAGCGGGAAGTCTTGGCATTGCTTGGTGAGAAGCTGGGCAGGAAGTTTGAACGCAACATTACGCAGAGCCGGTACGGTGGTGCTGACTGCATCGACATGGGGCGATGCAAGTTGGAAGTAAAGCGTCAAGAGAGGTTGGCTGTCAAGGACTGGTGGGAACAGGCGCAGAAGCAGGCCAAGGATGATGTGCCAGTGCTTGCTTACCGTCAAAGCCGCAAGCCGTGGACATTCGTACTTGACTGCGCCGACGTTTGCCTGTTAGATGTGCGCGGGCATCTTATACATATGGATATAGATGCTTTTTGTTTAATAGTAATTAAATTAAATCTTTTGGAGACCAATAATGGCAAGAGTTAATTATGAGTACTTAAGAGAATTTGCTAATGTAAGACAACATGAAGTTCTTGATGTATTAGATAAATCATCTAGTCAACAAGAAGCAGCAAATAAATTGGGTATGAGAGTTGATTCTTTACAAGAACATTTAACTAGATTAAAGAAGAAAGCTGCTCAATCTGGTTTAGCTCCAGACTATGACATGAAGCATCCGGTTCCAGCCGGGTTTGTTGTGAAGGGCGTATCAACCTATTACTCGGAAGACGGTTCGGTCAAAGGTCAATGGGTCAAGTCTTCGTTGGCACATGAGAACCAGCAAGACATACGAGATGCGTTTCTCGAAGCCTTCAAGGATGAAATCCCAAGGGCGCAACCAACAAAGCTGAACGAAGCGGTTAGCCCTTTATTACTGAACTGTTACATTTTTGGTGACCCGCACGTCGGTTTACGCACATGGGCAGAAGAAACTGGAGAGAATCACGACCTTAACTCCAGCATCAATTTGTTCACCACGGCCCACGCTGATTTGGTCAATCGCTCACCGGCGGCAGAGACAGCAATCATCCTGAATTTGGGCGACTATTATCACGCCGATGACGGCAGGAACATGACTCTGCGAAGCGGGCATCCTTTATCAGTCGATGGGCGTTACCAGAAGGTTCGCGTTGTTGGCTTCAAAATTCTTCGCGCCATGATTGAGATGGCGCTAAAGAAGCACAAGAAGGTAATCGTCTGGAACATCCAAGGCAACCACGATGATTACTCTTCAATTGATTTAAGCCTTTGGCTTCAAGTTGCTTACGAAGATGAACCAAGGGTTCATATCGAAACATCTCCCAACAAATTTTACTTTCATAAACATGGGGATGTGATGCTTGCCGCCACTCATGGAGACACAACAAAGCCGAACGCTATCCAAGGCGTGATGGCATCAGACGAGTCAGAGATGTGGGGGCAAACGAAGTTCCGATACGCACACATGGGTCATGTGCATCACAAGACTTTAAAAGATGAGCCGGGGGTGGCGGTGGAGACTCATCGAGTCTTACAGCCCAATGACTTGTACGCTCACGTCTCTGGCTACCGCAGCCAGCGTGACGCACAATGTATTACCTACCACTCCAAGCTGGGTGAGTACGCTAGAGTGATGGTGAATCCGGTCATTGTGGAGGTTTTTTCTCCTCGTGACTGACAGACATCACGAGTTCTTCGTCCTCGACATAGACCCAAATGACGACTCCGTCGTCTAAGCTAATCATCAGTTCGTCGTCTTCAGTGCCGACATCAATGATGGTGCGACCCACCATATCGCTAAGAATTTGTTCGAGGCTCATGGGGCAACTCCATCAATAAAGTGCTTTAAATTTAACACACTAAGTGTTACAACCTGCCCATCGCATAGGGGATTTCAAGTGAGTCTTTTACGCAATCAGGACGCTCGTCACATAGACTTTGAGGCGTTCGTAGGCATCATCCCAAGCAACCCCAAACTACTTCCAAGCGACCTTGACATGGTCATAGAGCGCAGAGGATACTGCCTATGTGCCGAATGGAAACGTCCCAACGAAAGGTTTAGCATTGGTCAAAGACTGATGCTCGAAGCCCTTTCGAGGAAGCCCGATTGGCGCGTTTTGATTGTTCACGGCGACACAGATGATGGACTGAACGTGACGGGGCTTTGGTTGTTAAATGGCTCCGAGACAGTCTATCTTGGGTCCACCGCAGAACACCTTAAAGAAGCCATCCGATTCTGGTACTCATGGGTTGAAGAAAATGCCATACGTCACGAAGAAACGTCCATACGATAAAGAGTACGCCGAGTACCACAGCACAGAAGAACAGAAGAAGAATCGAGCAAAACGAAATGCCGCCCGCCGTCAGAAGATTCGGGAAGGCTCTGCCAAGAAGGGAGACGGCATGGATGTTGACCATGTCATCCCGCTATCAAAGGGCGGTAGCAACACGAAGTCAAACCTTCGTATGAAGACCGCCAGTTCAAACCGTTCCAAAAAAAATAAATGAGCGCTCTGTCCGACCTGTCGGGCGAAGTCCTTGCCCTGCTGGGGCATCGTGACCATGCCCGCACCATTTGCCCTTCATGCTCACCCGAGCGGAAGAAGTCTAAAGAAACGTGCCTGAGCATTGACCGCAAAGACAATGGAATTGTCTGGACTTGTCACCATTGCGGTTGGTCAGGGATGTCACCTTATCGTCAGTTCACCCCGAGGAAAGCCATGTCAGCAATCGAAAAACCTATCGGTAACTCATTGACTCCAAAGGCAATTTCGTATTTAAATAGTCGCGGCATTTCAGAACAAACAGCAAAGTCTGCAAATCTTTACTCAACCAGTCGTTACATTCAGAAGGTTGGTGGCGAGGTTTCATGTATCGCCTTCCCATATATGCGCGGCGGCAATGTTGTAAACATCAAGTACCGGAGCATTGAGCAGAAAGGTTTTTCGCAGGAAACGAGCGGCGACCAAATCTTTTATCTGTTAGATGACTTGGACACGACGCTCCCGATTGTGATTGTCGAGGGCGAGATTGATGCGCTTACTTGTATCGAGGCTGGCGTCAAGAACGTCCTTTCCGTACCGAGCGGCGCTCCAATCAAGGTAAGCGAAGGCCGTGTTGACCCAACCGAAGACCGCAAGTTCAGCTTCGTTTGGGATGCCAACAAACAAATCAATGCAGCGCCATACATCGTGATTGCATCGGATGGCGACATCGCTGGCACGGCTCTCAAAGAAGAATTGGCCCGCCGGATTGGCAAGGCAAAGTGCAGAGTAATCTCTTACCCAGAAGGGTGCAAAGACCTTAACGATGTGCTTACCAAGTACGGTTCGGACAAGGTTAAAGAACTCGTTGAAGACGCCGCCCCTTATCCGATTGATGGTTTGTTCGATGCTTCAGAGTACGCCGACGCCGTTGCCGACTTGTACAACAAGGGTTTTGGCAGCGGGGAATCGACAGGCTATACGAATGTCGATGAGCTTTACACGGTAGTACCCGGCCAAGTAACAATCGTCACCGGGTATCCGTCTTCAGGTAAGTCCAACTTCGTTGACCAGATTCTTACCAATCTGGCTATGTGCAAGGACTGGAAGTTCGCCATTTGTTCGTTCGAGAACCCGCCTCCGCTGCATATTGCGAAGCTCTGCGAGCTTTATCTGAAGAAGCCTTTCTTCGCTGGCATTACGCCACGCATGACTGAAGAAGACCGCAATGTCGCCATGCAATTTGTCAAAGAACACTTTGTGTTCCTTGACAGTCAGAATAGCGAGAACACGATTGAAAGCATTCTTGACCGCGCCCAAAGCGCAGTTCAACGGCTGGGTATTCGCGGGCTTGTGATTGACCCCTACAACTTCATCAACTTGCAGCGCGAAGGCACGGAGACCGATGCCATCTCGAAGATGCTGACAAAGGTTCAGGCGTTCGCAAAGTCTGCTGGTGTACACATTTGGTTTGTGGCTCACCCTGCCAAGATGTTAAGGATGGGTGACGATATGCCTGTTCCTGACGGCATGAGCGTTGCTGGCTCGATGGCGTGGTGGGCGAAGGCGGATAACGGACTCACCGTCCATCGTCAGGAAGCTAATAACGTCTTGATTAAAGTATGGAAGTGCCGCTGGCGATGGGTGGGTAAGGTTGGTGAAACCAACCTCAAGTATGAAAAGGCTACAGGCTCGTACTACGAAGATTATTTGTAGGCCGGTTCCGTTACTTGCATGACGCACGGTCGGTTGTACACCCGCCATGCGTTGCTTTCGCGCCTTGCAGCAAGCGCTGCCATGTTATCCCCAGCCGCACCGGAAGGTAGCTGGGGTGTCCCTGACCCGCACGAAGCGGGTTTCGTCCAATGAGGACTCTTCAGAGGGACTTACTTCTTCCACCAAACAATCTTAAAAGAATCTTCAATCTTTTGCTCGGCCTTGGTCCAATGTTCAACAAACTCGGAATGAGCTTTGTTGTAAAGGTCACGGTACATCTTCGACCACTCGGTAACGACAGAAGTGAAATTAAACATGATGCTCTCCTAAAAAATGGTGCAGTGCATCATAACATCAATGTCCAAACTTTGTAATTACCGCCCAAACAATTAAACAGGCCGCAGCAATCAAAGGCCCGCCAACTATGCGGCGCTTTCTTTTAATGCCAAACATTTCTGAGCAGCAACGGATTTCCGGCTCGAAAGAGTCATCTCGGCCAAACGCTTCGCGCATTGAGCGCGCTGCAAAAAAGTCTTTGCGCCTGTAATTGTCTTTCATTTGTATTCCTTTTTAAGTTCGCGTTTAGCTGCTACGCGTTGCGCCTTGCGCGTTTTGCCATGCGCCCCAGCCTTTCGGCGGTGGGCGTGGACTACGAAATAATTTCTTGGCTTGCACATATGGGTATCCTTTGTAGGTCACTATCATCACTTCATCAGCGCTCGCGCCGCCTTATCCATTTGGCTCTCGATTCTTTCAGCCCATTCAATAACTTCATTGGCTTGCTCATCGTTAAACTTGGCAGCAATAGCGAACTTTGAAAACGCGGCAACAGAAATGTCTGGAGCGATGGACAAAAATGTTGACGCCAATAATTTTTCTTCTTCAGAAAAATTATCTTCATGCTTTTCGCATATCTTTCCAAGAACATGAATACCTTCGCACATTTGTTTTAATGAAACCATTGCATGAACAAACATGGCAAATTCCAAGCCCTTGTGTACCTCGATTGAATTAAGAATATCGTCAAGGCTTTCCTTTACTTCTTTGATTTGTTCTTCGCTGGGCATTTTCATTTGTAGTCTCCAAAAAAATTAAGCGGCCCGAAGGCCGCGTTGATTACTGCAAGGGCGTTTCCATTTTCTCTGATGCCATATCCACAATCTTTGCGGCCCATTTCAATGCGCCCTCCAGTTCGTCCTCATCCTCTAGGCCATAGTCGGGTGCAAGGTTCGAACAAGTGGAGGCAATTAAAGACATGAACTTTGCATAATTCATTTGTACAAACTTATCCTTGGCCCCGCTGTTTTCCTTATCGAGAGCGGCGTAAACAATCGAGCTTACTGCCTCCTGCATTTGTGCAACGCTAGTCATCAAGACTACGAACTTTGCGTAGTCTTCGCCGTGATGAGACGTGATTGATTCAAGTACTTCATCAAGCATGGTTTCGACATCTTTGATTTGTTGTTCCATGATTTCCTCAGAATGAAAAGATTTGTGGGTTGAGGTCGGGGATAAACAAAGGCGCGGTGTTCTTTTCTTGAAAGCGAACGCGGTCTTTCACCCAATCAATCAGGCGGCATGGTTCGATAGATTCTCCTTCTGCATCCGTTCCGAGTACCAGTCCGTTGCCCGCCAGCATTGTTGGGTATCCCTCGAACCAGAAATAATTCTGGTTGTCTTGGTCTTTCAGATAACCTTCGTCATCAACGAACAGCGCATCACCGTCTTCGTTAAGGTTGACAACGGTGAACATATCGCAGCCAAGCATCTTGGAAATGTTGCGGTAATCACCGTCGTACTCAACGTCAGTGATTGTTTTGTTTGCAGAATCAATAAAGTATGCTTGCATATTGCCCTCTTAGTTATCAAATACTTCAACAAAGTCATACGTCTTGCCCATCCACATCAACTCTTTTTTCTTGTTGTATGGAATCTCCTGCACTCCCTCGTACCCAACGGCAGTGAACTGTATGCGGGCGGGGAGCGGCTCAAAGTAATCAACCTTCACAATCTCAAACTGAGGTTTGGGATTGCCCGATTGTCGGAAAACAATTCTCATCACTCATCCCTGTAAATGTATGTAAGGATTTTGTCCAACACGGCGCGAGCGCCAGCCGCATTGGCTCCGTAATGTTCAAACTTGAACAGCGTTTTCTCTGCCAAGGCAAAGGCATCAAACCAGTTTGTTGATTCGTTGATTGCCCTAGATATTTCCAAATTGATTTGTCGCGCTACTGATTCGGGATGGGGCTTGTCTGTTGACAAGCCCCAATCCCAAGCGGACAAGTTCAGATAAATCGTTATCTTCATCTTGTCCCGCATATCAGACACCCCTCAACACTTCACGAACAATTTTTTCAATGGACGTTCTCAATACATTGTCAATCTGAACGTGTTCCGCAACGGCGGATTCGTCAATCATGCTTGCGACATCCTCAAGGTCAACCCAATGTGCTACCAAAGCGGGGTCAATTTCATCCGCGAGGTCAGACAGGTCGATGCATTCCGATAGGGCGTCGTAATCAATCTTCTCTACAGTCATATCAATAGCCTCAACCGCGCTCTCCAGCTTTTCCAAACGCGCCAGAATCGACTCAAGAACATCGGGTGGGGGTTGGGTATCAGCCGCCTTAAACTGTTCAGCGGCGGCGGTCATCGCGGCGCAAGCCTCGGCAACAGTCTTGCTCATCTCGGCGGCGATGGTGCTAATGGTTTGAATGTCAGACATTCTGGTCTCCTAAAAGAAAGGCCGGTAGCTAACCGGCGGTGTCTCATCAGTTACGGTGCTACCGTAAGACGGCCTACACAAGGCAGGCCGTTTCGACAAACCGTGGTGGAGACCAATCCGCACGGTAAGCGAATTGGTTTTATACCACGGCTAGGTATCTATCGCGCTCCAGCCCTTGACAATCTGTTCCTCGGGCGGGGCGAATGGGTTGGGATTAAGAACGCCAGCCTGGGGGTCAAGTCGAGCCTGCAAATTTTTAAGCTCTACCTTTACCGCATTGCGGTGGGCATCGGTCCAGCCCGATGTTGTATGTAGGTCTCGGGCATTACCCCGAAGCACGGCCTCAATCCAAGCCGCCGCAATCTGGCGGGCGGCAAGGCCAGCATCGGTTGAATCATACGATTCGGGGAAATTGTAGTCAGACATTTTTGCTCTCCTGTTTGTTGGCAATGCGTTGATTCTCAAGGGAAATATCACGGACAAG
>Ga0209400_1003261_pt1 | contig 11882 bp, 16 predicted proteins | sample M_130807_EF_Meta_FD_187313 | JGI IMG/M metagenome (GOLD analysis project Ga0209400, IMG submission 187313) | Freshwater microbial communities from Lake Montjoie, Canada to study carbon cycling - M_130807_EF_MetaG (SPAdes) (version 2) | ecosystem: Environmental > Aquatic > Freshwater > Lake... | reverse complement strand
AACTCTACGCAGTTTAGGAGGTGATAATTTCGTAGATTTCCCGCCAATTTTTGACGACCGGATACGGGCACTCATGATTCATGTTGTGCCCGTGTTCCATTAATATACTGCGCAATCCCATACTGTGCCCGAGGTCAGCATTTTCAATTTTATCCTCAACCCAGTGGAGATTGGATCCACGATAGGGTTCAAGTGCGTCATTTTTGTCCGCACCGGTTGCCAAACAAACAATTCGTTCAAATGCTGTCTTGCCAAATAACTTGCGTAGATTCATTTCACGCAATCGGCCGGCGTTGACATCTAGACTCAAACTTGTGATACAATGAAACACATAGCCATGTTCCTCATGCAAGCGTTTGACATAGAACATGGCATCACGTAGCGGTGGCAAGAAGCCAATTGCGGCTGACTCGTTAAAAATTTTAATTAATTTACGACCTTGTTCTTTACTGATGCCATATCGATCTCCAATGTCGTAAATAAATTCCGAGCCGGGTTGTTTTTCATGTCCGTGTTCGTCCATCCAGACCGAGAATGCATACTCCCAGTCTAATAGCACACCATCTGCATCAACTAGGATTGTTTTCTGCAGGTTGTTTCGTATCGGTAATTTGATCAGGTTTGACAATTTCGTATCCATTTTCTTTAAATAACCTTGTGATGGTTGATTCGTAGTGTTGGTGGTAATATTCCACAATGCGGTTGAAGTCTCTGGGAACATTAACACCGCTCATGCTACATTTTAACACACTGAGGGTTCGAAAGTCAAGTATCACATTTGCCGTTTGGTGGTCACGTGTTTTTAGGCTTTGAGCCACGGCCATTACTTCGTCAATTTGACCATTGGCTTTTTGATAGTAGGTAAGTATAAGGTATCTCATGTAAATATTTACTCATGCCATTACCCCTACCGTTTTTTTCCCAATACGAATGCCGCAACGAAATCATGGAAGTGTTTGCGTCTGATCGTCGAGGCATAGTAGAATATAAAATAAACAATATTGGTTATCGTAACGAGATCGATTACTCTGAGTCTGACACTGACGTGGGCGCATACTTTGGCTCCAGTATCACCACAGCCATTGGTGTGCCGTTTCAAAGTGGATTTGCTCATGCAAGTGCAACCGCATTGAACTCAAAATGTTATCAATTTGGTCAAGGTTGTATGATGATAGACAATCAAGAAAGTTTGAGATTACTAAAGGCAGTATTGTCTTGTGATCTCAAACCTAGATATGTTGTGATACAGTTTATAAATCTCAATCGCAGATACAATCACAACACCGGTAGAACCACAGTGTCAGATTCCACTCACGAAGATATTGAATTATTTTACCATACGTTTGATGAAATAGAAAAGTTATTGAACAATCAAGTCTGGTGCTTTGTAGGTACAGATAATGCAGGAAATGACGTGGGGCATCATATAACACAACATCCACGTTGCGTGACTTGGAATTCCAAATTTATCGATCTTGCTGGAGTGGGTGAGCATCCGGGCGCAAAGTGGCATCAAATGATTGCTGCCGGCGTTGTGAAAAATTTACAGCAACAATTATTGAAATAAAGATTTCAACTTGGAATTGTTGTCAATCCAATTAGTATAAATTTTGTCAAACAGTTCACAGTTGGAAATGTCCTGATCAATTAACATCTGCACAATGTTTTCCATCTTGGATTTAATAAAAAAATCCTCAAGTTCTATTGCTGTGAGTTGTGTGTTTGCGGCCCAGGCTTGAATATTTTTTAGCCAATGAATATTGACAATTTGTTGTGTGTTATCTGTATTCATTTTGGCAGCAATGTAAGGATGTTGATTGGGAAGATTGAGATCCAACATCTCTTGTATGTTGTTGTTGCATACTTTTTCTAAATATATGTCAAGTATGCCTTGTTGCACTTGGGCTGGATAATTGATATACACACAACGATCTGCCAGGGTTGAATAACAGTCTAACCAATAGTGGCTGTTGTCAACTGGAAATATTTTAGAATAATCAAATTCAAGATTAAGTTGAGGATTATGATAAAATTTTTGTGTGGCTGTCTTAAAATATGAATCAAGCATGATCCTACCGGTTTGTTGCTGTTCATACAAGGATGATGAGTCAAACAGTTGAGACCAACACAATGCTGTGAGGAAATCCCCTGCAGTGGCCGAATTAAAAACTATGATTGATTTAATATGGCGCATACGCTTTTGTAAAACATTTGATGAGTAGCAGGTCCCATGTGAGTTCCTGATGCATCTTGATCAATATTTTTTATCATGTTAAAACAGTTTGGATACTGCAATTTCTCACCGCAGAAAAAATGATATATGTTGGCATTGATCAACCGGTGATAATACTGATCTAGATTTTCAATGTCTCTTCGGTGCCAGGCCACTACAATGGGTGTTTTGAGATACAAAGGTGAATTTACAAATGTATCAATTGTTTGATATATATCCTGATTATCATAGACTCCTGCTAGACCATAGTTGTGGCTGTTTTCAAAGTAACTTGATACCACATGCTTTTGATCTACTCCAATACCAAACACAAGACTGCATCCAAAAAATGCTATCAAGGGAGGAGTTATATAGTCAACTGTGCTTCTAAAACCTTGTTGATTAAAAATATATTTGATTTTTCTGCTGGTATCTTGACCAAATGCATCTAGAGTCAGTCCCTGACATTGTTGCATGCCCGGAACATGATTCATCAAGCCAATTGACATAACTCAATTAAGGTGGCACTCAAGTTGATTTCTTGATCTGCCACCAAAGGCACATTAGCCGCACCGTTGCGAATGATCACAATGGCTTGATCTTGTTTTTGCTCGTCCTTGCTCCACAAATCCAGGTTGTCGTACATCCAGCGGAATATATCATCTGACTCTTCTGGCGTGGCACTTTGACACAACAATGTTCTTGCTGGTTTAACTTGACCCTGTTTGAACAAGTCCACACATTCTAGTTTCCAGTCTCTTGCACTTCTGTCAGCCGCACTGGGTGGGGCAAGTGTGCCTGACTGTGAGTTGGGTTGCAACAAGTTCAGGCACTTGCGCAGATCTGGATACGTGGCCTTGACATAAGTGTCCAGTACATCCAGGTCAAACTCCACTCCCTCTGTGACCAACACAGTTGCGGCTCTAGCAGTAAACTCAGTGTGATCTGTTTTGTTAATTTGGAATCCTTGGCAGCGTGAATGCAAGGGCGGAATGATCTTTGTGGGATAGTTACAAGTAAGAATAAATCTCACTGTTTGACTGTAGTCTTCCATCAAGTTACGTAGCGCAGGCTGTACTGAGTTGGGATTCATGTAGTCTGCTTCGTCGATCAACACAACCTTGAACTGGCCAAACGGCATGGTCTGACAGAACGAGATCAGTTTGTCGACCCATTCAACTTTACGTGCTTCCTTGGAACCATTGGCGTACATCACATCATATTCATCCACATCCAGTTCGTTGATTAGGAGTTTGGCCAAGGTTGTTTTTCCTGTGCCTGCTGATCCACTCAACATCAGATGCGGGATTGATCCGTCTCGAATCCATTGTTGCACCTGCTCGCGTTGACTATCGTCCACAAACACATAACCATCCACGGTCTTGGGACGATATTTTTCAACCCATAGTTCTTTCATACCAGTTCCTCAATAATTCCCAGGCCTTCTGCCAGAATTAGCAATGATCCTGCCACATAGAAGTTTCCGTCAATTAGAAAAATTCCTGCCACAATTCGTAATCCGCTTTTTACTAGACTTACATAAAAATGCCCACGACTTGTGTCTCGGGGTTGTACTTCAATTTCCATCTTTTAACGCTTTCCACATCTTGAGTTTTTCCTGTTCCTCGAGCCACTCCGCTTCACCAACAAAGGTGCCGGTGTTGTGTAGCATCTCGTCTACAGCAAATTTTACACGATATAAGTCTTGTTTGCAAGGCCAATTGACGAAACCTGTTAAATGCGAGTCGTTAGCCCGTAATACATTTTTTGGCATTGAGTAATAACCTGCTCAACGTTCCAGTCATGCATCATGAGTGTTGCATGTGTGTGGGTGCGGCTTCCACATGAACTGCATCTGAGAATGTTAGATCGTCCGGTAGTTCATCTGATGACAACAAGATGTCTTTGGGATCTACTCGTCTCAAGGTTTGTTTACCGTTTTCATCTTCAATATCAATGCCACGTGTCCAGCGTCCGTGAGCAATACAAACCCATTCGCCTACCTGCACATCTTTCTGATCAGGGCCTACAGCATACACCTGGCCCCAGCGTGGACGTATGCCAGAACTTTTGCCGTTGTCACTGAGTAACACAATACCTGTGTTGGTAAAACGTTCAGTAAAGGTCATCTCACCCACAATAACCACATCATTGAGTGGTCGTAATTGATCACGAGAGAGTCTGTGTGCTTCAAATGCTAGTTTACTCATTATACGTCCTTGTGTTTTGAACTGGGTAAAGGATGATTTTGAGTTTGCTGTTGATATTGTTTACTCACCTGTTCATTTCTTTTACGAATTACCTCGTTAGAATCATTGATTACATCTCCGCGAGCATTCACACGCATGTTGCCCACAGCACGAACTCGTTCATTTTGCAGGCGTAATGCGCCCATGTCCACGTTTTTTCCATTAGCCGATCTATATACTTCATTTGTCATAACTATCTCCTAAAAACATATTTAACGCAAGAACTCCTGCACATCTAAATCATAATACATTGAATCTATTCTGTGAACACCCAGCAAGTACAACACATAACTAGCCACGCTAGACCCACGTCCCACACCCCAAATCACACGATTGTTACGCATGACATCCACTAGATATTTCAGATAACGTAACAGATCAAACAAGCCACGCTCTTGATACAACAACAACTCGTGAGCCACACGCTGTAGTTTATCAGGTGTGTTACACATGGCGACCACATGCTCGGCAACGTCCAACTGTTTGTACTCTTCTGGCATGTGCCAGTTGCGTTGTTGTATGTCGTCCCAGTCAGGCACACTGATATCACTGTCATATGGAAATGTCCATGTTAACAACTGTCCTGGATCTTCTAGCAATTCGATTGCTGATTCAATATCAACACCGGGATCAACCACACACTTTATTTGAGTTATGTCTCGTCCCTGCATGATTAAATCACACAGATCAGTTTGGTCAAGTATTATTTCCCCGTATTGGTTACTTCTCATTTTTTGGAAAGTTTGCAAACACCACTGTGCTGGCACTGACTGGTGCAGTACTCTCAGGCCATTCTAGATTCATTTCATACCAACCGGTTGATGTTACTTTGACAACATTGCCTGGTTCAGTATCATGCTCTATACTTTCATGTTGCATACTGGCCCGGTGCCACCAACCATCTGTTAAAAACGGACCAGCAACATCTTCTTCGTTATGTTGATACCAAACACTATCACCAAGTGTGCTGGAGATATCTAATCCAGTCACTGTCATTCGCTCTTCCATCACAGCGTTGAGTTTGTAGTATAACATCATGCCAATGATTTGGTCAACTGGTTCCTCGGGCAAAGTGGTAACATTGATGCCTATCATTTGCATGAATTCAGCACGTTCCATGTTGTTTTGATTTATAAAAACTGTGTTTTCTAATGCGCCATGCACAAATGCCTTGACTCGATCCAGAGCAATGTTGGTGCTGGCTGAATCTCGGGTCTTGGTCAGCAAGTTAAGGCTCACGTTGTATTGATTCATTTGCAGTTGATCTTCGTAGTAAACGCCTGCAAGAAATTCTAAGTCGTATTGTAGTCTAACGTTCATTTGATATTGATTTTGTCGTCAAAATTGATGTGGCTGGCTTCTTCTTGTTTCTTGTAGGAATCTCGTAACCGGTCTTGATACTTGTTTCGAAAAGTTTCCAAAGCCATTCGTATTTGGTCGCATAAATGGGCATTGCCTGTTCCTGCGGCTATGTTGAGTTTGTTAGAAAGTTCGCTGACCCGGGCACTGAGTTCATCAATGGTCAAGTCATTTATGTCGCCGATTAAAGGATGTTCCATGTTGTTAGTTTACACTAAAACATGTAGATTGTCAAATGTTAGTTAACCAAAGGTGCAACCATTGTTGCCAATACAGAACCATTTGCTATTGGTATACTGCAAAGTACAACCTGCACCGATTGTACCAAAAGTAATAGTACCGGTTCCCGAACTCTTCCATCCAGCATTGGTCACAGTTATGACCATATTACCGGCGGCAATGCTTACAGCACTGAACACTTTGATCTGTCCTTTATAGCCAGCGGCCAGAGTAGCAGTTTCTGCGGCTGCTGTTGTAAAATAACTGGTTGTTAGTGATAAATTGGCAGCGCCAGATGCGGCCAAATCTTCTGAACTGGACAGATAAATTGGATCTTGGTTGCGATTCAAATCAATCACAGTGATAGTGGTGCCACCATTGACTGTGGAGAAGTTGAAGGTGTAAGTACCTGTGGTGCTGAACGTTACTATTCCGGCCGCATAGCCTTGTAAGTTTGCAGTACCAACACTTACTGCGGCCGGTAATGTCATTGTGTATGCAGTATTGGTCACAGTTATCTGTAATGTAATTGAAGCCGCAACTCCGGTTGCAGGCCAGTTACTAAATGCCAAGGTAACTGAACCTGTTGGAGTCAAGGATTGATAAGATCCTGATTGCCAGTTTAGTGTGACTGTGCCTGTGGTGGTTGTTTGCGTGACCAGGGTTTGTGTGGACTGATTGGACTGATAATTATACAGCAATGATCCGCCCATGTCGTTGTCTAATGTGGTTCCAGTGAGTGCCGATTTCAATAGCACATTGTTCTGCAAATCAGTAATTTCGCTTGCCGCATAGATAAAGTTTGTTTTGGTGTTGGTGAAGTTATCACGAAAACCTTGAGAGTTGTTGTCTTGTCCAGCGACTGGATATGCTCCGTCGATGTCATTTGGGTTGATTTGACTTGTCATTCTTTTTTGTCCTAGTTATACCAATATATTGGCTTTGGGAAATACCAGATATTTATCATCCCGATCAGTAGGATCGTACATATCAACTGGTTCATTAAATGCCATACTTGTGCCATCGAATGTGGTTTCGGTTGATGTAGATGCTGGAACGTTGGTCCATGCAACCACAGTATATCCTGGCGACGGGCTGGTGGGGTAATACAGTTGTAGACCTCCATATTGCCTTCCTCGGCTGATTTGAATGTATTGTGTTTCTGCAGTGAGTTGTGTGGGAGTGAGTGTTACTAGCGTGGTCACAGGGTCTACACTGATTGTGTACACTGCCATTCTTGTATTGCCAAAGTTTGCAGCCATATCTCCTGTCGCGGTAGTTAGGCTGACATTGGTCCCACCCAAAGTTTCACTCACAGAAAAGTAACCAGAGTTCACAGTCATTGAGCCTGCGGCAGTTGACAAAGTAACAAAAGCGCCGCCTTGAGTCAGGGAAAGTTTAAATGATGTTGGGGATATCTTGGTCACATAATATTGTTGAATAGCATTACTGGCCGTGAATCGATTGACCCCACCAAATGTGGTACCAGTGAACCATACCACATCATTAGTGTTTAGATATGTAGCATCAGCGCAGGTTATTAAATTTGTGCCGGATGTGGTGTTGGTACAAGTGGTATGAACAACATCGGTCACATAGTATATTTGAGTTATACCATTGCTACCATTGGCGTCAAGTCCGCCAAACACCTCACCTGTAAACCATACAGGATCATTTGCTTGCATGCCCACAGTACCTGTGGCGGCCAGAGTTTTGATATAATTAATAGATGTATAGGTATTGGCACAGGTGTAAGAATATCCACCAGGTACGGTGTAACTTTCGTCAAAATAACTACCTATTGTGTCAGGACTGTACACCGTGCCATAAAGATTGGTATAATCTTGCCAGGCATCATCAATTGTGTTGTAATCACTGTAGTATTCTTGTTTGGCAAAAATTATAGTATCACCGTCAATGCCGGACAATTGCCCATCTAGTCCGCCCTGTGCGGCAATGGAAGCCACGGTACGATTGTTGACATCAGTATAGGCCAAGCGTGTGGCTATGTCCACGTAACCAGCAAATGGTAATTGTCCCGATCCGTATCTATCAAATGTTGTCAAACTAGGAGTAGGAGTCCAGTTTTGTGTTGTGGTGTCCCAGTTACGACTCAGTGTGCGATCTAGCACATAACGATCAACTTTGAAATCTACTGCATTCAAGTTTCCTGTAAATTGTGTTTGTACATAGTAGGCAATTTGCGCACTGCGACCGGGTTTGGTATAGCACATGACCCAAGCCGGTGTAAACCCCAGTACTCGCCCGTTGGTTTGTTTTGATGTCATCCACAGTGGTAATTTGGTAGATATTTGACCCACAACATCAATCACCTGATCTCGCATGTTCACCAGGCTGTTGGGATACACTTGTGAAAGTTGTGTACTACCGTCCGCAGGGTCTATAATGGCATAAGGCAAGTTCACAATCTTGCTCACACTGGCACCTGAACTGTTCACAAGATTATCTATGATTTTACTGTAGACAACTTCATACACAACTTCGCCTGTTATAGGGTCTAGAGCCTGTGCAGTATCAATCTCTCCCAACACAAGATTTTTCCAATAATGATTTAGATACAAACTGCTGACATAGGTTTCTAATGCATCGGGGGCCAGGCCAAACGCATGCTCATATATCACTCGGTGTGATTTGCCAAAATAAGGATCATCAATTCTGTAGATATAATCTGGCACAAAGATTTCTTCATTGTTCAGTAAACTTGCAATCAAGGCACGGTCATTGGCCGGGGGCATGGCTTCTATCAGCAAGTTTTGATAGGGTTTGTTGTAGGCACGTCTTACTTTTACTGTGAATGTTTTGTCCACACTCACAACGTCTCGTGTGCCTGTGGCTTTCATAACAGGGGTCAACACCGCACCAGAGCCGCCAAATCCTTGGGCAACTGTTAGTGTAGCAGGACTGGTATATCCTGCTCCGCCGTTGTCAACCGCCACAGAAGTTATTACACCACCACTTACTGTAACAATACCTGCAGTGGCTTGTATAGCACTGGCACCTACTGGAGTATTAAATGTCAATACTGGTGTGTTTACTCCACTATATCCTGACCCGCCATCAGTAACTGTGACAGTGTTTACTTTGTACAATGTCTGTGTGGTGTCTTCTGCATAAGCATTGACTGTGAATACAAAGGTACTGTCAAATGTGGTTTCTTGAACGCTGACGTTTCTTACCACAGCCTGGGTAGCATCAAATGTTGTGCTTCCCAAGTCAATTGCAAATGTGTTAAATGTTACTCGCCCAGAGATCTCGCCTGTGGGCAATAGTTCTAGACCTTGTGGCAACAGGTTGTATACCCCAGGTACGTAAGGATAAGGCAGTGATACCGAACTGGCTCCAGGTTTGAGGCGATATGTTAGAGCACGGCCTCCTGAGTTCACGGCTTCAATTAGAAACATACTGGTGGCACCATTTTCAATTGAGCCAAGATCAGCAGGGGTCAACCAGGAGACTCCGGCATTGAGAGTACCAGATATGGTCAATGTAAACGGATATGGATCCGACGCCACAATCAAGTTGGCTGTCAACGTGCCAGTTGCTGTGGATAATACTACCTCACTGGTGGTACCAAGATTTTGTGTTATGGTAAATTCAGTCTCACTCACAACATCAAGTACATAATAAACGTGGGTGGCACCGCTGGTGATTCCTCCAAAACTGGTGCCGGTAAACACAATAGGTTGCCCAGTACCAACTTGACTTGTACTGTTGCAGGTTATGATGTTGGTGCCAAATGTAGTGGCAGTACATGTGATTGAATCTCCAACATAGTCGGCTTGGTAAGTTATAATATTGAAACTGTAGGTAACTTCAGTTACACCTTGATCAGGAATATACCCATAGTACCAGCCTGAGTTGGGATCAATCTCCAGCCCTGGTGGCAAACCAGATCCCTCATTAACACTTACTGCATATTTGAGATCAGGAGTGTCGTAATCATTGGCAATAAATTGATGTGCATAGTAATTGTCACTACGAACTGTGCCCAGATTGGTGGGCAAAGAATTTACAATGAACGGTCTGCGTTCAGTTGTTTCGTCAGCAGTGATTACACTGTTGTCTGCGGTTATTTGTGTAGTACTGGCATTAAGAGTTTCTCGATTGTACACATAGAAACTAAAAGTCTTTAGGTCAGTAGTAATGCCATCAGTGACTTGAAGAGTAAATTGATAGTTTTTGTTGATAGCACTGGTAACAAAGTCATAGGGGTAAACATCATCAGGAGTGAGATCGTAACCTGGTGGCTTGTCGACATTGACCGCTGGTTGTATGTATCCGTAAATTAATCCTGTAGCACTGACATAAATCCCACCGGGCAATTCGCCACCTACCAATGTGACCACAGCAGGTGCGTTGACGCCAGCATTACTAATTGCAATTTGAATATCTAATCTATCACCGTCGTAATAGGTGCCAAGATTACTGGCAGAGGCAAACACCGGAGCATTGGTATTGACCACAGTGAGTTCAAATGTTCTGTCTCTGATGCGATCAACTGCACCTGTTGAAGTTTGAGTATAGGCTCTGATGGTAAACTTACTGGTGACGTCTCGATTGACATCAAAAGGTACCCCTTGCAAGCTGGCCAAGGCCTGTGGCACACCTACAATTAATCCGTTGTCACTACATTGTATACCAGGGGGTAGGGAGCCTGCAATCAAACTATAGTACACATGTTGTCTAAACACCGCAGTCATTGTGCCTGTGGCAGTTGTTAATGTTACAGGAGTAGAACTGAATTCTGTATCAGTAATTCTAAACTCTGTGGCGCTGATTACATCTAGCACAAAATATCTCACAGCAGAGCTGATGCCACCAAACACAGTTCCTGTAAACATCACATTGAGGTAAGGATACAATCCCTCGGTACTGGTGCAAGTGATACGATTGGTACCTGCTGTGGTAGCGGTGCATGTGGGCGTGTTGGGTAGTTCTGCCGCAATTGTCAGCAAGGTGTTTTGGTAAAATACGCCTTCGGGTATGTTTCCCAAACTGCCAGCAGGAGTGATCCAAACAGGTTGACTCATGTTTTATTTTACCAAGGAGCAGTATCGAATGCTATACGATACCAAATTATAGTAGTAGCATCGTATTCATACACGCATACATACAGATACTCTTGATCATATGCGATCATGCCTGGAACATCACCGGCTTGACCGCTAGAAGAAACAGGTGGTGTGGCTTGCACATTATTATAAAGTTCAGTGAAGTTGCTGTTTATATACTGAAAAGCTGTGCGCAATGGAGTACCTTGCCCATCGTTGGCAACATTCCCCACATTGATTAATAGTTGTGTCATAAATTTGCAGTCCTAGTGCTGTATTTACCAAACTTTGTGTCTGGGCTTGCGAACCCGATCTGTCGCTAAATACACGGACTCGGAGCTATCAATGTCATATATTATCAATAACAGCCGCGGAAATGTAGTTGCAATTGTTGCAGACGGTACAGTTAATACCACTGCCACAGATCTGGCCCTGGTGGGCCGTGCTTTAACAGATTACGGCACTTACGAAAACGAAAACTATGTGTATTTGTTGGAAAACTTTGCCAACTCAACTGAACCACTGCAACCAATCTTGGGACAACTTTGGTACAACAGCGCCACTGATGTTATTTCGTCATACAGCACTGCCAACGCCTGGGTAGCACTGGCTACACAAGATTACGTACAGTCTCAAAAAATAAGTCCTGCGTTTACTGGAGTCCCCACTGCACCCACTGCGGCGGCTGGAACATCAAACACACAAATTGCTACCACTGCGTTTGTAAGCCAAAGCCCACAATTTACTGGCGTACCCATAGCACCCACCGCC
>Ga0209400_1003260_pt1 | contig 11883 bp, 23 predicted proteins | sample M_130807_EF_Meta_FD_187313 | JGI IMG/M metagenome (GOLD analysis project Ga0209400, IMG submission 187313) | Freshwater microbial communities from Lake Montjoie, Canada to study carbon cycling - M_130807_EF_MetaG (SPAdes) (version 2) | ecosystem: Environmental > Aquatic > Freshwater > Lake... | reverse complement strand
TGCCAGTCATAAAGATTGATGCCAAGGACGTTAGATGCGAATGCGGCTGGTTTAGCAAGGTCTTCCAGTATTTCTTCTTGACTGCGTTTTGGAGGCTTTGGCATTGGTGATGTTTAAGACCTCTTTTTGTTTTGAGCCACAATAATTTGGGTGGGTATATGCGTATTAAACGGGGGCTGGGGGGCTGGCAGGGGGCGTGGTGGTGTACTTGGCCAATGACTCTGCCCTTGGTTTGCGCGTCTTCATGCGCCTATGCCTAGTCTTCCCCAAAACTTTTGGCGTTGTAGTGGTAATGGTTTGCGTAGCATCTGTCGCACAATAGCTATTGTCTCGAATTGTATGCAATGTTTTGGGGGTAACATCTTTACAGTCAATTACTTGTGCTTTCTTTTTGCCTGCTATTCCTGCGAGAAGTTGCGCCAAGTTGCCCGATATTCCATGCGTAACATCTTGCGTAACATTCAGCCGCGCACTGGGTTGTGCGTAGCCGTGGGTTCTCTCCAAAATCCATGCACGCGCCTGCCATGACTTCTCCCCTGCTAGTTCCACGCTGCGAAGCAATCCCATCTCATGTTCACGCCTTGCCTTTTTTATGAGCCTACCAAAGTCTTGACGCTTTGTAACCCATCCTTGCGCCGTTCCTGGATTGATTCCGATATATTCCGCTGCACGTTCTAAAGTAAACCCCGCGCGGACCGCATCTATTATCTTTGCGCCTAGCTTTTCATCGTACTGCGTTGGCCTGCCGTTCTTCGCCTTATCGGTTGGCAGTTCTGTCGCGCTTGGAGCTGCGCCGTTTTCATCCATGCCCTATCTTACTATAAAATATCTTAAAATAAAGTTTGACATTATGCCAAGCCTTGGCAATACTGCCACTTGTCGAGGGAGAATCCGCTAGGAACTTCCGAGATAAAAAGAAAAGAAAGGAAACACAAATATGGAACTAGATATCTATGGACACGACACAAAAATCAAAATCAAAGAGATGATTGCGTTCACGGCAAAGCCAGAGTCCGATGAGCTTGGGAATATCCAACATTATTCAGTCAGCGGAAAGCTGATGAAGGTGGAGAAGCCCTTCATCGTTCTCATTAAGGCTGATCCGTGGAACTCCGAACTGCACCAGTTTGAGACGAAGGAAGAAGCTGGAGAGTTCATCGCAAGCGTTGCGAAATAAAACCAAAGAAAGAAAAACACAATGAGCAAAATCAAAACGCCAGACGATTGCGGAGATAATAAAGTCATATTCCGATACGATGACCCAGCCTTCTTTGTCGGTTATTATGCTGGGGAAACTTGGAACGGCTGGGACTGCGTCCGAGTTGATAAACCAACATTGGACCAGTTGAGGAAAATCTGCGAGGAGCAAGGAGGAGATGTGGAGGATTACGAAACCGCAGAGGCAGACGAGTTCGGTTTGTATTCTCTTGACGGCCATTGCTCCCAAGTCTGCGGGTTTACTCATAAGGGAATCTTTGTGACTAATCCTTTCCAGTCTGATTGTGGAAGGTTTGAGGCAGACCCAGAAAAAGACTATGGATTCAATCACGAGGAGTTGGTTGAGATATTCGGAGAGAATTACAAAGTGCTGAAAAGCTAGGCGATCAGACCCCGAACACATCCACAAGGTGTGTTTCGGTCTGGCCGATAGGCTGGAATAAAAGAAACCAATAAGAAAGGACACATAAAACAATGAGTGCATTATACGGAACGATTCAAGGAGCGAAGGGTATGGCAACACGATGTGGACATCGTGAATTGGTGACACACTCTGCTTGCTGGAATGGAGCAGTAAAGGTTGCCTTGCAACACGACAAGAAAACCAATTCGACATCATATCGTGTCGAGCTAGTGCCTTGGCACGGAACTGGTGAAAACAAATTGCTGGCAGAGGGAGTAATGGAGAAGCAATTGTGATCTGCTTTTCTATCTACTCACGAAACGGATCTTTCGTCTGCCGTTTTGCGGAACGCAGCCGAGCCGAAATGTGGAGGAAGTTTCACGGCGTCCAAGAATATGTAATCAGAAAGGAGGTATGGCGATGAACTCACCGCAAATCTACTCGCTTGGATTATTGCACGGAGGACTCCTGCTTGGTTTCGTCTGGCTAGTCTGGCCGAAGCGGAAATAGTTTTCCCTCGTCTCTCCTCGTTACTGAGGGGAGGAGAGGTCAAACCCTATCGGGATGGCCTACAAACGGCAGCGCAGCGATGCGCGAAACATAAAAGAAAGAGCATCACACTATGAAAAAGAAAATGTTAAAAAGAAAATATAAAGTTGAGTATAAGCAGACAGAGACATTCGTTGTAGATGTTTATGCGAATAATCAAGAGCAAGCGGAAAAACTAGCGGGCATGAGATTTGACGCTGGAGACTATCAAGAGATTGGGGATTGCGAGGTTGAGCTGAATAATGTTTATGATGTCACCAATACTGACGATCCATTCAACCCATAACGGAAAGTAGTCTCTCCTCGTTTCCCCTCGTCAATGAGGGGAACGGAGGATGGATTTTGGCTCTCGCCAGGACATCCTAATAGACGGCAGCGCAGTCCTTACAGATTGCGCGAATGAAAGAAAGAAAGAGGAATAGAAAATGAAAATGACAGATCAAAATGCGGTGGAGATATTCAAAAAGGGCGGTGCAGTTGCCGCGAGCGATTGGATGCGCGGGAGTGGAAACTTTAGGGCGGCTCGTCCGACTCCTGCGAAGTGCATCAAGATTGAGGTCAAGAGGCTAGCCCCAAATAGTTCCTGCCCTTCGCTTGATCGTTATGTTGATGCGTTCAACTCGGACATGGGCGGGATTTGTAGCGAATCCAGGGGCGCAGTTTACAAATTATTGTGCGAGCGTCCAAAGGTACGCAAGGTAATCGTGGTAAAAGATTGGCAAGCGGTGAGGGAATTGGCGGAGGTTTGCGTATCTTAAAAATCCAAACTATTCGCGCCCAAGTTCCATCCTTGGCGGGTTTGTCTTGCAATGGCTCAAGCTTGTGAGCTATTCAAACGGCAGCCCAACCTATAAGGAGCATACAAAATATGACTGAAGACGAAATTATTAAAGCCTACCTTTCGCGCTTAGGTAAGAAGGGCGGGAGCGTAAAAGGATCTTGCAAGGCACGCAAATTATCGCGGGAGCATTATGCCAAGGTTGGAAAGTCTCAACGGGAGCGTTGGGATAAGTTTCGGCGGGAGCGTCAAACGGAAGCGCAGGCATCCAAACGGTAGCGCAGCCTTTTGCGGGAGCGTTAGCCCTATAAGGGATGTGCAAACGGAAGCCTAATGTATATGTAGCAATAGGTTCCGACTACTTTTGCAAATTAGAAGACGGAAGTTTAGCGTCCGATACGGCAGCAGCAGGCTTTGTTTCCTAGCTCCTCAACCTTAAATTTGACCATTGGAAGGTCTGGGGCATCAGATCGTGCTTTAAGACGCTTTCTAGGGGCATCCTTGAGCGATTGCGTGGCATTGTGGCGTGTTTTTTTGGCTACCTTTGGCATATTACCAGTTCTTGCACGACCAGTATCGTGCTGTCAGCTTGTTGGGAGGGTTGCTGTCACACCCATGCCTAGCTCTGAAGCTGCGCCTGCGGGCTGGATTGCTCTTCTTGATGGTCATTTTTGGATCGCCGTAGCGGATTGTCTTGCTCTCACCACCCTTGCAAGCCCTGACTACGAACTTCTTTGGTCCTCCAGGGGTACGCCTTGGGCTGTTACATGGTAAATCTTGTGTACTCATTGGTCATCTACCTCATCATTGTCAAAGTCATCAGGAATCGAGTTCTGAAGCGATTGTAGTGCCTTCTGGTGGCTCTCAAAGAATCCCGACAGCCTATTAACCTGTTCTGTCAGCCCATTCCACTGTGCCTCGAAGACCTCAAAGGAGCAGTTGGCATTCATATCGTCTACGAGTTGCCCTAATAACCTTAGCACACCGTGTAGTTGGGCATTCTCTCGTTGAAGTAGGCCAATAAACTTATGGGCTGCCTTCAACTGCTCTCTATCTTGGTTCAAACCCACCCTTCTTGGCCTTCATCATGCGCCACACCTTGGGCTGGATGGTGCTTTTAGACTTGGGACGGCTAGTGCCAGCCTTGCGTCTGGCGTTAATGTTGGCGTATAAACCTGGTTTGCTGTTGTTCATTTTGCGATTGTACCACATCCCCCACCTGATAACCAACTTCGTTCTTGGCAGGTGTGAGGATGCCTGAGCCAACCTAGCCAACCCAACCCAGCCCCAACCCAGCCCAGCTTTCGTTCTTTGTTCTGATTACCCGAACACGCTACGGAAAAACGTAGTGGTAGTAGGGACAGGACGGACCAAGGAGTCCTGTTCCTACTTTTCCTTCGCGTAATATATGTATTATATTATAAGGGTCTGACTGCTCTATAAATGATAGTAACTTGAAAGTAGATTAGAAAGTAGTCTGATTGGCAGTATACAAGCCATTGTCAGACAGTATCTTTTTAGCTTTGTGAAGGCGTTTAAGATAGCGATAAAAGGTAGATTCTGATACTTCCAGTTTTTCGATGATATGGCGGCATAAATCACCAGCCTGCCACTCCTTTGAACCCATCTCGGTTAGGAACTTTTTATCGTCAACCGCCTTGTGTGCTCCTGGCTTCTTTAGCTTATCTGGATTAAGGCTAAAGTTCTGACGGAATAGCGGGTAAGACCATTGGACTACGAAGGCATCCATGGGGCTGAAGTTCCTCAGCGTCACCTCGCAGGTGAAGGTGCGCTCATCCTCTTCGTGAGGCGTGAGTACCACCAAGCTGTCTGGATTGCGCGCAAATACACCTGATCCACTAAACCTATCAATCGACTCTGAGCCACTCTTGTTACCCTTGCTGAAGTGGTGTGATAGGATGATTGACAGATTGTGGCGTGTGGCTAGGTATTCAAACTCATTCATCAGGCTTGACATATCCCCCGCGCTGTTCTCATCCCTCTCACCCATCAGCATATAGTTTGGATCGAGGATGATGGCTTGGTAGCCCTTGCCCTCAATCTGCTTCTCAATCATAGGACGGATGAGAGTCAAGTCAGCAGCGTGGCCTCGGAGCGTCCATGTATCAAAGTCATCGGCCTTGTCTTCCAATCCTTTTGCCTTGACAACATCAGCCAACCGATTGCGAAAACTCCATTCTTGGATCTCGAAATTGATAAACAACACCCGCGACATCTTGCACTGCTGACCCCACCAAGGCACTCCAGCGTGTAGCGATAAGGCTAGGTCAATTAAGCTCCAACTCTTAAACGCCTTGCTACCTCCACCCAACAACATCTTGCCCCCTCTATGCAGCATTCCCTCAATTAGCGTCTCTGGTGCGGGTAAGTCTTCCTTAATAAGTTGTGCATAAGATTTAATCGGTGGCCACTCATCGGTCTTGGGTTTGATGCCAAGTGCTACGGCTGGTTCTATCATTTTCCTCCTTTGCAAAACCAAAGTAGGCTTTGCATCTTGTCATTTCTTTTTGCCCCAGGAATCCTAACGGGTTGACTGGGTTTGAATGTTGCAGGATCGCATCCTAACGGAATAAGAAAAGCTTTTAACTGTTCCACCCATTCATTCTTAGGTGGCATCTCAAACCAACCATGCAAGCTCTTTCCTCCAGTATCAACAACAGCGTGTAGTTTCATGCTGAATAAATCGCGCATCAATTGGAACACCGCGCCCATCTCTGGCTTGCTTAATACATCCGACTCGACAACCAAGAACACCCTATGCTCAACGGTGTCATTGGATCGGCTAACCGTATCCAGTTTGTAGGCCGCGCCAGTTGTGTACTGCCCGATTGGTTCGTCTAACTTCTTCCAATCCCAAGCTGACCTAAAGTTCTGCGGGTGTCTTCCGCTGTCCTTGACATCACCAATCCAAATATTGTCAGCGACATTAAACATTGACAAGAACAAATGATAGTCTTGTGCTGGATCGCCTAGCTTAACTGGACTCTCCTCGTACATATCGGCTGGGTCCCAGTTGTAGTGGGTCAAGTAGCGTTGCTTGTTTGACTCAGCAATCGTCTTGATCCTATCCAACACCTCGGCGTGCGGATCTTTCTTGATGATTAACTTGGGCGTGGCTGTACCACCCGACATAATGTTGACTGGCTTGTAGAGAACATCGCCACCTATAGCTCGGCGCAGCTTGCGGTTAGCCTCATCACGATACGGCGTGCAGGAAGTATGCCAGCAGAATATAGTCGGCGCGCCATCTACGAACACCGTTGTATCTCTGATGCGAGTGTGGCTGGTATGTGCAGCCTCGCCTGGGCATTTGCACAGCCCGTGGTTTTCGGACTGCCAATCCACTTGGCCTACGATCTCTTCAGCTTGCCGTTGCGCGGTTGTCATTTCCAGAACCTGTAATTCAAGGCACAGTCAAATGCCAAATCAATTGCTGGAGGATAAGAATTATATTTCTTATGATCTGTTTGATTGTTCTTGTTCTCGTCACAGCAATCCAATCTAGCGGAACGGCCATTAAATTGGAAACCCCAGCATCCACAATCCACGCATTGACAGAACAAATATCCATAATCACTTCCATCGGGTCTATGCAGGCCATACCTCTCCCACACTATTGATCCATCACCACTACACAAATCATCTTTATAGGCTTTTAATGATCCCAATATAGTAATTGCCTTGTGTTCACTAAATGCATCAACTTTGCTTCGATCAAATTTTGATATGATAATATCATCCGAAGATGGCTTGATTTCTATGTATAAATCTTTGTCAAATTTAGTTTGTTTTTGTATAAAGAAATCTGGCAAGTATCTTATTGTTTCATCTCCAATCTTTATTTCATAACCCTCTGGCTCGTATTCAAATTCAATACCAAGACAACCCAGAAATATGCCCCACCTAGCCTCGTTCCTTGACCTGTACTTAACCCCATTGAATGCGGTTTCTATTGCTGTTATTGTATTCATTAAAATTCAAACTGGCTCTGATTCAAGAGGCGAACACACACTGAGGAACTGCCCGATGCAAGATCTCCCTGCATACCACAACGCCAGTTAGTTAAACTACATTCTGTAACTTCCTTTTTGTTTTTCTCCATCAAGAATAAAGCAAGCGATATGCCTTCCAGTGCCAGGACCAACAGATCCGTCCTCGGTTGCAATCCATTTAACATCCCTCAAATTCCTAACCTTCGCGCCAGCTTCAAGCAACATTAAAACCCACTTATCAATTGGATATACCATAACAACTTTCTTCCCCTTCTTACTTTCCTCGATACATTTCCTAGCCCAAGCAGTAGCACCCTTCTTCTTTCCTTTGTGAAGGACAACTCCAAATGGAGGATTCACATAATTTGATTCACCCCACTCAGCGTCAAGGCCATCAAAGTTATCTGGCTTTGGATATGGGCAAGGATCAAATGTAAATGCAAACTCATCGTTGAGTTGCCTATAGAGTTCTGGAGGAGTAAGCCAGTAATGCTTCCCATCCTTGCTGTTGCCTTTCTCGAAACTCATTTCAACCCCCGCCTCTCCTGCTCTGCCTTGATAGCAGCGTCAATCTTTTTGCATTCGGACATAGTGAAGAACTCATCCTTACACTCAGGGCATTGTGTTCTGGTTATGTTGGGTGCAGTGAAAGGCTCGCCGTCAAGTTTGCAAACCGAATCCATCTTGAGATCGCCAGTAAACTCAATCGTGTTTGACTTGCGACAAGTAGGGCATAGCTCAACTGGCTTCTTCAATGCCTCCAATACCTTGTCAACTCTATCCGCCGATTGCCAAGGCAAGACAGTATGTTTGCACTTGTAACACCTGCGTAGGTCTAGGTCTTTAATGGTCGTGCCGCCTATGTGATAGTCCTCAACTATATCAAGATATTTCCCCTTCCAACACTCAGCACACAAGCCTTCTGGGGGCATCATCCCGTGATCTAGCGCAAACTCCTCGCCACACTTCATCATTAACTCTGACATATCTACTGGCTCTTCCAACCACCAATCATCCTTCGTAACGCAGATGGTGTAAGTTTCCTCGCCGTAATAAAACTTATGCTTTGTTCCTTCAGTGTCTTTCATTTGTTTCTTATAACTCAATCGCCTTTTGCGATGCAAGAACAATATCCTGCGCTGTAATATTGCGCAGAGCATTGCACCAGTATTGCGTCTTCGGTGTCTTGTTTGTCGCATCCTTACACTTCGCCTGTGGCAAACCAGCGTGAGGACGGCAAGGTGCGTGTGGGCAAGTATCGGGCTTGAACACCGATACGTTCTTTGGATAGTAAGTCATACGATCCGCTGGATCATACGAACCCCACAACGACACACACGGCGTATCCAACCCAGCAGCCATGTGATTGACTGAGCTATCTGGCGCGACAACGAAGTCAGCCCCACTAATAATCGGGAACAGCGAGCGCACAGCCTTGGTGCAGTTGAATAGGTCAATCACCCTGGGATGATCCACCTTAAAGTTGTGCGAGTTATCCAGCCCGATGATAACAGCGTGATGCTTGGGGTAAGCCTCCAGCAACGCCAGCACCGCCTCCTGCCCCATCGTTGGCGGATAGGTGCGGGTAGGACCGCTGGACGAAACATGGTAGGCGAAGTATGGGTCTGGCAATGGCAACTTACCCATCGCCTTTAGTTCTTCATGGTCTGGCTCGATGAGATGTAGAACTGGCTTGCAATACTTAGCCATCTTTTTCTCATCCCATACACCCATCCACTCGTAGATCCGCTGGTAGCAGTTTCCTCCGCCAGTGCCTAGCTTGGTATTGCCAACCTGACCGCTGAACAAATCATCGGTGCATAGATGAGCATCATAACTATCAAACGCCTCCAGCGAGCAAGGCAACGGCCACAGCTTCGCACCCAGCCCAGCGTAGAGAGGTAGGTTTCGTGCGGGTGCATAAACATCTACCACGCCACCCGACTCCTGCACCAAGTAGTTAACGAAAGCAGTAGCAATGATCGCATCACCGATTGCCCCAGCGCGATAGACGGCTGTTGCACCGCCCATCGCACGTCCCTTGTAGTAAGGCTTAATCTTGTGCGGGCAAGGAATTGCGTCATCCCAGGGTGGTCCAGTTAGTTCATCGGGCAAGACGTACGTGTTGCGCGGGTGAAGCATATTGTCATCGACTTTGTGAATTGCGTTGGTGTTATTTGTCCATAGTTTCATTTGGTGTTCCTTTCTATTGTTTGGGTTTACTGCGTCAATCCTTTTTCATCTTCCTCCAATATTTCTTTTGCTATCAAAGCCACCGCATCGACCATCGCAATGATCCTAATAATATCTATTGCGTGTCCATGAGAAGCGCGATCCCTCTCTACTGCAAGCTTGTCGCGTGCTGTGAGAAGGATGTCGCGCCCCCACTTGAGCCTAGCCTTAGACTCGACCAGCATTACGAGCCTGACCGCATCCGAAACTTGCGTGGCTTACTCTTGCCTGCTGCGGATAGGGCAATGGCAATCATCTGCTCGCGTGATCGCGGCCTACCGCCTGCTCCACGCTCGCTACCCTTCTTGCGGTTATCTGCTGCTAGTTCACTCATGTTCTTACTTACGTTCTTACCTAATGGCATTGTTTGTTCTCCTTTTGCTTCACAAAGCTACCAGCTAGGAGGTCTAACACCCAGCCGTGTCCGTGAAATTTGTCGTAAAGCATTTGATTCATAATCCACGCTAGGGGTGACACGTTTGATTCAAGCAACCGCCCAGGCTGGCAGGCGTTCTTGTCCAGCATCTCGGCCAGCGCATTCACCTCCAGCCGCGCGTATTTGTAAATTGATTTCACGCTGTCTCCTCACCAACCACATCATCCCATGTGGCTTCTTCTCCATTCCAAACCTGCGATTGCGTTCTCAACCACTTAGGCTTTTCGGATTGAGTGGTAAAGCTTGATTCGCGCCAAAGGACATTGTTACCTGGAACAGCCGTGATCCGTCCATTGTTAAGTGCGATAAAATGGTGTGACTTGGTTTGGCTTGGAGACATAGAGAACCCATCTCCGTAAGGCTCGGCTGTGAATAGGTAGCGACCAACTTCCCAAGTCTTTCTGTTGGCAATCCAAACCTTGCAAGACAAACCCATCAGATAGTCGTACCCAATCGTTGTGAAGTTCCAGCCAAAACAATCCCAGCGTTGGGCATCGTTAATGTCCCAATCCATAATTGCAATCTCGCCGTGAGCCAGAGCGTGCAATGGTAAGCCTCGGTACAGTGCGCCACACTTTAGCATCACAGTGCAACCCCAAGCTCGGCCAGGAATTGCTGTTAGCCCAAACCACACAACGTCCTCTATGCCTTGTTTCTGCCCATCAGACACAAACTCCATATCGCACTTGACGTACAAATGGCGCGGGAGATTAGCGGCGTGAGTCATTTATCACCCCATAACAATATCAATAGCCCAATCCCAATAGCCATTACTCCGACTAAACGGATTTGATCGTCAACGCTCATCGCCAAGCTGGTCCAGTCAACCAAGCCACCAACACCCAGCGCGTTCCCCATATAGGCGCACGCGCACGATGCTCGATGTATGACGGGAACCAGCAACCCGCACCTTGCTCTTGGATAAACCTAGCGTTCTCAATGTCGGCCTTAACTTGCAAGCCACCACCAAGATATTCGGACGGCTCAGACAGATTGATTACGGCTGTCATTTTGCGAACTGGTGCTTCAGATGTGTATGTATCGAAATGCCACCAGAACTGCTGGAGTGGATTGTACTTTAGGATCTGCAATTGCTGCACGCCAGTAATGTCAAAGCGGTAATGTTCGGCGTTTACGGCCATAGTCAATTCATTTACGATTGAGTAAAGCCACTTGTAGTGCGGAGCCATCGGAACCCAGCAAGACGAACAGCTACGCGCAAACGATCTCCTAGTCGTGCCATCCTTCTTCATCACGGTTGCACGCTTCATCCCGATCACCTCTGCATCTTGGCGTAGCATCATGCACTGCGTGGGTGTCAACACATAGCGGTCTACGGCTGCGGTCAAAACCTTCTGCTTAAACTCGCTCATTTAACTTCCTCGCAAAGCTCCAGCAATGCTTTGTTCAGAGCGTAGCTAAAGCAGGCAACCTTATCCTTAGCAACGTGCTTGCGACCAGCTTGAGCCATTGCCTCAAAAAGCTCATCATCAACTTCGACTATAATCTTTGCTGCCTTATACTCCTGAACCTTAACCAACTTAATGTCCCTAGCTTTCTTCCTCATAGATCCAGTTCCTTTCTTATAAAATCAATCAGCTTTAAGATGATGTACCCAGCGCAGTAGATTATCGAAAGAATCAGCCAACTGTAAAGAATAAACCAACTGATTACCCACACGATGTCTTTAAGCTCCAGTAGGCAAAGCATAGTCATTCTCCTGTAGTTTGCGCAGTAACGTCCGATTATCAATCCTTACTCCGCTGGCTCTGCACCACCAGCTAACCGTCCCATTCTTAAAGTCTCGCAGTAGCTTCTGCACCTCATGGGAACTTTTATACTCCAGCGCATCGTTGAGTGGCACGCCCTGGTGACCCTTGACAATCTTCATGCCTTTAACCATCCCTCGCTTGCGAAGCAGGCGCAGATCACGGATGGCTTGCAGCGCAACCTCCCCAGCCAACTGCTGTAATCTGTCATCGTAGTCACCTCGGCACAACTGCGTGGACCTCACCTACCAAGCTCCACCAGCTTCGCTTCGTCTTCTTTGATCTGGCCAGCTAACTTAACTAGATCATTCGACTGCCCAGCGTAATGAATAATCATTGCGTCCTTGTAGCGGTCTAAGCCAAAATGCGACTCCACACTCGTCATACAGTTAAAGGATGGGTCAAGATCGGTTAGGGGAATTTCCCACAGGTGCGCCATCACGTTGAGCCAGGTCTGCTCGGCGAAGTGATTGGGGTGCAGACCG
>Ga0209400_1003256_pt1 | contig 11887 bp, 7 predicted proteins | sample M_130807_EF_Meta_FD_187313 | JGI IMG/M metagenome (GOLD analysis project Ga0209400, IMG submission 187313) | Freshwater microbial communities from Lake Montjoie, Canada to study carbon cycling - M_130807_EF_MetaG (SPAdes) (version 2) | ecosystem: Environmental > Aquatic > Freshwater > Lake... | reverse complement strand
TGTTTTGGTTTTAAGAAAGTGGAGAAACAAAGAAATGGCCTCTTTTCTGAATGATGAAGATGAATATATCGTAACGGAAGCTGCGAGGGCTATTAATGATGATTTGTCCATTGTACCTGCCTTACCTGCTCTGGCAGCTATGTTAGGTCAGTCCCGTTTTTCAAACGAACCTTTGATGAGACGTGCTATTAATGCCTGTTTAAGAGTTGGCGGAGAAAAGGAGCTGGATCTGTTAATTGCGTATGCTGAAAGGGAAAATATTTCCGAAGACCTCAAAGCGGAAGCCCTTTCCGTTGTCGGCACTTGGGCAAATCCTTCCGTGCTCGATAGAGTGGACGGAAGATTTCGTGGAGAATTAAAAAGGGATGCGGTTATGGTGAATGCCAAAATCAAAAATAAAATGGTGAACTTTCTGCAAAGTAATAATCCCGCTGTTTTAATTTCTTCCGTTAAATTATTGTCAGAGCTAAATATTGCAGACTATAACGAATCTCTGGCAGGTATCTTCCATTCTTCAGAAAGTCCTGAAGTCCGGGTAGCAACCATTACGTCTCTGGCAAATCTAAAATATTCATCGATTGCAGATTTAGTTAAGAAAGGTATTAGTGATAAAGACAAAACAGTGAGAACTACCTCATTGGGTCTCATTAATAAACTTAATGTTAGTAAAGAAGGTCTTTCCTTGATTGTAAATCCTGTTTTTGAAAATGGTAGTTTTCAAGAGCAACAACAGGTTTTTAAGGTGTTGAGCCAAATGCCGATTGATAATACCCGCGTTGTTTTGTCGGAATTAATTGATAAAATGGTAGAGGCCAAACTTTCCCCTAATGTAAAACTTGATCTTATAGAGTCGGTAGAGGCTACAAAAGACATTGATTTATTGGCGAAAGTGGATAAAATTAAAGGTAAAGGGTCTGAAACAGATCAGTACAATGACGCTCTCTTTGGTGGCAATGTCAGAGAAGGAAGAAATATTTTTCTCAATAATTCAGCCGCTCAATGTATTCGATGCCATGCTGTAGGCGATGGAGGAAGTATCGTTGGCCCAAATCTAAAAGATATTGGGAAAGCACTGAGCAGAGAACAAATCCTCCAATCTCTCATTGAGCCAAGTGCTCGTATTGCTCCCGGTTTTGGCATGGTTTCCCTCGTTTTGGCCGACGGACAAGAGGTGAGTGGTGTTTTGATGAGGGAAAATGCAGAGGAGCTTTTATTGAAAACCTCCGCAGCAGAACCATTAAGAGTTCCCATTTCAAGGATAAAAAGCAGAGAAAATTTCCCATCAGCCATGCCTGCTATGGGAACAGTGCTATCCAAAAGGGAAATAAGAGATTTAGTAGAATACTTATCTACTATTTAAACAGAATAAGGGAGGATTTTCAAAAATGAATTTCCTCCCGTTCTTAACTTTTAACAGTAGTCAATTTTGAGCTTACTTTAACATATTTATACATTTCCATTAAGAATAATAAGGCAAATCCACCGACTATTGGTAGATAAAAGTGTTGTAACCCAGGGTATTCAAAACGGAATAGTTGCCGTAAATAAGGTACCGAAATGAGTAAGAACATCATTGTAATGGCAACGAAAAGGATTATTTTTAAAGAGATATTATCTTCAAAAAGAACGTCTATAACATTTCTGGTTTTGGGTAGGGTAGTAAGAATAAGGAAAATATTTCCAATAATTAAGGATGTAAAGGCTATAGCTCTAATTTCTCCTTCCGTGTGTCCTTCCTGCATACTAAAAAAATAAACTGCCAATACCATGGCTAAAAGTATCAGGCCAACCAGGGAGCTCTTGAAAATTTGATTGAGTCCAAAAAAGGCCATATCCGGATCTCTTGGAGATCTCTTCATTACCCCAATTTCTTCTTTTTCAGACTCGAACGCGATAGAACATACAGGATCAATAATTAATTCCATGAATACTATATGCAAGGGCATGAGTAAAATGGGTAAGGCTGGAAAAAAGGCAGGTAAAAGGGCAAGTCCGATAATTGGAATATGTATAGCGATGATATAACCCATGGCCTTTTGAAGATTATCAAATATTCTCCTTCCCGATTTTATGGCCATGACAATGGAACTGAAATTATCATCCAATAACACCAGAGAAGATGACTCTCTGGCTACATCTGTCCCTTTTCCACCCATGGAAATACCTATATCAGCTGCTTTTAAGGCGGGCGCATCATTTACGCCGTCACCAGTCATCGCAACTATTTCTCCGTTTGCTTTAAGCGCTTTGATGATCTGAAGTTTTTGCTCAGGAATAATTCGGGCAAAAATATTTACATTTTTAATTTTCTCCTTTAGCTCATTATCGGAAAGGTTTTTTAAGTCCGCACCTGTTAATATTTCCTCCTTTTCATTCAGCCCCGCTTGCTTACCAATATTTTTTGCTGTTTCCGGATAATCACCTGTAATCATAATCACCTTTATACCAGCAGAATAACACTGTTTTATGGCTTCTGGAACCTCTGGTCTGATAGGGTCTTCGAAGCCAAGGAAGCCCATGAATTCAAAGGAAAAATCTTTCTGAGACACTTGAAATTCTCTGTTTTCTACTTTTCCCTTAGCTACACCTAATATCCGCTGTCCTCTTTTGGCAAGTATTTTTACTTTGGAAAGTAAATGAATTTTCTCCTCTTCGGAAATATGACATAGTTCTAAAATCGCTTCTGGAGCCCCTTTTGAGCCTACATATAATTGTCCATTCTCATCTTCTAAAACCCTGGTCATAGCAAATAAATCTTTACTAAGTGGATATTCCTTTCGTAAGGTAAAGGAGGGAGGTGGACTGGAAGGAAGCGTTTTATTTACGGCATAAACAGCCCTTTCCATGGGGTCTATACTTTCAGGGGGACTGGCCAGAATGGCGGTAAAAATAAGTTCTTCAATATTTTCAATATTTTCCTCAAATTCATTTTTTTCAATGATAAAATGCTCCTTTATTAAGGTAGATAATACCATGTTATTTTGCGTTATGGTACCTGTTTTATCACTACACAAAACAGTGGCTGAACCTAAGGTCTCAATAGCAGAGGGATTTCTGGTCAGCACATTTTGCTGGGACAATCTCCAGGCGCCAATAGCCAGAAAGATAGTTAAAACAACGGGAAATTCCTCGGGAAGTATGGCCATGGCAGATGCCAGACCGGATAACAAGGAAGCGAGGAAATCTCCTCTGGTTAGGTAAAAGGCAATGACGACTAAAACGCTTAATAATCCTCCAATGATGAATAGATTTCTGATAAGAACCTTCATTTCTTTTTGTAAACGGGTAGGATCCTGAATAATTTGTTGCAAAGATTTGCCGATTTTTCCAAATTCAGTGTGAATGCCAATGGCATTTACCTCTAATTTACCGCTTCCTTGAACGACCAAAGTACCGCTAAAAACTTGCGAGCTGCCTTCGCAAGCCAGGGTATCTTTTGACACAGGAATAGACTCTCCCGTAAGCATAGATTCATCAACTGAAAGATTTGTGCCGTGGATCAATAGCCCATCGGCAGGTATGCGATCTCCTTTATTTACAAGTACAATATCACCGATAACAATCTCTCTGCCTGGAATTTTAACTGTTTGTCCATTTCTAATAACCATGGCCTTAGGCGACGATAACTGTCGCAGCGATTCAATGGCTCTTTCCGTTTTTTGATATTGGTAAAAGGTGATGAATATAATAATCAAAATGGACGCGGACAGCATAATGCCTTCCGTATAGTCACCTAATAAAAGATAAATGCTGCTGCAGACCAATAATAAGACAAACATGGGTTCTTTGACTACCTCAAGGGCAATCTGACCTAAGTTTTTTGATTTAGCCGTCGGAAGTTCGTTGTATTCTCTCATCATTTAATTTTACCCGGCGATAGATACGCCTATTAAATGTCCAATGCCAAAAGTTATGGCAGCTGCAAATAATCCAAAAGCAACTTGTCTTATCCCGGAGTAAAATATATTTTTTCCTGTGAACAACGTAATGGCTGCACCAATTATAAACAATCCTATGGCACTTAAGGAAGCACTCAGAATAATAGCCATCATACCTCCGATAAAAAAGAAAGGAATAACGGGTAAAATAGCACCAATAGCAAATAAAACAAAGGAAGTGACGGCTGCTTCTACAGCAGAACCTTTTAATTCTTCCACGTTAATACCCAATTCTTCCCTAACCAGTATTTCATGCGCCTGACCTTTATCTAACATAATTTCTTTTGCCATTTGAATGGCCTGCGCTTCTGGAATCCCCTTAGTGATATATATTAGGGCAAGTTCCTTTTCTTCCCCTTCTGGATTTGTTTCTATTTCTTCCATTTCTAAATCCATCTGGTTTTCATAAAGTTCCTGGGAACTTTTTACAGAAATCCATTCACCAAGAGCCATCGATAAAGCACCAGCAAGTAAACCAGCAAGGCCGGTTAATAAAATTTCTGCGCGGCCACTCGTTGCTCCGGCTATACCCATTACTAAGCTGAAATTGGAAACTAACCCATCATTACCACCTAAAACGGCCGCTCTAAGGGCATTTCCCCCAACAGAACGGTGTTTTTTCTCGAATCTTACCAGATTGTCACTGGATATATTTTTATGATTATTTAAAATATTTTTCAGAATGGTTACATGTGCCGTATCTGAGATAGAACTTTGTGATTTTGTGCTATTCCTGGCGTTCTGAACAGCAGATGAAATACTTTTTTCCGTATCAAGAAGGACGCCTAAAACATAATCATAGCCAATAATTTCTCCAATCTTATTTAGCATTCTAGCCCTTAAGGAGGGCTCTGGAAGATTATCAATGCTTAGATTAAATTTTTTAGCAAAGGCAATAGCATGACTCAGCTCTATTTCACTCATTTGAGCAAAAACATGAGCAACATTTGCATCTTTTTCAACGATACTCAGTTGCTTGTATAAATAACTTGCGTCAATCTCGGTTTGAATGTTTTTTAAATTCATCTGCTAGGCTTTTTAAAAATATAAAGTTAAGTTCACTCAAGAATTGAGGGACAATATACGATATACTTTAGCTTACCTAGGGTGATAATTCTCACAAACTATTCAAATAAAAATGAGCATTTTTTAAATGTTCTTGTTTTTTGTCCTCTGACATTTTATCGAAAGTTCTAACTAACATCCCTAATCTGGGATTTTTCAAGAAAAAGGCCCGTTGTTTATCCATAAAATGCCAGAACAGACCATCCCAGACAGCTTGCCATTCTCCCTTCGGGTAATCGCTCATTTTCATTAAATAATTGCTTCCGCTGATATAGGGTTTGGTTGACATGATTCCCCCATCGGCAAACTGACTCATACCATAAACATTAGGAACCATGACCCAGTCAAAGGCATCAACAAAAAGCTCCATAAACCACCGATATACTTCTTCTGGGTCAAATTCACATAGTAGCATGAAATTCCCTAAAACCATAAGTCGCTCAATATGATGGCAATACCCTGTTTCCAAAACTTTTTTTATAGTTAAATCGATGGGTAAAATACCGGTTTCTCCTCTCCAGAAACTTTCAGGTATTTTTCGCTTAAATCCCCAGAAATTTTTTGTCCGTTCTTCTGTCCCTTTTAATTCATAAACTGCCCTGATGAATTCCCGCCAACCTACTATTTGACGGATAAATCCTTCTTGAGAATTTAGTGGAATGTGATTTTTTGAAGTATAATGTAAGGTTTCATTCAGGATATAAGAAGGAGATATCAAGCCAATATTTAACATTGGGGTAAGCAGACTGTGGTGCAACCATTTTTCATTTTGTAAAATGGCATCTTCGTAATCGCCAAATGCTTCAAACTTTGTTTCTAAAAATTGTTGCAACCATTTTTTACTTTCCTGAAAGGTTACAGGAAATAAATCTGCTGGATCTATATTCCCATAATTCGTTGGAAAGTATTTATTTGTATATTCAATGGCCTCTTCATGAAATGAATTAATCTGCTCGAAATTGGTGGTAGGAGGGACCTTCCCTTTGGGATATTTCAATCTGTTTTCATCATCAAAAGACCATTTTCCACCTACAGGTTTTGAAGCATCTTCTAATAAAATATTTCTTTTTTTCCTCTGATGGATGTAGAAATCCGTCTGAAAAAACCGTTTTTTGTCCGAAAAATAATGACGGTTTTCTTCTGAAGTATTGAGAAAAAGGGGAGAAGAAAAAGTATTTAACGCAATATCGTTTTTATTTGCAGTGGCAATCAATCTTTTTTCCAGCCAATGATCTGTGGTTTCAATGTACGATAAGTGATTTATTCCTTTTTGCTTTAACTCAGGAATCAATAGCCTGATATCACTGATTTCATCAAAAGAATTAATATAAATGACTTTCTTTCCCAGTTTTTCCAGGTGAGACTGGTAAAATTTCATGCTTGCTCTATGAAAAGCAATTTTTCTTTTATGGAAATGATATTGACGAAAAAACAACCATTCTTCAACTAAATAGATGGTTTGACAATGGTTCAATAATTCACTTTCTTCAAAGAGTTGGTGTGGGAAAATAACTCCTGTATTATACATTTTTAGATTTGTTAAGGCTACATTTTTGACTACAATATTTCACCTCCTCCCAGTTCTTTTCCCATTTTTTACGCCAGGAAAAGGGTCTTTTACAGGTTACACATATTTTTTCAGGTAAATCACTTTTTTTAACAGATTTCATTTTTCTTTTGAAGGGGAACTAAAAATGTGGGAATAACTGATATCTCTTTCAAGATATTTTTAAATAGCATTTAGGGTTAAAAGGTTTAAAATATTTATTCACCTGACTCTTCCTCCCAGCGTATTGGACTAACATCGTCATGATTGAGGACTCGAATTTCTTCCCTGTCTATTCTTAATATTAATCCGCAAGCAGGGTCAGGGCAGGTTACCCGTGCATCGGTTTCCATCCAGTCGGCGGGGTGATTTTTTCTTTGTTTAGCAGGAAGCAATGGGATGGCAGATTGTATGGCATAGAGGCAAAAATCAGATTTTTCGGGCATCGATAATTTCCCACCACGAAGATAAAAACAATCACCAATGTTCATATTACAAGTACAATGTCCATTTATTTGTTCAACGACAACACGGAGGTCGTAGAGTTCAAACTGGTCAGATCGCAAGGTATCCGTTTTGCTCATAGTTGTTTGATTTATTGTTTTTTATTTTTCCATAAAAGAGAGCCTATCGTTATAATGGCTAATCCCCAGGAGATGAAATTATGCATGCCAGCTTGCAGCGGGGAAACCTGTTCAATGCCAAATGATTTGCCGCTATTTGTTGTATTTGCCATAAGAATCACGGGGATAAAATAGGGAAAAAGGAAAGGGAATACACATACAACCATGCTAAGAATATTGGCTCGTCGGATAGGGGTAATTCCCTGTTTTTCACCTGTTTGCCGCGCAAATTCAGCCACCATGAGGATGGCCACAATGCTGTGCGTAGTTAAAAGTACAGCCAGACTACCTGCAAATGCGATCCAGCTTTCTGCTTGTCTTGGGCTGTTGCTATGTTTTGCAGCCCAGGAAACGAGAGAATCTATGATGCCGCTTCCCTTTAATGTTTCTACCAGTCCCATTAATAGTATGGTGAAAAAACTAATCCCTGTAGCCCGGTTAATACCTTCTATAATAAAGCTTTGTGCTCTGAAATTCTCCAGATCAAGGGATAATATTTTGGTTGATGGGAGTAATCCTGTAACAAATCCCAGTATTACGCCTGCAAGTAACCCTAATAATAAGCCATGTAGTAAGTGTTTCCCTTTTAAGAATAGAAATATGACGAAAACAGGAATTAAGAGCATGGGTAAACCAGAGGGGTCGCCAGCAAGTTTTTCTCCAGGTGTTACTCCGCCGGAATTGGCTTTACTTAGAAAATAATAGATGGGTAAAACGATGATGGCTAAGGGTAAAATGTATTTTAATCTACTTTTAACGGTGGGTCCAATGGTTGCATCCTGACTTAATGCACTGGCTATGGTGGTATCAGAAATGGGTGCAAAAAAATCACCAAAAGTTGCTCCGGCAAGGATAGCACCAGCTAATATTGGCAAATCCGCACCTAATAATCCGCCTGCGGGATAAAGTAAAGGACCTCCAATGAGTATGGTGGCAAAACTGGAACCGGTAGATAGTGAAATAATACAGCAGATAATAAAAGTTACCGCTGTAAATCCGGCTGCTGAAAAATGCAATTGATTGGCCACCCATAACAAGGCATTTACAAATCCCGTTTCCGACATAAGCACGCCAATAGTAGATGCTAGCATCCAAGCAGTTAGCATAACCATGACTATGGGTTGAGCCATACCATTGATGACTGTTTCACTGTATAATTTTCGGTCTTTAGCCAGTAGCAAACCTAAAGTTAGCGCACCAATAAGGATGGGCCAGAATCCTCGTTCGTCAGGTGCGCCGGAGAGTGCTAAAAATATTACCCCAATAGCGAAAAAGCCAAAAGGTAAAATGGCGCCTGTTGTACCCCCGTAAAATGATAATTTTTCTATGTTTTTAGATGCAGTCTGGGTCATGCCTTTAAGGTAGTTTGTCCATTTAAATTATAGCGCATGATAGCACCATGAGGGCCATTTTTATCCCTTTCTAATTCATAGACAGGACCCAAAGGTCCTTTTGAACGCAGGGTCATTCCTTCAATGGCTAGTAAATCATCATTGCTAAGGGTAAATGATTGTATTTTAAGGAGTTTTTCCAAATGTTTTCTATTTCGGGCGCCAATAATGATACCTCCAACATGCGGTTTTTGAAGGATATATCTGGCGGCAATTTCAGCGATACCGACCTCATATTTATTTGCCAAATGATGAAGAATCAAAAGTAACTCCTGAAAAAGATCATACCCGCCATACTCCTCAATGATGAGTCGATATTTTGTAAGCGAACGATTTTCAAGGGGTTCGACGGGAGAGGAAGTATGTAAATAGCTGTCACTAAGAAATCCACCGGCAATGACACCATAACACAGATAAAAAAAGCCCGTTTCTTTGGCCAGTTGATGCATATCATTTTCAGGCCGTTGATCCAGCGCGGAGTACTGCAATTGATTGGCAACAATAGGAACGCCAGCCATTTGTATTTCTTTTAAATGAGCAGCATCAAAATTGGTTACGCCAATATGTCTGATTTTACCCGCCTGTTGTAATTCGTGTAAATGCACAGCGGTCTCCATATAGCGGGGAAATTGATAATCCCACCAGGCAAACTGCACGAGGTCAAGCTGTTCTACACCTAATCGTTTCAATGAACGATCAATGATTGCCTCTGTATCCCTTTTTTTTATCGTTCCAAGCACGTCATAATCGGGCACATATTTGGTATGAATCTGAACGGGAGGAAGATTTCCAGACGCGAACGAATCTTTTTCTGACCGCAAAAACTGACCAATCAAATCTTCTACACCAGTATAAATATCGGCACAATCGAAGGTAGTAATACCGGCCTCAACAAAAGCGCGCATATCGTCAATAGCCTCGGAGCTTACGATGGCACCATGACCGCCGGAGAGATGCCAGCTACCTTTTATAATTTTAGAAATAGTATAGTCAGAGGTAATATTTATTCGTTCCATTTCAGCTTTATTCAATTAAGTTGTTTGGTTGAAATCAAAAATAGGAATAATAAACCAAAAAGGATGAATGATAAATGGGTTAACAACCAAATAAATGGTTCGAATAATGGAAAATTACTCCTAATCACCCTTTTTTGAATTAGGATCGTAGAATATAATATTTACTCCCAATCCCCCTTTCTGAATCACGGATCGTCTTCTCTGAGACAGGTTTCATTTAATTTAATCCAATCTGTTATCAGAGTAATCAAAAAAATAACAGTTCAGACAAGAAGCAGTTTCAATATTTGGGATAGTATTTTGTTTTCCTAACCATCGCTTCAACTTGATTATATTCCTGCGCCAAAAAGGCGTACCTTTACAAAATGAGAAGAATCTTTAATACCACTGGTCTGTGTAATGCTAAAGATCACTACATGGTAGATCCCTTTAGGAATATGTATGATAATATATTGGATCTTATACAGTCCAAACAATATTTCATCATTCATGCACCGAGACAGACGGGCAAGACTACTTTTTTGCACGCTATGGCACATCGCTTAAATAAAGAAGAAAATTATATTTCTGTGGTATGTTCTTTGGAATCAGCTGGTTATTCCAGTATTTCTGTGGAATCGGCGAATGTGAATTTTATCAAGGCCATTTTTAAAATGGCCAGGCTTTTCCTTGGAACAGAACATCTTCCTCCTGACCCAGCTAATTACATGTCTGGAACGTCTATGATAGGAGATTACCTCACCGATTGGTGCGATTCATTGCAAAAACCGCTGGTATTATTGCTAGATGAAGTGGACGCACTATACGACGACGTGCTTATTTCCACTTTACGTCAATTACGCGATGGCTTTCAGACACGGCCTAGTCACTTTCCTCAATCCATCGCATTGGTTGGTTTACGTGACATTAGAGATTTCCGCACACGGGCTCGCGCTGATAATCCGTCGATAGGTTCAGGGTCGCCATTTAACATAAAAGCAAAATCTTTTTTCCTGCCCGTATTTTCAAAGGAAGAAGTTCGTGGATTATTAGACCAACATACGCAAGATACTGGCCAGGTTTTTTCTGAGGAGGTCTTAGAAAAGTTATACGACTATTCGGGTGGACAACCCTGGTTGACTAACGCGCTGGCCAATGAGGTAGTAAGGGAGATTTTAAAGAATGATTATACCCTTGAGATTACCTTAGACTTGATTGAGTTGGCCAAAGAGCGGCTCATCGAACAGCGTCAAACACACTTAGACAGCTTAGCTGATAAGATAGATGACCCGCGGGTTCGACCCATTATCATGAGTATCATCACGGGTGATTCCCCTGCCTTTGACGGAGCGGATGATGCTATCCGATATTGCCGCGATTTGGGTATTATCAGTACGGGGAATCCCATCCAATTTGCCAATCCGATATACCGGGAAATCATCACTCGTATATTGACCATAGGCTTTTCCGTTGGCATCAATCAGGATATCGCTCAAACGAGTTGGTACCTAAATACAGATGGTACTTTGAATATGGATTTATTATTGAAAGCGTTCACTGATTTTTACCGATGGAATTCAGAATCCTGGATTGACAGATACCAATATAAGGAAGCAGGACACCAGTTGATGTTAATGGCCTTTTTACAGCGTATTATCAATGGGGGAGGACGCATAGAACGGGAGATGGCAACTGGAAATGGTCGTACGGACCTGGTCATATTCTGGAAGTCGCAGGTGATAACCATAGAGATCAAAATGCATCATGATGTTCGTTCCGAACCCCATGGTATTCAACAATTGGCACGTTATCTGGACAAATTGGGACAAAAAATGGGCTATATGGTGTTATTCGAAAAGAAAAGTTCAGAAGAATTATCCTGGGAAGACCGTATCCGTCGGGAAGTACATATCGTTGACAACAAGGAAATCATATTATACGCCATGTAGGGGCAAATTGCATTCGCCCTTTCCCGACAGGTTCCAATGTGAAATTACTCCCAATGACCCTTTTTTGAATCATAATTGTAGAGACGCGATGCCTCGCGTCTTATCCCCGACAGGTTTCAATGTAATGTTTACCTGCTATCAACTGGTTCTGAATCACGGATTTTAAGATTTACAGGATTTCACGGAATATTGCGTACCTTTTTGTTATGAACATATTATTTATTAGTAGATGTCTCAAGGCGCAACACTTCACACGGGGGCGTAGCCCAGCCATCTTCGTACCCCCTCATAAAAAATGCCTATGTCCTGCGATGTAATTTTTGATATTGCTTCGGACTTACCCCCTTCAACGATTTAAACTGGTTATTGAAATTGGATAC
>Ga0209400_1003251_pt1 | contig 11893 bp, 8 predicted proteins | sample M_130807_EF_Meta_FD_187313 | JGI IMG/M metagenome (GOLD analysis project Ga0209400, IMG submission 187313) | Freshwater microbial communities from Lake Montjoie, Canada to study carbon cycling - M_130807_EF_MetaG (SPAdes) (version 2) | ecosystem: Environmental > Aquatic > Freshwater > Lake... | reverse complement strand
TGACTGAGATTATGTTTGACGTTGAACTCCAGATGGTTCGTGCTGATGGCGCTTCTATCAAGTATTCAGGTCAAGCATCTAGCCAAGGTACTAGCCCTAACAACGGTCGTCGTTTTGGTTCTTTGTACTCATTTGCAGGTACACGTTCTGGTAACCCTACCAGCGGTACAGCAGTGTTGAACTTGGCTACCTCTGACAGCAATGACACAACTTCTACCACTTCTACTAACCAACCTTTCAACGGTTTGTTGTCTAACGCTGGTTTGGGTTATTTCTCTTTCTCTTCTGGTCAAACATTGCAAGCTTTCAGCCCTGTGCTGTACAAGCAATTAGTGACTGTTGCAGAACAGCGTTTTAATGCCAAGATCACTAACATGGTTGTGCCAACATCGTTGCGTACTACTATCTCTGACAACATCGCTCAGAGCCGTACTATCAACCGTTTCAACCCTGCTGACAAGGGCGACACGATTGGTACATACGAAGGTGACTTCAACTACACATACCAAATCGATGACTCATGGGTTATGGATCAAACTGGTGCAGACAACACGTCTATCCTGTTCTTGAACCCTGACGTTATCCAATGGGGTAGCTTGCGCGAACTCGGACCAAACAATGAAGTATTCTCTAACGCTGATGCCAGCTTAGATCAGTACATCATGGAAGGTACTTTGATCGTGCGTAACCCTGCTGGTGTGGCTGTGTTGGCTGGTATGACTACAGGTACTGTGGTTACTTCTGCTCGCGCTTCTACTCAAGTACAACGCTATATTGCGTAATTTCTAGGGGGCTAATAACCCCCTTTTTTAAATCTTTTAAAGGAAAAAATCATGGCTACATTAGCTTGGAAAGAGTACAACTCTGCATTTGTATCTGATGTCAACACTGGTGACATTACTGGCGTTCTTGGCACACAAGGTCAAGTTGCATATTTCCCACGTACTTTGAGCGAATCTGGTATTCCAGTTATCGTTGCAAACACTGGCACTATCGCCACTAGCGGTACTGTGACTTTGGGTACTGCATTGCCAACAACTTACGCTAACGCGTTTGTTTACTTCCCAGCATCTGCTGTGTCTGGTGACTCTACTGGTGGTATCTACTACGTAGTGTTCTCTAGCACCACAGTTGGTGTTGTGTACGCTGGTAAATATGGTGTTGCTAACGGTGTTGGCGCTGTTGCGTTTACTCCAGTTGTTCCATCAGGCACTTTGACTGCTGTTACAGGTTCTAACAGTTCTTTCACTGGTTCTACCACTGAGACTACTTTGATCAACGTAACTGTTCCTGCTGGTTCTATTGGCAACAACGGTCAAATCGTTGTGACTGCTAACTGGTCTTGCAACAACTCTGCTGGCGCTAAGACAGGTACTGTGTACTTGGGTGGCTCTGCAATTGGTACTGCATCTTCTTACACAACTTCTACTGGTGGCAGTTCTATGAACTCTATCCGTAATCGTGGTGCTTTGGGTGTTCAGTCTACTCAATTGATTGGTGGCGCAGCCGCTAGTGCCCATGTCTATACGGCAATTGACACTTCTGCTTCTGTTGCATTGACCATTACTGGTGACACTGCTACTGCTACTGACCACATTGTTCTTGAAGGTTTCACTGTTACATTGAATCCTAAAGACTAATAAGGCTTTACTGAAAGGGCTTCTACGGAGGCTCTTTTGGTAAGGAGTAGTTATGGAATTGAATTTAAACAACGAAGAAGCAAAGATTGACGAAGGTTATTACTCCAAAGGTATTTTGGAAGCAGGCGTAGAAGGTTTACTTTCTAAAAATAATCAAATGTACAACGAGGTCAAGTCAGGCACTTGGTCTCAGACATTTAATACTGACAACATTAACTACAAAGTTGGCGCTGTTAACGGAGAACGTTATGTCCAGTATGAACAAAAGAATGTTGAGAATATTAAACAATTTTGCAAAGAGCGCAGAGAGTTTCATGCAATCCACGGGACAGATAACCCAATGTTTGCTGGCACATTCCACGCTATGCAGTTACCTAAGTGTTTTGCCCATGAGATTAGTTCTAAGTGGTTTAGCAACCGCCCGTGGGAACTGATAAAAATGGATAAAAAAGACAAGATTCTGTTCTATGCAATAGTTAATGAGTACTATTCTGACTTTGTTTGTCACCCCTCAGGAAAGATACCGTTGCCCTATAATCCAGCAATACCGACAAAGTAAGGAAGCGCTATGGCTTTATTCATTCAATCTGCTAACGCATTAGTCAGTCGGGTTGCTCAATGGGTAGGCGCTCTTCCACAGACAACCACTGCTACAGCAAACTCAATAGTTACAGCAACAGGCGTAATTACCACCGCGGCTAACCCAACAGCAGTTATTGCAGTTGGCGACTTTATTGGTTACAACCAACTATACCCATTTACTGTAGTAACAGCCGTAAGTAGTACTACTATTACTGTTAACGATCCAGACAATATCTGGGGTGGCGCAACTTTACCTGCGACCATATTAAAACTTCCTACTCAGTCGGCAATGGAAATACAAAGTTCCATTCAGTTTGCTGAGTTGAAAATGCGTACTTTAGAGTTGCCATCTTTGCGCTCTGATCCATATGACGCAACATACCCATCTATATTGACAACTGATTCCAATGGTATGGCATCTATTCCTGCCGACATGAACTGGCCTATCTTGTTTTTCCAAGAAACAAATGGATATGGGACATCAGGAAACTCTGGTCCTTGGATTATGTATGACCGTGTTGGGGATAGAGAGATTATCCGCAGGCGCATGATTGACCAACTGTATGTAAGACCTTTTGGTGTACCAAGGGTGATACGTGGGTCATTCTCTGAGGTGGGGCAAAAATATGTGTTTACTCCGAACCCTGGCAATGCGGTAGAGATTAAAGCGTATTACTTCAAGACATTTCCATTCTTGTTTAGCCCTACTAGTGACACATTAAATCCTGTTGTCCAAAACAATGCTGTGTTGTCATCTTTTCCAGAAGGTTACTTTTACGGCACTTTGGAGAGTTATTACGACAAGAACAAAAACACTGCTGAGGCGCAGAAATGGCTTGCTCGATCTGAAGAGGCTTATGGTCTTATTGAAGATCAGAACTTCAAAGATAAGTGGTCTGGTGGAGATAGACACCTCACCTCAGAATTTCAGCCACGCGACTATCGCTACAGCTTTAAGTAGGAACAAAATATGGCAACATCTGGTTTATACGGCAGTACCTATTCATATGGTGGTACATACTTTGAGTGGTTTATTTTCAAAGAATCTGCTACTGCTCCATCAACCCCAACAGGCGGTTCATGGAACTTTGTAACAAATGTAGGAACAACGCCTACAGGATGGACAACAATTCCTCCTGCAAGTCCTACATATACTGTTTATGCAAGCATTGCAATCATTAATTCTGCAAATGCAACCACACCTACTTGGTCAACCCCTGCGGCTTGGGTAAACCAAGGCGTAGCAGGCGCGGCAGCTACTGTTGCTGTTGGAAGTACAACTACAGGCGCAGCGGGTACATCTGCTTCCGTAACCAACTCTGGTAGCACAAGCGCAGCCGTATTTAACTTTACTATTCCTCGCGGAGACACGGGAGCAACTGGGGCAACAGGTGCAACAGGCGCTACTGGAGCGGCTGCCACCATTACGCTTGGTACTGTAACCACAGGCGCTGCTGGTTCTTCTGTAATCATTACAAATAGCGGTACTTCTGGTGCTGCTGTGTTTAACTTCACCATACCTCGCGGGGACACAGGTGCTACTGGCTCACAAGGCGTACCAGGCATTAATTGGTTAGGCACTTGGAGTAGCGCCACCACATACGCAATCCGCGATGGTGTTGCTTATAACGGTTCTTCTTACTATGCTGTAGCTGCAAGTACAAACCAAGTTCCACCTAATGCAACATATTGGAATGTGTTGGCTCAAAGAGGTACTGATGGAACGGGTTCTGGTACTGTTACTTCGGTGGCGGCTACTGTTCCTGCTTTCTTGAGTGTTGCAGGTTCACCAATTACATCGTCAGGTACTTTGGCTATTTCTTATAGCGGTACAGCCCTTCCAGTGGCAAACGGTGGTACTGGAGTAACTTCTTCTAGCGGTGCTAATTCAGTTGTATTGCGTGATGCAAACGTAAATATCAGTGCAAATGCAGTAAGTGAAGGCTATTCAAATGTTGCTGCTGCGGGAACAACAACAACATTAACTGTTGCTTCAGTGCCAAACTATGTTGTTACTGGTTCTGGCGGTCAAACATACAAATTGCCTGATGCTACAACATTGTCTAATGGTGCTAACTACACATTTAACAACAACCAAAGCAGTGGAACAATTGTTGTTCAAAACAATTCAACTACAACAGTTGCAACTATTCAATCTGGTGGTTTTGTTGATGTAATTTTGTTAAACAATTCAACTTCCGCAGGTACATGGGATGTGCATACTTTTGCTCCATCTAACGTATCTTGGTCAACCAACACCCTTGATTATGCTGGTTCAATAACTAGCGCAACATGGAACGGTACAACCGTTGCATATAACAGGGGTGGTACAGGACAATCAAGTGCATTTACGCAATATGGCGTAACTTATGCAAATGCTACAACTTCCTTGGCTACAACAGCTGCAGGTACTAGCACTACTGTTCTTCATGGAAATGCATCAGGCGCACCTACATTTGGGGCAGTATCACTAACTGCTGATGTATCTGGAACTTTGCCTATCGCTAATGGTGGCACAGGCGCTACTACCTTGGCTGGTGCTTCTATAGTTACCTACACAGGTACAGAGACACTAACCAACAAAACTTTAACTGCTCCAGCGATCACTAATGCTTTAGTAACAGGCATCCGTGAAACAGCAACTGTTTCCGCAACTGCTGCTACTGGAACAATTAATTTTGACACGCTTACCCAAGTTGTTCTGTACTACACAACAAACGCAAGCGGTAACTTTACAGTCAACTTTAGAGGTAGTAGTGGTTCAACCTTAGACAGCGTAATGTCTACAGGTCAATCATTGTCTACAACTTTCTTGGTTACCAATGGTTCTACTGCTTACTACAACTCTGCTGTGACTGTTGATGGCACATCTGTTACTCCTAAGTGGCAAGGTGGAACTGCACCAACTTCTGGTAATGCTAGTTCTATTGATAGTTACACTTATGTGATTATCAAAACAGGAAGTGCAACCTTTACCGTGTTGGCTTCTATAACCAAGTTCGCATAAGGATAACTAATGCCTCGTTTATCCAAGATTGGAGCCGCCGCACTAGCCGCCTTTGGGTGGACAGGACTGCAATCAATTACTGCTAGTTACCTTGTGGTTGCTGGTGGAGGTGGTGGCGGTGGCATTATTACCAATGGCTCTGGCGGTGGTGGCGGTGCTGGTGGTTTACTTACTGGAACAACATCTTTAAACCCAACGTTGTCATACACAGTAACTGTTGGTGCTGGTGGTACTGCATCTGTATCTGGTTCAAATTCTGTATTTAACGCCATAACTTCTACTGGTGGAGGTGGTGGTGCAGAATCTTCTGGTAACAACGCTTACACAGGCGGTTCTGGTGGTGGGGGTGCGGGTAATAACACATCACCCAACAATACAGGTGCGGCTGGTACATCGGGTCAAGGTAATGCTGGTGGTACTGGTGGCCTTCTTTTTGGAACAACTCGTGGTGGCGGTGGAGGCGGTGGCGCATCTGCTGTTGGCGCAAATCAAAGTGGTTTAGGTGCTGCTGGCGCTGGAGGTGCGGGAACTGCATCTTCCATAACTGGAACATCTGTAACCTATGCAGGTGGAGGCGGAGGTGGCGGAACTACTGGTGGCGCTGGTGGTGCTGGTGGCGGTGCAAATGGCGCAAGTTCTGGTACAAGTCCTGCCCCTTCTGGAACTGCAAACCTTGGTGGTGGAGGTGGAGGTGGTGACCAAACATCAGGTAATCGTTACGGTGGTTCTGGCGGTTCTGGCGTAGTCATCATTTCATATCCTGCCCCACAACAGTTTGGTGGTGGAGTAGTCACTACAAGTGGCTCTAATGTTATTCACACATTCAACACATCAGGAACATTGACTCCTTTGTCTTCTTTGACAGCGAGTTATTTGATTGTTGCTGGTGGTGGTGGTGCTGGTGAAAATACTGGCGGTGGTGGAGGCGCTGGCGGTCTTTTGACTGGCTCAAGCCTAACAATTGATACTAACTCAACATATTTAGTTACTGTCGGTGCTGGTGGCGCTGGTGGCGTTAACAATGGTGCTCGTCACGGTGTTAGTGGTTCTAACTCTACATTTAGCATGGTTTCTACAACCGCAGTAGGTGGTGGTGGTGGTGCGGCTGGTTGGGGAACTAACGGTAGTGCATACACTGGTGGTTCTGGTGGTGGCGGTTCTCAAACTGGTGCAGGAAATTTAGGTGCCGCTGGTACGGCTGGTCAAGGTAATGCTGGCGGTAACGGTAACCAAGGCGGTGGTAACTACGCAGGGGCTGGTGGTGGTGGCGCAGGTGGTGCAGGACAAAGTGCGCCAGCGACAAACCAAGGCGGTAACGGCGGTGTTGGATTAGCCTCGTCTATCTCTGGAACTTCAACCTACTATGCTGGCGGTGGTGGTGGCGGTGAAGGTTATTCTGGTACTGCTGGTACTGGAGGTCTTGGAGGTGGTGGTAATGGTTCAACAGTTACCAATGGAAGTGGTAGCAATGGAACTGCAAACACTGGTGGTGGTGGTGGCGGTAATGGAGCGTATACCGCTGATGGTAGCCAACAAGGTGGTAACGGTGGCTCTGGCGTTGTAATCATTTCTTACGCAGGTGCTACACAGCAAATGGCTGGTGGTACAGTCACAATCTCTGGTGGCAATGTAATCCACACATTCACATCAAGCGGATACCTGACACCAATCAAGTATGTAAACAACTCTTTGCGTTTCCGTTCAAGTGCTAGTGCTTATTTGAATAGGACACCTGCAACTACAAGTAATTCACAAAAATTCACTTTATCCGCATGGGTAAAAAGGGGAAAACTTGGCGTATCACAAGTTATATATGCCGCTGGTAACTCGGCTGGTGCATTCTTTGATGTGCAATTTACATCTGGCGATTTGCTGAGATTTGATTTTACTGGAGTTGGTGCGACTTTAACAAATGCGGTATATCGTGACCCAGCGGCTTGGTATCACATTGTTGTTGCTGTTGACACAACACAAGCCACATCAACTAATCGTGCTTTGATGTATGTGAATGGAGTGCTAATTACTTCTTATTCTCAGTACAACGTAGCCGCTCAAAATGCAACAACCCCAGTTAATACGGCATCAAGTCCAAATTATCTTGGTTGTTATGACGGAAATTCCGCATTTTTAGATGGGTATCAAACTGAAGTCCAGTTAATCGATGGTCAACAATTAACACCAAACAGCTTTGGAACATTCAATTCTTATGGTGTATGGCAACCCATCACCTATGGTGGTTCGTATGGTACTAACGGCTTCTACTTGCCTTTTACGGGCGGGTCTTCTTACTATGGAACATTCAATGGTTCAAACCAGTATTTGCAAGCCACATTACCTGACACACTGACAGGCGCATTTACTATTGAGACATTTGCCTATCGTGCATCGTCTGGAACAGTAACGTATTTCTGTCTTGGAGATAGTCAAACATCATCAGGTCTTGAGGTGTACATTGGTACATCTGGAACAGTGTTTCAAGTTTATGGAAATAATGGGCAACAAATTTCTACAACCACAACAGTTCCTAACAATGCTTGGAGTCATATTGCTGTAACAAGAGATTCCAGTAATGTTATACGGTTGTTTTTAAATGGCGCACAAGTAGGTGGAACATGGACATACTCCACTGCAATATCAAGCACATTGCGTATTGGTGTTGAGTTTTACGGTGGCGCATTAAGTGGCGCAGGTTATTGGAACGGTAATATGTCCAATTTCCGCATTATCAATGGAACTGCTTTATACACATCAAGTAGTTTTACTCCACCAACATCGGCATTGACTGCTGTTTCTGGTACATCAATACTGACTTTGCAAAGTTCAACCATCATTGACAACAGCGGAAACTCTGTATCAATTACGAACAACAACACAGTCACAACGGCTCAAGCCTATCCATTTACCATGATTGGCAACCAGTCCAAAGATTACAGCCCCAATGGTAACAACTGGACTAACAATAACATTGGCGTAGTGGCAGGAACAACGCTTGATGTAATGACCGATGTACCAACACTAACAAGTGCGACAGCGGCTAACTATCCTGTTATGAATCCATTAGTTCCAGCACCTAGTGGCTATGGTTCAATGACTTTTTCAAACGGAAATTTGAATTTGGTTTCTCCTAACGCGGCTAGTGTTGCAGGCACTGCCTATGCGCTGGGCACAATGTCCACAACAAGCGGAAAATTTTATTTTGAGGTAACGATAAGCGCGGGCAGTGCTGCTGCGGTAGGTATTGCTGCTGCTACTTACGTCACAACTAGCGGTGATGGTGGAACTGGCACTGGTTCGTGCATTTATTACGGTGGTAACGGCAACGTCTACAACAACTCAACCACAAGCGCAGCGTTTGGAAACTCTTACACAACCGCAACCATTGGCGTTGCATTTGATGTGCCCAATCAAAGGCTGTGGTTTGCAAAAGATAATACATATCAAGCAAGTGGAAACCCATCTGCTGGAACAAATTTTATTAGTTATGGAATATCTGGTGCTGTAACCGCCATCATTGCTGATTTGGGTGGAAACACAACAATAACAGCACAAGCAAACTTTGGTCAGCAACCGTTTGTCTACACACCCCCTACAAACTTTGTAGCCCTCAACACCTATAACCTATAAGGAATAGAAATGCCAACAACATATGCAATTCCCGATGGTCGTGTGGCTATGAATGCCATTACTTACACGGGTGCTGGTGCTGGAACAGTAATAACTTCTGGGTTTTATCCTGATTTTGCATGGATGAAAAATAGAACTGGAGCATTTAGTAATTTTGTGCAAGATTCAGTTCGTGGTGGTGGTTTATATCTTTTTACCAATGCAACTGATGCTGATGCGTCAGTTTCACCATCTTCTACATTTAGTAGCACAGGCATAACCATAAATGCCAATAGTTCTTATGCTTCTAATTCATCGTATAACTTTGTTTTATGGGCATGGAAGGCTGGCGCTGGTTCTACCTCATCCAACACATCTGGCTCTATCACATCAACTGTAAGTGCAAACACTACTGCTGGCTTTAGCGTAGTGACTTATACGGGTACAGGTGCGGCGGCTACTGTTGGTCATGGGTTGGGTGTTGCCCCTAACATGATTATTGTCAAAGGAAGAAGTACCGCTGGTGACCCCTGGGCTGTTTACCATTCATCATTAGCAAACACACAGTATTTGTATTTAAATAGCACAGCGGCTGTTGCAACTGGAGTGAATTTGTGGAACAGCACAACGCCAACATCATCTGTTTTTAGCATAGGTGCTTCTCAAGACACAAATAGAAATGCTGGAACTCTTGTAGCCTACTGCTTTGCCGCAGTAGCAGGGTATTCAGCCTTTGGTTCGTACACGGGTAACGCCTCAACAGACGGCCCATTTATTTACACGGGATTTAGACCGTCATTCTTCCTAACAAAGCGAACTGATAGCACATCAAACTGGATTATTACTGATAATAAACGCGATACTTACAATGTTCCGCAAAATGAACTTTACCCAAACTTATCAGATGCCGAAGCCACAGCAACTAGAGCCGATTTCCTTTCCAATGGTTTTAAGGTAAGAGGAAGTGGTGCGGCAAATAACGCATCAGGTGGCACATACATCTATATGGCATTTGCCGAAAACCCATTCAAATACGCTAACGCCCGATAAGGAGAACACATGAGCCATTACGCCAAGATAGAAAACGGTATCGTCACTCAGGTGATTGTTGCTGAAGAAGACTTCATTCAGACAGGTGCTTTAGGCGATCCTGCTGGATGGATTCAAACTTCATACAACACTCACGGTGGACAACACCCAGAGGATAGACCACTGCGTAAGAACTACGCAGGTATTGGTTACACCTATGACTCAGGACGGGATGCTTTTATTCCTCCACAGCCATATCCATCATGGACGCTAAACGAAGACACATGTTTGTGGGATTGCCCTGTGGCTATGCCTACAGAAGGTGGGCCATTCACATGGAATGAAACCAATCAAACTTGGGATGTAATTGCATGAGTGAGTACACCCCTCTTCGCACTCCCTTTACACAGATGAGCTTTACGCCAGATGTGCCGAGCAATGCTTTGTCTGCTAATGAGTACAACTCAGGATTAAACGTTGAATGCGATGTCAGGGGTATCCGTAAGGTTGCTGGTGAAGAAGAAATACTTGGTGCTATTACAGGAAATATTGTTTTCTTTGATGGCGGGTTTCGTGGAACAACATGGACTTACATAGCAGCTACACGCGAAGGTAAGTGGTACAAGATTACTTCTGCTGGAGTATCAAACATCACCCCTGGCGTTGGGGCTAATCCAAACGTTGCTTTGTCTGGCTATTCAGATGATGTAAATATCACATCCTCATGGGTTGGTAATGTTTTCTTTATCAACGACAGCTTGCGTCCTCCAATGTACTTCTTGCAGACTGCTACAGAAATATACATCTACGATCAAGCGCCTGACAACTATGTCTGGAACTATGAATCTACTCTTGGGGTAACCGCAGTAACCGCTAACTTTGTTCGAAACTATTCTTCACCCAATGTGGGTAATATCTTGGTTGCTGGTAATTTGACTAAGACCAATGGCGGTATTACAACTAACTATCCGACAACCATTCGCTGGTCACAGGCTTTTGCTAATACTGGTGTACCTGCTACTTGGTCGCCAACACTCAATAACGTAGCCAACGAGCAAGAAGTTCCTGTTCGTGGTCCTTTAATTGACGGTTTCTTTTTAGGTGCTAATTTCTATCTCTGTAGTTATTGGGATACTGTTGTTCTCTCTCCTATTGCTTACCAAAATTCTACAGCCCCAGTGTTTGGGGTTCGCTTGTTTAACCAAGGTCGTGGATTGATGCACAACAACTGTTGGTGCAATACAGACTCAGAAGTCTATGGTGTGGATAGTAGGGATATTTGGGTGTTTGACGGCTCTGACTTCCGTTCGCTTGGAAATCAAAAAGTAAAGAATTATTTCTTTTCCAACTTAAACCAAACATATGCTGACCGTATATTTATGGTCAACAACACCCAAAAAAATCAAGTAGAACTCTATTATCCTGACTTGAACTCTTCAGGCTGGTGTAACAAGATGCTGTCATGGAGATACGACCTAAAACTCTGGAATGCTCCAAGGGATGTGGCTAATGCTTGCATGGCTACCGAAGCTCCTGTTTACAACGGTTCTAGTTTTAATTACGCATCCCGTACTGTCACCTATGCCCGTGGTAGCGTAAGTAGTTCTAAGATAAGACAGACCAACATTACTAATGGTTTTGCTGGCTCTGCTATATCTTGTTTGTTTGAACGCACTAACGCTACATTACAGACTGCTGAAGGACCTGTTCCTTACTCGTCCAAGGTGTATATCCACCGCATCCTTCCTGAGTCTGTAGGCACTGGAAAACTAACCATATCGGTTGGTGGCGCTAATTCCGCAGCGCAGACACCCACATACGGAACATCTGTTCAAACAGATATAGTTACAGACAATCCTTGGGTAACTACTCAACAAAACACTGTTAGAACCGTTGCTATCAAAATGGAATCGAACGATTCGACCGATACATGGAATGTGCCTGCTCTGAACTGGCAGGCCACCATTACTGAGGACGCTTACTAATGCCGTTCTTTCTTGATGGAAACCCAACGCAGGCTGAAGTATCAGAG
>Ga0209400_1003249_pt1 | contig 11894 bp, 32 predicted proteins | sample M_130807_EF_Meta_FD_187313 | JGI IMG/M metagenome (GOLD analysis project Ga0209400, IMG submission 187313) | Freshwater microbial communities from Lake Montjoie, Canada to study carbon cycling - M_130807_EF_MetaG (SPAdes) (version 2) | ecosystem: Environmental > Aquatic > Freshwater > Lake... | reverse complement strand
TTTTGGATCTCCATTGCTTTTAACCCCAAATTTATACGAAATAAATATAGATGGTTCAATTTGGTATGAATATAATTATTTTTTGAATAATTTTTAACTTTTATTGTTTATAACGTCTGATGATAAACAATCGTTTTAATGTTGTATTTATACTTACCTTTGTAAAAAACTTTCTTATACACCTTGTTATACACAGTACGTTTATTAAGGTAGAATGTCGATACGAAGAACAAACAAAAAACTTTATAAAAATTAAAATTGATAAATATGAAAATTAAAGATTACTTAGAAACATTACCAGAAAACATCAACATTTCTGGAATGAAAGGACTTTTTGGAAAAAAACTAAAAATTTTAGAACCATACTTCAAAAGTATTGATGAACTAAAAGGTAAAAAAATTGAGATAATTGAAGAACTTAAATCAATAGGTGAACCGATTATGGAAATGACAGATGATGGTGTTTCATTCAAACAAGAAACTGAACCTAAATTAATAAATATAAAAGGAATGGATGGATTAAGTGATAATGTGAAGCTATATTCAATTTTTTTACAAAATGGTGATGTTATTGTTAGGTGTACAGAAGATTCAATTGAAACCAAAATTGAAAAGATTATTAATGAAATTAAATCATCAGAGTATTACAAAGGCGATTTGTCTGATTTGGGAAACAATATTGGTATATTAGTTGGAAAATATTTATCAAATGATTTAGGGTTTGAAGAAGATGATTTTATAAGTGGACTTAAACACGGAATTTCAATTTCTAATGACACACACGGATAATTTTTATAAAGTTTTTAACACAGAACTTAATTTGAAAGACAAACGTAGTATTGTGTATAACGATACTCAGATATATTTAGGTTTTCTGATATTTATATATAAAACAAAATTATGAGCAAAGAAATGAGACAACACATAGACAAATTTAACAAGTTTAAACTAACTGAATCAGAAAACTTGAATATATCTGATGTTAGAAGTAGTGAAAATATTAAAGAAGATTTTGACCCTATGGTTGGTATTGATAATTTTTTAAACAACCCTACAATGATTGCTTTAGCAACCGCTTGGTTATTGATGGGAAAATATAAAGTTGATAATTTAAAATTCTGGAAAAACGACTTTTTAGACTATTGCAATTTAATGGGATATCCAATTGATAAAGAAGTTTTAGATTTAAAATTTAATCAACTAATAAATAAGGTTAAAAAAATTATCAAGATGTAATATTTTCATTACTTCTAACGGTTACAGATATATGTAGTTTTTTCTTAAATTGAAACACAAAACTTAAAAAATATGAATAAAGAAAACAAAAGCACAGAAGTTGATAACACAGATAAAAAATTACATATATCTGGTGTTATAGATAGTGAAATTAAAATAGTTAATTCAGGTATTTATGGAACATTTAATAATGAGTTTAAACAAATTAAAATCACTTGATATGGAAATTACAAAAGAAATGATTGAAAAAGAACTTGGATATGAGATTAATAAATTCAAGTTAGAACCACTTTATAAAGATGGCGAATGTATTGGATTAAATGTTAATGTTGAACCGAAGAGAAAACTTGAATTTATTAATACCACAATAACGATTGGTAAAACAAGTGATTTTAATACCGATGAAATGGATATTTATATATAAAAACAAAAAATAATATGGAAAATGAAATGAGAAAACACATCGATACTTTCAAACAAAAAATGTTAAATGAAAGTTTATTTAGTGGTAAATATTTGATTATATATCAAATAACCAACTATAAAGCAATTGCTAATCTTTACTATATGAATAAATATAAAGGTGAAGAAAAAATTTCTGAATGGAAATCACCAATATATTCATATATTATTAAATCAAATTCCAAGGATAAAGCAAGAGAAAATTTTGAATTAAAATGGAATGAACTTGCTAATTATAAACCAAAACCAAAATTAGAAATAATATCTGTTGATGAAATTGGTGAAATTTCAAACAAAATTCATACTTATTAAGTGGGTGGGTAAAAATATTGTGTATAACGATTACAGATATAACACGTTTAATAACAAAACTTAAATAGAAATGATATGTTTAAATTTATAAAGAACTTATTTAAAAAGAAACACAAAAAATGTGTTATATCTGGTGTTAGTAGTAGTTATACTTCTACATCACATTTGAAAGGATTGAATAAACTTAAAGATAAAAGACTTGGTTATGGTATAACTTGGACTGATGAAGTATAATTACTACTAACGTTTTGCAGCTAAACGCTGGTGGCTTTTTCAGCCACTTGCGATTTAGGTGCTGTTATATTTAGGTTTTTAAAACAGAAGCGAAGGCAAAAAATATCATTATGAAAATAGACTCAAAAAATATAGACTATGCAATATCATTAGATGATGAAGCATTATGGAAATTCTTAATTGAAAATAATTTTAACTACCTGACAGGACAAACTTGTGTGGTTTCAAATGTTTCTGATTCAACTTACGGAGTGGTTTACAATGCCGATGATAAATTAGTTTTTTGTAAACACAAGGCAATAGAAATAAATAAGAATCAGAAACCACCAAGAGTTTGTACTAAAATTCAAAAAACTTGTAAAATTATTTCAAATGAAGAATACGAAAAGCATTTTAGAATATCCAATATGACCGAAATAATGATATTGGAAATGCAAGAAGAGAAAGCACTATTTGCACCGAAGGCGGGTGGAGTTTTAAAAACTTGAATATAACGGTTGGGAATATGTGTTCGTTTTAATGACACATATTCTTTGTTATACTTAGTTAAAAAATTATTTTACAAATTAAAAAATATAAATATGGAAGAAGTAAATTACAAATGGGTTATTGGACAAGGATGGGTTGTTGAATCAGAAAATGAACAACTTAAATTGATGGTTGAAGAAACATTGAAAGAAGTTGATAGGACAATAAACTTTCAAGAATATTTAGATGAATACTCAAAATAATTTTTTAATTGTGTATAACGGTTGATGATAAACAATCGTTTTAATGTTGTTTATCATTTGTTATACATAGTATTTTTAATATATATAAGATATGGAAATAAAGAGAACAAATTTTATCAATTCAACATCTATTTTTTATGTTAAAAAAGAAATTATTCTTCAATGTTTTGATGAGAACAACAAAAAATTGAGATTCTGGTATGAAACTCTAACGGGAAAACTTTCAGTATATGGGGATTATAAAAAGGTTAAAATTTTATGAGTTTAATAAAAAATTTTTTTAGTTTCAATGAAAACATCTCAGATGATAAAATAGATTTATCTAAAAAATATCATAACATAATCTTTCTTGAGAGATTACCAGATTACCTATACAATATTCGTGATACTTCAATAAACTATTGGAATGATACATTAGAAGCGTTTCCTTATGAAAAAGAAGAAATAGATAAATCAATACCACTACTCACTACACAAAAATACCTATCTAAAAATTTTATTGATAGTTTAGATGACCAAACATACAAAAAGTCTGATATAATTTTAGTTGAGGATAAACATCAGAATTTGTGGATAATGGATGGACATCACAGACTATTTTTTGATAGAAGTAAAAACAAAAATTCATTCGCATTTATAATACCTTTTAATGATATCGAAGAAATAGAAAAAATTTGGTATAGTAATAATTAAAAATATTATGTATAACGGAACGCAAATAAATACATGTAAAATTTTATAATATGGAAAAGATAATTAAAGAAACAACAGAAAAATTAAGTAATGGAATTATAACAAAGGATGAAACCGATAAAATTTTATTGGATTTATTTGGTGTTAGTTGTAGTATGGGTAAACCACACGATGCTTATATAAAGTTAGATAACGGTGAAGAATATAGGGTTTATGTTGACCCAGAAGTATATTACAACTAACGGTTGCAAATATGAGAAGTAAATCTTTTCATTAAAAATAGACAAAGTAAGATTTATTTCTTATATTTGTTGTTATATTTAGTAACTTAAAAAAGAAATAATGGTAAAAATACTTAGAAAAAACTATCAAGTTCCAACATTTATTGTAACTTGTGTTAAGAACACAGAAGGTATGGATATAAATGGTGATGTTCCACCAATTCCTTCTATAAATGGACAGGAATTAACAATCAATAATAAATATGAGGCTAGACATTCCAATACAAGGGAACATTTAGAGATCCTTGATGGTGATGATGTAGTTGGTATCTTACCTAAGGATTGGTTCGTTTTTTAATTATTTAATATAACGTCCGATGATAAACAATCAAATTATAATTTATATTATGTTAAATATTGTTTTAATGTTTTTTATACCTTGTTATATTTAGTTTTTGTTTTGTTTTACCGATTAAAAAAATAGAAAATATGGAATGGTTAGTTTATGAAAATAGCGATGAAGCGACACAGATTTTTGTTGGGGTACTACTAATACTTTCGATAACGTTTGTTATAATTGCAAATATTTACTTTTGGGTAATTGATAGAATTAAAAATTCAAAACAAAACAAAAATTGAATATAACGGTTTGGTGTATGTGTAGGTTCTTTGAAATTAAACTTTAATATATACTCTGAACTAAATAAAAACTTACATATACACCTTGTTATGTGTTAGTAAAAAATAAAATAAATGACTATGAAACATATCAGAAAATTTAATGAAGGATTTAGAGATTTTTTCAAATCAAGAGAACAAAAACAGAGAGAGGAACTTTTTGGAACGAAAAACTTATCTAAAAAGATAGAGATTGGTGATAAAGTTATGGTTACTTCTCTTGAAGGTAGTCCCACAGGTGAGGTCTATGATATATTTGGTAATAGTTATTGGGTTGATTTGAAAAAATTTGGAAAAATGGAATTTTCTGATTTTGAATTAAAAGTTTTAGTTTAATTTTTTTATTACACATAACGGTTGAGTATAACCGAAGGTGGGGATTTAAAGTGCTGAACCCCGACTTACCTACAAAAGTAAATAAGAAGCACAATAACTGAATGTTGGAACGACACCCCACCTTCGGTTATACTTTGTTAGGTGTATGTAAATTTTAAATTATGGAAATCAATAAAGAAGTAACGGTTAGATTAACTACAAAAGATTTGGAAGAAATCATTATTGAACATCTGAAATCTAAAGGAGTAGATGTAAAATCAGTTTATTTCGACGTTAATGGTCACAACAGAGAAGATGATTGGAGAGCAGAATATCCTTTAGATTACAGATTGGATGAGGTTGTGTGTAAGGGTGTGGAAATTTAAAATTTATTACACCTAACGATTGAGAATATATGAATGTAAAATTAAACTTTAAATAAATAAAATATGAAAACAGAAATGGCTTATATTAAAAGGTATAATGTTGTTGGTCAAATTCTTTGGGAGAAAGATGGCTTCTATAAAATAACATTTAATCACAATGGAGATATTAAAACAGAGATATTTATTGAAAAAGAATTTGACTTCAGAGATGTTTATTTTTCAGGAGAAGCATAACAATCAGCATTTTAATTTTATTTCATATATTCTTTGTTATAAAATCGTTTTAATGTTTTATAACGTTTTGTAGATTGGCGTTGTTGCCACAGAATTTAATTAGAAACAACAAAATTTAATAATATGACAAAAGTATCAAACGGAGAACAAAGCAATAACGCCAATGTGCTGTTATGCGATGGGTGGTTTAGTTCAGATAACCCACCAAATGACAGTCGAAGCATTTTAATATGGACAGAACAAGGAATGGCAGAGGGTAGTTACTCAAGTGGTAAATTTCTTCAATTTAGATGGAGTTGCTATCCAAATGTAATTTGTTGGAAAGAGTTCCCTAAACCACCTTTCGCATAACGGTTGAGTGTATGTGTATGTTTTTTTGGGATAAAACTTTAATATATACTACAAAACTAAATAAAAAACTTACATATACACCTTGTTATGTGTAGTAAAAAAAATAACTAATTGTTATGAAAATAATCAAAACATTTGAAAATTTTAATTCATCTTCTGTTGATGAATATATAAAATCAGTTTTATCAAAGTTTGGACTTGAATATGAAGAAGATGTCCATGATGATGCTGGTAATTTATGTATAAAAGCTGAATTTATAGATGATAAAACTGGTATATTTTATATATTTGCTTCACATCCAAATAAAGAACATGCTGTTTATCATATACAATTTTTAGTAAATGGTAGAATAGAAGATAAATTTTCAACACCAGATTTAGAAGGTTCAATAAGAAGTATGCTTGAAGAACTAAGATAGTTATTTTTTATTACATATAACATCAGATATATTTAGGTTTTCTTTTTAATATATACTAAAAAACAATAACACGAAGATGAAACATTTGAAAACACCACAGGAGTTGAACGAAGGGTCAGAAAACTTGAATATATCTGATGTTAGTCACAGTTTATACGGAGAGATAAAAGTAGGGGACACCATTGAATGGTCAGGTAATTATTTTTCTGGTTACAATAAAAAAGGTGGTTTTGAATCTAATAAAAAATTGTCGGGTGTTAATAAAGTAAGTAAGATATTTAAGGAAGGTAATTTAGTCGTTATGGAATTAGACAATGGGAAACAATTTTTTATTAAGAATTTGAGACAACCAGAAAAAATGATTGATGATAGTTGGAAGAAATTGTGACTAACGGTTGGGTGTATATGTAGGTTTTTTTAACTCTAAACTTTAATATATACTAATGAACTAAATAAAAAACTTACATATACACCTTGTTATGTGTAGTAAAATGAACACTATGAAACATATTAAATCCTTTAATGAATCAAATTTAGATGACTTTGTTGATATAAGTAAGCAATTTTTACCAAATAAATCAGCTCATATATAACGGTTACAGATATAATCAGTGGTATAAAAGAACAAATTTAAAAACAAAGAAAATGATGAATAAAGAACAAAAGTTAGATGAAAAGATATTCTCACCATTGATTATATCTGTTGTTATGCGTAGTTTATTTTGCATTGGCTACAAAGGCTTTTGGAGAGTTACAAACTTCATTAAACTGATGCCATATCCAATACGATGGACTTACTGGACAGCACTATACTACTATAACAAATACAGGTTTCCAAGTGGCGAATTTACTTTGGAACTCTACCGTTCTTATGCAAAATAAATTACGCACAACGATACTCAGATATATGTAGTTTTTTCTTAAAATGAAACAATAAACTTAAATAATATGAATAAAGATAATAAGAACACAGAACTTGATAACACAGATAAAAAATTAGATATATCTGATGTTATAAGTAGTAAAATTGATAAACCGAAAATTCGTTTGTCAATAATTTCAACAAAACACGAACAATGGAAAAACAATTTTATTAGAGAGGGTTATTGTTTTTCAAAATATAGAGTAGGTGAAAATTTCAGGTTGGTAAATGACGATAGAGAAATTGTTTTTTCTTCTACACCGATTGTTGAAATTATTGATGGGAAAACATTTAAAACAATAAACACTGAATATAAGATTGAATACATCTAATCAATTTTATTACTTATAACGTCCGATGATAAACAATCGTTTTTAATGTTGTTTATCATTTGTTATGTTTAGTTTAATAAATCATTTATGAGAAAAAAATCTTTAGAATATCTTGATTATGTTGAAGAGAGTATGAAAGTGAAGTTTATTATTATATGTATATCTGATTGTGTGCCAATTTCATCTTCTAATTTTAGAGATAAATTTCCTGAATTGTCGGTAAAGGTTGGTCAAAAATTCTTAATTAATAATTATGAATATAACTATACCGGTGAATCGGTTGATAGTGGATATCTAAGATTGCCAAATCTAGGACTTTTTCCAAAAAATAATTTCAAGAAGTTGTCTGACTTCAGAGAAAATAAAATAGATGATTTATTAAATTAAACATAACTATTATATATAAACAAGTAATCTTAAATCACTGATAATGAACGCAAAAGGAGTTTCAACTTTAAAGATTTGTGAACAAAAACTTAATTACCTAAACTATTCAAGCCGAACAAGAGATAACTACCTTTCACATATAGGCAGATTTTTAAAATCACAAGAAAAATCTGCCTTACACTTAAACTCGCAGGACTTTCAGTCATATTTAGATAGCTACAAGTTTACTTCGGTCTCTCAGCAGAATCAAGTAATAAATGCAATCCGATTCCTATATAAATTTGGTCTCGATAAGAAATACGATAAAGTAAGTTTTAAAAGACCTAAATCCGAAAAAAAATTACCAAAGGTTGTTGATGGAGATTTTATTAAGACTCAACTATCCAAGATTGAAAATATCAAACATAGGGCAATACTCACTCTAACCTTTTCAGTTGGGTTAAGGGTATCAGAAATAGTCAATATTAAAATTGAAGATATTGATTCCAAAAGAATGTTAATACATATCAAAAACGGAAAAGGAAGAAAGGATAGAATTGTACCACTCTCAGAAAAGGTCTTAATCTTACTAAGAGACTATTTTACACAATATAAACCAAAAGAGTATTTATTTAATGGACAAAATTCAACACAATATTCAATAAGGTCTTGTCAATCAATCTATAAGAAGTATATTGATGCCACTGGACATATACATACTTTACGACATTCCTGTTTTACAAACTTATTAGAGAATAACACAGATCTAAGGATAATACAAAAAATAGCAGGTCACTCTAATGTGAAAACCACTGAGATTTATACACATGTATCAAATCAAATTTTATCAAAAGTAAATTTGCCAATATAAAATGAAAAAACCTTGCAAAGAATGTCCTCACCTTATTCACAACCGTCATAATAATATGATTGTTACCTTTTCAGAAAAAACCAGTAAGAAACATAATTGTCATATGTTAGAAGGTAAAAAAGACCTTTGGAATGTAAAAGATGAAAACCTACAATGCTTTAGTAACTTAATGAAAAGTAAAAACAGAAAACTTATAAGCATGACAAAACAACCATCATAATATGTGGTTTTTTCAGAAAATTTCAATATGTTTCACAATTGCCTATTATAACTCCAACTAACTATCACAAAGCCCCTCTCGGCGACTAACCATTTATTCTATCAAATTGCCTGTAACTAAAACCGTTTATTGCCGTTTATGTGTTATAGTGAGCTTCGAATCTATTGAGACTTACATCACGTATGAATGCTCGGGACCTACTAATCAAAATAACATAAGTATATATTAAATTTTATATCTGTAAAAATGAAAGTTAAAGCTAAAGAATCTAACCGTTTCCTTATTAAAGATGAATGGTATAAAGTTACTAATATCAATGATGTGGATAACGGTGGGTACTCACATCCAGAAGAATTTAAAGAGGCAACACCCGGTAGATCTGTTCACTATGAAATTGAAAATCATACAGATAAAAATTGGAATACAAGTTGGTATCATGAAGTAAACTTCTATACATTAGAAGAAGTAAGAGATATGAAATTAAAAGAAATACTAAACACCTAATATAGAAACCATATGTTTCATAGATTATATATAATTATATCCTTTAATTTTTTCCGGCAACTTTATACCAATTTCATCTAAAGCTTCTTGAAATCTCAACTTAACTATATCAGTACCCCTAATGTAATTATAATCCAATGAATCCATAAAGGATTTATAATCTGGAAATAAATTATAAACACTAGTAATTGGGTTATTCCTACAATAAAAATCACCACCTACTTCTCTTGGTCCACCTTCTAGTGTGATTAATTTATTATTATTACAATAAAAATCACCACCTACTTTTATTGGACCACCTTCTAATGTGGTCAATTGATTATAATTACAAACAAAATTACCACCTACTTCTCTTGGTCCACCTTCTAGTGTGATTAATTTATTATTATTACAATAAAAATAACCACCTACTTCTCTTGGTGCTCCTTCTAATATGGTTAATTTATTATCTCTACAATAAAAATCACCACCTACTTCTCTTGGTCCACCTTCTAGTGTGATTAATTTATTATTATTACAATAAAAATCACCACCTACTTTTATTGGACCACCTTCTAATGTGATTAATTTATTATCATAACAATAAAAATCACCAGTAACCTTTCCAAACTTTAGAGGTAACTTTGTTAATCCTTGACTACTTAAATAAACATCACCATCCACATCTACCGTACCATCCGAATTAATAGTGTAATTCTCTATATTATACTTTTTACAAATAGAATCAATGTCTTCAAATGATTCAAATAATCTTAAATGTTTCATAAAATTATATATTAAAATTTGGTTATATGAATAATTCTCCTTATCTTTGTTATGTTAAAATGATTGATGCGGCAATCAGGAGACAGGCGCCAGATGAAAATGGTGGAGAGATCAAGGGTAGCACGCCTTTTTTTAAAAAAAGAATAATTTGTTTATATCAAATATATTTGTTATATTTGTATTAGTCAAGTGGCGGAATGGAGACGATATGAGCAGAACACAGCCTAGCCCCGATTTGCGTGGGCACAAAGGTCAATACTAAATTGCGTTCGTACAGGTTCGAATCCTGTCTTGACTACTAATAGAAATAAGGTGTAAGATGTGTTGCATCCTAATCTTGTAGATGTTAATGATGTCAGTAGGAAACGGTACGTCTATTGTAATGATAGAATATGACTAATAGGTAACATGCAAGCAAATCGGATATACGTCCTAATGAGGTAAAAAACCAGTGTGTGCTGGTATGTAGTTGCATCCTCTACGTGAATATCGGATACAAGAGTTTCTATTTATCAGTTAGGTGGCGGAATTGATAGACGCTAAGTTGTGTCGCTGTTTAATTCAGCGTATAAGTCGCAGGTTGGAAAGTCTGCTACAACGAATTTACAGGTTTGAATCCTGTCCTGACTACTATTATAATTTATATGAACAAAACAGAAGCATTAAAATATTTTTTATCAATCTTACAAGAAAAAGGAAAATCACATATATCCGAAGAAGCATATAAAGAAATATGTAAAAGAATAAAAAATATGAACGAACCTATAAGTAAAATTGAAATAAAAAATCTCATAAATTAAAATTCTATAAATGAAACAATTTTTAATCATCTTAGGAGTTATATTATTGACCTCAGCTACAACAATTTCTACTCTATCAAAGAGAAGCAAAGAACAGATTGTTTTACATAGTAGTAATATACAAATACTGACTACAAGCATCAACAACTACTATAGATTGGGGCACAGGGTAATAATGACAGCTCCTCAAAGTGTTGCTACATCAGTGAATAGCCGAAACAATACTAATGCCGCTTATGATTATCCACAAAGGGATCTGTACGGTGAGATTTTAGTCATAATGGAAAAATAAAATATGTCATGAATATATACACACCCGAAATAGAAAGTCAATTAATTCAATACTACCAGGAAGACGCTTCTCAATACTTTAATGTATTAAAAAAATTTATCGATTATACAGATGAATTAAAAGATGTATTATTAGAAAAAGAATTAACATATTGCAAATCTAAACAAGATAGTTATGTTGAATCTAAAGGCACACCAATTAATTTCTTCACAACTCTATTAAGAAATGGTTGTATTGGTACTACAAATAGAGTACTCACTTATTTAGATTCAAATAAAAAAAATCACCACCATGAAGTTAATCTTAATGGTCGTTACTGGCAAGGTTTATTAAATAGAGCTAAACGTGAATATCTTCTTAAAACTTTAATAAACCAATAAATACAAACAAACAATGATTAAATTTGTTTTTTGTTTATATTAAATTAAATTCTTATACTTGAATCAAAAAGCAATTGAAAGAGATATTAAAATTGACCAAATCATATGAATAATAATACAGATAAAGATAAATTAGAAGAAGTAGAATGGTGTTACTACTCAGATTTACC
>Ga0209400_1003244_pt1 | contig 11904 bp, 10 predicted proteins | sample M_130807_EF_Meta_FD_187313 | JGI IMG/M metagenome (GOLD analysis project Ga0209400, IMG submission 187313) | Freshwater microbial communities from Lake Montjoie, Canada to study carbon cycling - M_130807_EF_MetaG (SPAdes) (version 2) | ecosystem: Environmental > Aquatic > Freshwater > Lake... | reverse complement strand
TGATTCATATCAATTATTTTGCCGCCAGCTGTTTTGTGTGCCATTTTAATTCCTTTTGTTATATTTATCGCATAAATTCCGCAAAGTCCAGATTATGGCGCAAACTGTGAACGCGATGCACCCCCAGTACAAATAGAACAAAACTTGCAACACTTGACCCGCGGCCGACGCCCAATACAACATTGTTTTCCTTTGCTCGATCTACCAGATATTTCAAGTAACATAACATACCAAACAGATCACGTTGGGCATATTCCATCAGTTCAGTACCAGCACGTTGCAGTTCGTCCTGATCTATACACATGCTTAACACATACTGTGCTATGTCCATGTCCTGATATTCTGCTGGCATAAGCCATATTTGCTGATTGGTGGTATGAAACAAGCTGGGATTGTTGGTGATAAAGTCAGCTTTTTGTAAAAGAGGCCAATCTAGATATAACTCTGCAATCGCCGAGTTATATTTTTCTGGATCTGCTACATTGATAGCATTGATATTAAGATCTGGATGCTCATAGAGCAAATTAGCTATCTCAGCATCAGTAGCTACAGTTCTGTGACATTCATCAGTACTAAGATTTATCACCTGGAATAACCTCTGGTTTCCATTTCTTAGGCTTAATTGATATTACATTGTCTGGTGCTGGGGTGTCAAGCACTTTTTTGTCGAAATCCCATTGCAGGTATTCAGGCCAATCTGTGTAATCCAGTTTGACATTGGCCTTCTTTTTAATAGGTTCATTAGTGTCTTCTATTTCCATCCAATCTGTAGAGCCAGCATCTGGACGATTCCACCAGGCCTTCTCCTTGATAGATGTATAAGGATCTTCAACAATACTCAGATCGGTTTCTTCCATAAACAATTGGTCAATCCAGCACACCAAGTTATCACCTTGATCAGTGCTGACACCAATACGTTCGATCTCAATCTCACCCTCAGTGATCTGTAGAATCTTATGCCACAGTGTGATAGCAACTACTACCTCAATAGGATCAGTACTAAAAGTCACAACACGAGTATAACTGCCTTTGAGCACCGGCAATAATGGATTGTTCATGCTGCAATGAATTGTGTCATTTAGAATGTCATCAATCAGATATTTGATGCGACTGAATGCCATGTGTTGCCTTACAGCATCATCACTGCCACCAGTAAAATCAATACTAAATGTGTAATTACAAGGGTGAATAAACTTATCGACTACTGTGACACTTGTCCAATAACCTGTCCAACTCATATCTGCCATTAGCCAATATCCAAACTGTCTTTAAAGATGGGGTTTTCTTCTGCTGCTTTGACTTCAGCCATGCGCCGCTTGTCGTATTCTTCCTGATAGTTCTGCATTATATTCATTACCTGAGTAAGCATGGCTCCGTTACCCATGCGTCTGGCACCTCCTGCACGTACATGTAACTTGTTTATTGTTTCCAATAACTCGTTTGTAGTCTTGCCTGACAGATCACCTATTAATGGATGCATTATAAATCTCCAGTTTTACGATTCTCTGAGTAATGTGCATCAAACTTGCCACCTGGGTATCTAGCTTCCAGCTTCCTGACATTCTCATCGATTACATCGTTGGGATCAAGTCCCAATGCTGTACAAGCATTGACCCAATACCACATGATGTCACCCAGTTCACGCTTCATATGGAACACATTATCTGCGTTCAGAGGCTTACCTTGGAAGAACATCTTCTTGATAATTTCGTTAAATTCACCTGTTTCGCTGGCTAATCCGATGCCTGCTGTCAATAGCAGAGATGGTTTAATACTGGTGTTATCCGCCATAAAGCCGGCCAATTGATTGTATCTTTCTAGGAAAGCAACATTGTCGTTGCTTTCATCACTGGTCACTGTCTTGACGAATTCTTGGTACTTGTTAAGGTCAATGTTCATAAAATACTCCTGATACCAATATAACAATTCAGGTACCAGGAGTCAATAATTAACCTTGAGTTTTAAACCACATTTTCTTGCTGTTTTGTGCAACATATGTATAGGATACTGATGCAGATGCAGCCAATGTGCTGATATTTCCGCCAATAGTATGCCCAGCTGAAACATTAGGTAATAGGATTACACTATTAATCAGTCTGCTGGTGCTGATGCTGACAGTATGGCCATCTAAAGGATTCTGTGGTAATAACACGTTGCCATTACTAAGTTGTCCAACGGTGCTGTCAATAATCAAACGATTAGTTACACTAATGGTAAAACCATTGCTGACATTGGCATAGGCATAATCTGTAGCCAACTTTTGACGATGCAGATCTTCCACACTGTAGGTAACACCGCCATCATCAGTAAGGAATTCAAAGTAGTAAACTCCTAACCCACTGGTAGCAAAGCTGATGCTGTTATTCACAGGGTTAAATTCACTGATATATTGTACGCCTGTGACCACGTTAACTGGTAATATCAGTTTAGCTGCTATGTTGGCTACAGTAAATTTCAGTCTAAAACGGCCCACACGCCCAGCAGCTGGTACATTACCAAAAGCAATAGTTACTGTACTGCTAGCACTAATTCTTTGATAGTGGCCAGCAGTGTGATCCAATGTTACAGTGCCAGTTACACCAGCATTATCGAAGCTGGTTTCACGCATGTCACGTACTTCAAATCCCGAGATCAATGCTCCGGCGAAGTTGTTGTCCAATGTGGCATTACTAAGTGCGCTCTTTAGGATTGCCTTGCTCTGAATGTCGCTGATTTCACTAGCAGCAAATGCAAAGTTATTTTTAATGTTAGTGAAGTTATCACGGAAGCCTTGACTGTCATTGTCTACGCCGGCAACTGGATAAACTCCGTTGATGTTATTGGGATTAATACTGCTGGTCATCTTGTGATCCTGTTATCTGATATTTATACATTAATAAGCCTGGAATATGTGTTTCTGGGGAAACTTCAAGTAAGTATCACCATCCAATGGTATCTGATACTGATCCACATTATTGATAAATCTGGTGTGTTTGATATCAAATGTAGTGGGATTTTGTGAGTCAGTAATGATATTTTTAATATTAACAAAGTAAGGCACAGTGTGACCTAAGTTTGCCATGTTATCAGCTGCGTATTTGAGATCTTTACCACCGTGTAGATTGCCTGATCTTACTGATACGACATCTCCCACCCTGAGTTCTTTTATAAAAGTCAACCTTATCAGATTGTTTGCACCGCCTAAATTATACAAGTCAAATCCAGATTGCTCATATCCGTTCTGTGTGGGATCAAAACCACCTACATCCAAATTTATGATATTGACTTTCCAGATACCGCCACGTTGGTTTATAGCACTAATTCTGGTAACAACTTCATTGTATCCTGGCACTATACTGTTGTCTGGAAAATTCCATCCGTTATTGGATCCTTTATATCCTGTGTAATCTTCTTGTGTGTAAAATACAATAGTTTTGTCTTGGAAGTTATCCACAATACCATCTAAACCACCATTTAATAGCAGCTGATTCAAACCTGTTTGATTTAATGTGTCAAACGGCATGTCTACAGCATAGTCTACTGTAGCTATTGGTTTATATCCTACACCTTTACTGCCAAAATTGTCAAATGTAGCATATGCTTTGTCAAAGAACTTGCGGGTAACTACATCAAAGTTCTGACTGAGATTGTGATCCCATACATATCTGTCTGTGACAAACGGCACCAACTTGATATCAAATGGTATATACTTTTTTAAATTGTACAGTGTTTTAGCACCCGTGCCTGGGATCATATAAGCTAACACACTACATAGCACAAACCCTGGAATAGATCCGTCAGGTTGTATGGTATTCATCCACTCTGGCAGTGCCTGGGTATTAGTAACACCCAAAGCCTGGATTAGATCAGTGTTCATCTGTGTGAGGTCATTCTCATAAACCAATTCCTGCAAATTAACAGCAGTCCATGTGTTATTGGTTCTCACATACATGGAGTCATCACTAATCTTAATTGTATCTGATGCTATCTGATTCTCTGGCAAATCTGGCACACGTGGATTTTTCCAGCCATTGATCTTATTACTCATATTAAAAACATTATCAGCTAGTGTTTTAGCCCTATCACCAGTGGTATCCTGTACCAGTTCTACATATATCACATCATAAAGATATGTACCAGCTGCATCTCGAGCAATGGCATATTTAAATTCCCCAAAGTACAAAGGTTTATCACGATGGCGTTTTTGCATAGCATCCATATATGCGCCAGCTTGATTAGCTGTCAATCCGCTAGCAGTTAATGCAGTAAGCTCAGTGTTGGTGCCAAAATGCGGATCATCATGGCGATAAACATCTGCCACTGCAAATATATCATCATTGTGTAACAACTGATCAATCAGTTCACGCTTGTCAGTTGGTGGTCTACATACCACATACAAGTTTTCATAAGGCTCATATGTCTCATTAAGGATAGTCATTGTAAAGGTCTTCTGACTGCTAACAGTCTGATCAAAATTGATGACATCTACAATCATAGTATATTTGGCATCAAATGTAGTAGGATTATTCTGATATCCGCGATTATAAGCAGATTTGTCTATGGTTGTTAACCCATGATCTAGTACATATGTCTGGAAGCTGGGACGACCACTTATCAACCCATTGGGTAATAATAACAATCCCTGTGGCATATGGCTGCCTATGTGTAAACTATAATACAAATCACTGCCATTGTTAGCTTTGGCATCAATGCTGAGATTACTGATAGCACCTGCTTTAACATAACCTAGATCAGCTTCAGTATTCCACGTAACGCCGCTGTAGTATGATCCCAATACTGTGCAGTACATGGTAACTACTTGACTGGCGATAGAAGGATCATCTCGTTTTACAACTCTAATACCGAAATTATAATCAACAGTGGGCAATACTTGTGCTAGAACTAATCCAGTAAGCCAACCAGTATTTTCATCTAATCCTATTCCTGGAGGCAGCACAAAGTTGCTGCTTTCCCAGACATCGTTATCCCAGCCAATTGTTATCCCATCAACATGTAGACCATCAGCGTCCCATCCGCCGCCATTACTGCCATATAATTGGAATTTAATAGGATCGTTGTCATAGTCTTTGGCCTGTAATTGAAAACTGTAATACTCGCCACTTTGTATGGTACTGAAGTTACCCAAATTCTGTGTTGCTAATACTGGTGTACGACGATTGCTAATATCAGCAGTATAATCATATTGGGTAGAATCTAACGTGATATTGTCAGTGCGAAGATCTGAATGATTAAACACATTCATCTGATACTGATGACGTGCAATAGACTTGCCGTCTGTGACTTTCACACTGAACAAGTAACTGCGTTTATTAATCAGTGGATCAAATACAAACGGATTTAAATTCCACTGGCTGTTACCCAAACCTATTGGACTGGGTAATCCAGTGCTTTCTTGTGGATATGGGTTGATCACAGGTTCAAGTACACCAGTGATATGCCCGTCTGATGTCAGTGTTAACCCAGGTGGTAGTCCAGTGCTTATCAATTGATTGGTCTGACTTGCTTCTAAAGAAAAAGTTAATACATCATTAATATTTAAATCTACTGCGTTGATGGCAATATCCACATAACTGCCATCCAGATAGTTGCCTAGATCATATTGAGTTGTGAGTATTTCTGGAGGAAAGTTTCCAGTTATGGTTACTGAGAACCCTTTGTCTGTAACAGTTTTGTCCAGATTGTTTATGGCTCTGATAGTAAAGTTATAAGTTTGATCTTGGCTTACACTATAAGCTACACCTGAGATCTGATATCTAGTGACAGGCAAACCTTTGATGATCTGATTCATAACATCCAGTTGCAGCCCTGGTGGTAATCTGCCACTGATTAATTGATATGTGACATTAGTACTGCGACTGGGTAATACTGTTACTGGTGGTGCACCATTTCCAAAACTCACAGCTGGATCATTATAGAAATAATTGCCTATCACATAAGGATAAACTGGTGTGAGATTCTGATCTACGGTGCAGAAGTAAGCATAAGTGCCCTGAGGATAGTCTGGTGTTACACAGTATCTGCCGTTGTGTGTGTCTAGATCACCTGCACCCACATATTCGTAATCTTGTATGAAGATACCCATTGGCCAAACGGTGGTATTGCTGGCTGCTGCACTACGACTGCTGGCTGCTTTTAACTGATAACCAGTGGCCATTATCTTTATCGCACTAATAGGATCTGTGGGTGTAGTATACCCATATGGTCCATAGACTGGATATCCATCTAAGCTAAATCCTAGTATTTTACTGTGACCGTCAGCATGTCTAAGCCCGCTTTTTAAATAAGGTATGTTATTAACTTCAGCCTGCCCATAAGGTACGCCAGTACCAGCTACACTACCTGAACCAGATTGCCATGATAAAGCAAAAGTAAAATCATGATAGTGATAGACGCCATCTTGTTGGCTATGTCCACCAGCTAGATCTTCACCAAAGTTGTATCCCAGTAATTGTCCACTGGTATAGCTGGCATTGTAGTTGTAATCTTTGGGAGCAGGTGGATAACCAGGTGGATTGCCAGCAGCAGCACTAGGATTAAACATGGCAACGCCGTTGAGCCAATAGCCGATAGCACCTAAGTTTACTGGTACTTGGTATGTGCTTTTACTATTTGTTCCAGCTCTGAGCGGCCATTTTAGATTGTAATTTTGTGGTTTAGGTATGTTAGGATTGGCTGAATTTCCATAGCTGTGATAGGGTAATCCTGACGCAGCAAAATAAATCTGACCGTTGTGGAACCCCCAACTGCTGCTAACACCAAAAGTTCTGTTGATTTGCAGGGCAGTGAGGCTGCCGCTCAAACTGCCATGAGGGTCAGCTAGAACCAGATCTAATTCAAAGTATTCGTTTGCTGCGATCTTTCCCAGATTACCGCCAGGTATCTGCCACACTGGATATGTCATTAGTTCTCCTGATAATATTTATCAGAATTATATATTACCCTGATATGTAACAGCCCACTTGAGATTGTTGTCCAGATATGTGATATTAAAGAAGGAATTGGCTGTAATTGTTGTAGGTAAACTAGTTGTTCTAACATTGACCAGATTACTTTTAGCTAAACTATTGCCAAATACCCATACTGTTACTGATTTACCTACCCATACATTGCCGGTGGGAAAGTTAACAGTTCCAGTATTACTGGCAGGTGGATACAACCACAAGCCACTGCAACACAGTGGAGCACTATAGGGTACTGTCATATCAAATCCGGGTCCAAAGAAATGGGGTTTGGTCCACCAATATTTCTGTGCATCCATTAATGGTATACGACCATGCATGGTTTTCTGACTGAATTCTACAATTATTTGTGTATTACTGCTAGTCCACACATCACTGCTGGCAGTTCCAGCTATGTAAGTAACAGCAAATTCAAATGTTCTGCTGCTGTCATGACTGGTAAGACTGCCGCCCCAATAGAAAACACTATAGTTGCCAGGATTACCAGCTTCTGTCAGTCTGATAAAGGTATATCTAGGATTGGGAGATTGTGCTGCTGCAAACTTATCCTTTAGTTCTTGATATATATCTTTACCATCGCTAGTTTTACCAGACATCTTCATGTAATTAACATAGCCGCCACTGGTGCCATTTGATCCAAAAAGGCTTACGCCAGGTCTTTCAGGCCAGCCTACGCCCAGTATGATGAACTTTCCATCAGGCACGGATCGATTACCTGAATAGACATTCCAATCTGTCAATGTGGCATCAAAGGTGTAGTTATAAGTTATTAAAGGTTCACCACTAACAGGATTAAGGACATTGTTCACTGCTGCACCATTAATGCTACCGGTAACAACCAGATCTCCGATGCTGATTTGACCATTAGCAGTAACGCTTATAGGTTTACCGCCCACATAGAATGTATTAGCACTGATCCAGATATCTTTGAACCAAGATGTGCTGCTGCCCAATGAATATGTATTTCCCACTGCTGGGACTAAATTACTTGTCAGTAAACCACTTACATTGAGATTTGGGATAACGATACTGCCATTAATGGAACTAATGGGTGTATTACCAATGGTCAATGCACCAGGCACAAGTAACGACAGGTAATCATAATTGTAATTGTTGCGGCCGGACATGTCGAGCGCCACCAGATTCTCCACCGTTTCCCAGTATCTTTTATTTGGGTAACGATATTGTACATAGCTATCTCTGGGAGGTACGCTTATGGTGTATGTATAGCTAACTGAATGCCCATTACTTAAAACATTTACATTGGGTGTAACCTGAAACTTATCGCCTATTTTCAGCAGATCCAGTGCTGTTATAAATTCAGGACTAGCATTGTCTGCCCACCAATATATACCATCGTTCCTAAGTTCCACTGATGTATTACTATAAGGGCCATAATTTTTATATGTGGGCGGAATATTTACCCCTGGTACGCTGATACCACCACCAATGGGTGTGATAGGTGTGGTACCCACCAATAATACCTTTAGACTGTCCAGTGATATACTGGCGTATTCACCTACCAGATTGCCATTGTTTTCCACAACCTCCCACAACCAAAATAAAGCGATTTGATTACTAGCCCCCCAATAGGGTTGACCTTTAAATGTTAATGTTTTTTTACTCAGAACTCCTGTTACAGGATCACTATATGTAGCGGTAAACTGTTCGCCTATATTGACTTTTTGTATGTTCTTAACAAAATCTGCATTTGGATTGTTTACCTGCATCTTAGCTACACCGCCAGTTATGCTGTAGAAAATCTCTGATGCTGAGTCCTGATTATAGGTAGTATTAGGATTTACACTCAGTGAATTAACTGATAATTGCCCGCCTGCAGTACTGATCGGCACACCACCCACATACAGAGTATTGGCACTCAACCACATGTCTTTCCACCAATGTGTGCTATCACCTATGCTGTACACATTACCGGTAGCTGGAATCAAATTGCTGCTAATTATAGAATTACCGCCATTTGCCAGGCCTATACCAGCAGGACCAGTAGGTCCAGGCTTGCCTTGCAGACTGTTGAGATATATTAAACCGTAATTTCCTACTAAGCCAGGATCGTTTTCATATGTAGTCCATTCTGAGCTATTATTTAAAATTGTAGGTATACTAGCCAATGTGAAAGTTTGAATTGTAGTACCACCGCCAACTCGAGCAGTGTAAGTGTCACCTATGCTCAGTCTATTAAAGGCGCTTGTAAAATTAGTACTATTATTGGTAGTATTCATCCGACCATAACTAGTACCAGTGCTAAACACGATACTGCCAAGCAATCCATTATCAGGACCGATAGCTATGCTAAAGTCAGGTAAAGGACCAGTTGTTCCAGTGTATCCAGTGGGACCTATGGGTCCACCAGCTGGGCCAGTGGGCCCAAATGTACCGGCTGGGCCGGTGGGGCCAACAGCAAATGAACCAATGTCAATCGCAGCAGGAAAAGGAGCTGATGTACTGGGTATAGTTTCAACCCATGTTGATCCTAGCCAAACATATGTTGTTCCCGCCTCTTGATAAACTTGACCAAGACGGGGATTTGCGGGAGGACTGATGGGCATACTAACTTTCCTTAATTGTTAACTATTTGGCAGTAAACGACTGGAGCACCTGCCGGATTATGCACTGCGCGGAATACAGTAGTAGCATACACACTAGGTAAAACAGCAAAGCTAGCAGCAGCTTTGTTATTTTTAGCGTCTGGCAATGTTACAGTATGCTGTGCTGAATCGCTGTTAAGGATAATAAGTGTAACACTAACACCAGCGGTGACATTTGCTGTATCATAACTGATAGTAAGGTCGCCTGCAACAGTTAAACTAATTGTACTGGTATGTGTTCCAGATAAATCCACCATATATGGGCCTGGAATCAAGCCTAAAGTAGATGAATCTGTTATAAACCCGTTTTGTAGGCTTACGCGGCTCAGTGTGGTAACATTGCCGTTGAAACTGGTGTTGTTACTAAACAATGCAGTTTGTTGTATACTAACTGGTCCGTTAACAGTTAAACTGTTCAAAGTTCCTAAACTAGTAATAGATGGTTGGCTGGTCTGCGTAACGGTAACAGCAGTAGTAGCTGACCCAGCAGTAGTAGCATATGTAGTACTACCAGCTGTGATAGCACTTGTAGCGCCGCCGATCAAATCACCTATAAACTTGCCAGCTACTGTGATATTACCGCCCACTGTGGTATTACCACTTAGATATGCATCGCGGAATTTAGCAGCATTGCTACCAATATCATATATTGCAGTAGTTGATGGGAGTATACCAGCACCAGGAATAGGGGTGCTTGTATTGTCTTGTCTGTTAATGAATAGTTGACCACCAATACTGGTATTACCGCCCAAGATGCTTGTATATTCTACAATCAAATTGCCCAGGATTTCATCATATGGATTAACCACAGTGATATTTTGGAACACAGCATTGGTAGCTGTTAATGTGGTAAAATCTCCAGTACTAGGAGTAATGTTGCCAATGGGAGTATTGTCAAGGCTGAGGAAGCCACTGCTGGAACTAATAATTGTTTTTACAAATAGGTTACCAAAAGGATACAGCGAACTACCAATATTATAAGCATTAGCAGCAGTTGGTAGAATGTGACCAGCCACATCCATAGTGGTGAAATGTGCTTGTGCAGGAAGAGCAGCACCAATAATAGTGCCTTCAAGATTGTTAAATGCAGCAGCCGGAGCATATATGCTACCACCAACCTCAACATTACCACCTACTCCTACTCCTCCGACTACTGTCAATGCACCAGTTGTGGTACTAACACTAGCACTTGTATTATATATTCTTACAGGATTGCTACCACCGAATTTAATTTTACCAGACCCGTTGGGTACTAGGTTTATGTCATCGTTGCTATTGCTAGTACTAATGACATTACCAATGAAGTTTAACCCACTACTACCAAAATTGTTGTATAGGTCTGTGAAATTGTTATTGATCTTTTCAAACGCTACTCTTAGCGGATCACCTGTTCCATCATTGGGAGCATTGCCCACTGATATATTTTGTCTGGCCATTTGATATTCTCCTGCTGATTATTTATCTGTTCAGCAGGTGAAATAACTATAAGCTAATACTGGTTCCGCAACCACAGCTGGTTTTAGCTAGTGGATTTATCACTTTAATCTGGCTGTTAAACATGTCTGAAACGTAATCTACGGTGCAACCTAACAAATGCATCTGGCTGGCAGTATCAATAACCAGATAATAGTCTGGCGCCAGAGTGATCACATGGTCGTTCTTAGCTGGTTCCATCTGACTCACAGGTTCCCAATAATACTCAAAACCAGCACATCCACCACCTTGAAGTCCAAACTTCAAATAATGATACTGTTGATTTTCCAGTACCTTTATCAGATGCTTATGTGCATTGTCAGTTAAGGTTATCATCACTTATACCTGTATGTAATACGCCCTTTGCTCAGATCATAAGGGCTCATTTCTATTTGAACACGGTCACTTAATATGATCTTGATCTTATTCTTACGCATGTTTCCAGCAGTATAAGCCAACACCTGATGCCCTTCAACGTCTACTTTGAACATGCCATTGGGTAATACTTCTGTGATCTTCCCGTCGAATCTTACTAAATCTTCTTTACTCATGAGCAGTTATTTATGTGCCTGTGCCCGTTGTTGTTTTAATAGCGGTCTTACTGATTAAATTTAAATTATAACTATTTGGATAGTAACGCAGCGGTTCTTTCCATGTGCCATCTGATGTATTCGTCCATGTGACATTTTCATAACTACTGGTTCTCATGCTGTTGATATCTGCTTGCAATGTACTAACAGTATTGATCAGCACCCGCATTTCCTGGTACATGCGTTCCAATGGCCCAGCATCTGTCCAGGTTTCCCAGGGTTCGTCAGCTATTTCACTGGCTACAACAGCTTGTTCTACTAGATCTGCCACTGTGG
>Ga0209400_1003243_pt1 | contig 11904 bp, 9 predicted proteins | sample M_130807_EF_Meta_FD_187313 | JGI IMG/M metagenome (GOLD analysis project Ga0209400, IMG submission 187313) | Freshwater microbial communities from Lake Montjoie, Canada to study carbon cycling - M_130807_EF_MetaG (SPAdes) (version 2) | ecosystem: Environmental > Aquatic > Freshwater > Lake... | reverse complement strand
AAGCCCTGTAGCTCCAACTGTACCAGTAGAACCTATACCTGTAGCACCAGTAAGACCTGTTGATCCTGTGGCTCCTATGCCTGTAGCACCAGTAAGACCTGTGGCTCCTATACCCGTAGCTCCTGTCGCACCGTTCGCTCCTGTGGCACCATGGACACCTGTAGCACCTTGTACTCCAGTAGCACCAGTAGTTCCTATTACTCCTGTGGCACCTTGGACACCTGTAGCACCCAATCCTGTAGCACCTTGGACGCCTGTTGCACCGTTTGCTCCTGTGGCACCTGTGGCACCTACACCGGTGGCACCTGTCGTACCAATATCACCTGTAGCGCCTCTTACCCCCGTCGCACCTGTTAATCCTGTTGCACCTAAACCTGTTGCTCCTGTTAATCCTGTGGCGCCTTGTGATCCTGTAGCGCCTGTAGCGCCTGTAGCGCCAAAGCCTGTTGCTCCTGTAGCACCAGTTAATCCTGTTGCTCCTGTGGCACCCAATCCGGTGGCACCAGGTACACCGGCTGCTCCAGAAAGATTGATACTCCAAAGATTTGCAGTAACATTACCAGAAGTTAATATCACATTGGCTATCATGTTGCCAGTAATAGCATCATAACTAATTACCGTTCCAGTCATGATATTGGCGGCATCGTAGGCAATAATTAATGGCTGACCAATAGTCCAAGCTAAACTGTTAGCAACAAAAAATGATTGAATACCAGTATTAGTAGTTAATATGTTGGCAGTTTTTGTAGAATATTGATCTCCGCGAGGTCCGGTTGCGCCGGTTGCGCCGGATCCTGTAGCACCTGTGGCTCCTGTGGCTCCCGTAGCACCAGTTAGTCCAGTCGCACCTGTTGCTCCTGTTGCCCCCGCACTGGTATTAGACCAATACCTAAGACCATTACTGTCGCCTCTTAAGTAATAGCCAGTTCCTCCCGGTATACCTAAAAACTGTTCAATGTTTTGTAAGTCAACAAAATATTGATCAGCTGTTAAGTTAGCAGAATTATCGGATTTGAATTTTCCACTTAAACTAGATAATGACATTTTATTGTAGGGATGTTTCTAATAAACTCAATAAAATTTTTAATGATGCATTAGCACCGCACCGTGCGATAATTGCCTGATCTTGTTCAAGAACAATTTTACCAACAATAACTGATGCTGCATCATTGCGAGCAATTTCAAAATTCTTTACCAACTCTGTATCTGTGATTACTCTGAATCCTCCAGATAAAACATTTGATCTATGTATGACAGTAATATTTGCAGCATTATCAGTAATATTACTAACCTGCGCGGTCAAAACAATCGTTGCTGTTTCTTGCGGAGTTGTGTACAATAAAGTATCATTTGTATATAAATTAGAAGTTACCGTTTTAAACGTATTTAATGGGACTAGGGTTGCCATGTATTATCCTTATTGTAATGCTAGTATGAATGGCGTCATTACTGCAAACAAACTCTTATTGAATGTTCTGCCATTAATTGTACCAGTTGCTCTATTAATTAATAATTCGTCGCCAATTCTAAAATCGCCTTTGTGGTCTGTACTTGTATAGTAAACAGCTCCGCCTCTAGAAAATACAACTTCGTTATCTTGTACTGGTCTACCACCATTATACGGTAGAGCTGTTGTCAAAGTATCTCCCGAACCTACATATTCAAATGTATGAGTAGATGTCTGAATATAACTTCCTTGGTGGAATGACACTGAACTATTTGCCAACGGTCTATCTGCAACAAGAATTTTTTCATCAAATGTTACTATATATACGTTCGGGCTTACATTTGTGGCTTCACTTACTGTATAGAAATTTCTTGTGCCATTGCTAATATCTGTCCAATTTTGATTAACGTATGCCAAAACTTCTGCTCTAATAAAATCTCTATTTGCAAAAATTATTTTTGTCGCAGTTACAATATTCGAAGCTGTTTTTGGTGTTAAACTTATTGGTTTAATATTATTTTGTACATTCTGATAAGATGGACCATTTAAAATAATATTTACCGTGTCGTCAATTCTATCTCTGACATATGTTATATCCGATAATGTAACTGTTCCGGAAATACTAGTATTTTGAATATATGTAGTTTGATAAGGAGCAGTTATAAGAGTATTGTTTAATATTTCATCTATAAATGTCTTAATAAAACTAAATGCTGCGCCAGATTGCACTTGCTGATTTTGTACTGCAGAAACAGTTCCATAACTATAATTTAAAATAGATTTTGTAATTGTTTGACGATTGGATTGATAAGCTAAATTGCTACTTAAAATATCAAAAGCAATACTATCTATAGTTTCAGCAATATCGGCATATATTGTTTTTCCGGGTATATATGTAGCATATGGATATGTATTTCCAAAAAATGCCGATACCTCAGATGCAATAAAATTCTTATTGGCAACTAACAGATTCGCAGCGTTTGTCCATGTCGATGGTTGCGGTGCAGCATATCTATTAGGTATAATTTTATCAGTAACAGCATAGACACCATTATTATAAATGTCTATATATGTACCAAATAAATTACCAACTGCTAGTTTAACATCAGCATCACCAGGAGCACCGCCAAGAATTACTTGTGCATTACCGCCTTGATATGGTTTAGCTGCATTATTATCCCATGCTGTACTATTAATAACAACGTTAGTTGCGAGAGTTTTAAAATATTGTAGCGCTGCATTAACTTCTGCAGTTTGGTCTAATGTCTTATTGACAGACTGACCCCAATATTGCAATCCACTAAATCTAGATTGTGTATTACTTCCATACGCCAAATCTAAAGCAAAAGAATCAACAATTAAACCCGTATCTCTAAAACATTTATCTTGATTGTAATTTGCCATTAGCAATCTATCATTCAAATTAGGCGGCTTAGATACCTCCATTTGAACTGTTCTGCTTGTTAATTGTGCTATAACTTTGCCGCTATATAATCTAGGACTTACTCCGTCCGCAACTATACCATATGTACCAAATGATGAGTTGGAATTTGTTACTGATCCAAAACCGCCGGATTCTGCAAGAATAGCATAATGACAACAAATCGTAAATACTGAAACCAATTGTACGTAACCTTGGTTCAACATATAAACACCAATACCACCTTCATTGAACTGCGTAAAAGCATCAACAACCATGGATCTTAAACCGCCCACAACAGAACCGTCTACTCGTATACCGGCACCATTTGTTGTAATAGAAGAACAATTTTGAATATATGGACTGGTTGTAATATTACCTGCAGACCCATCTGGATTATATGCAAATACTGCAGCTGCGCCTCTGATATTATCAGGATTCGCTGCTTGATGTCCTCTAAATGTAAATCCATTTACGTAAGCACCCGTGTTCATATAGAACATATCGGATGTAGTATTCTGTGGAGTTATATCAGTAACTCTTAAATCATTTCCAATTAAGGATACCTTTTTAGGAATAGTAACTGGATTATTGTATAAGGTATATTTGCCAGGATATACATGAACTGTCATGTAGGCATTTGCTCTCGACAGGGCAACGTGAATATTCGCCACTGCATTGGCTGTTGTAAATCCGTCTAAAGCATCATCACCATTTATAGATACATAAATTATGTTTGCATTTCTTTTTCTAAGTTGATTTAAAGAAGGTGTTAATGCAATAACTGCTCTATTATTGGTAAAGTAAAAATTTACGTTACCTTCTTTTAAATCGTCAGTGGTAACATTTGCTAAACTAACTTTTGCAATTAAGTTTGAAATATTACCTACTTGTATAGTACCAGCAGCTTCATCATAGATAATTGTATTATCTTTTGCACTAATGGCTCTTCTAATTCTTGCATCAGAAATATTAGCTTCATCTAAAAGAATACTTGTTTTTACTCCGGGACTGGTTGCGAGTATTGCCCAACTATTGGAATATTTACTGCCGCTGTAAATCAATGTAACACTATCACCAGGTTTAGACATCTGAACCCAAGTGTTAGTATAGATATTTGAATTATCTGCAGATAGATATAAAGAACCACCCTGCACATTGGCAAGGGTGATTATCTTTAAAACTCCGTCTCTATCAGCATTAGGTAGAGTAGGTGTTACAGAATAAGGACCTAAATCAAATTCTGTTCTTGTTTTAGTGACACTAATTGTTTGATCAGTATCCGAACCTCGAATTAATTGAACCCCATCAAGAACAATTTTGTTCCTAAGGACAGGGTCAATTAGATTTCCAGCAAGAACATTAGATGATAACTTTCGGCTTAGGCCTCCCTGAATTGCGTAAAAGAACGTATCATCAGTGATGCCTGCCGCCGAAGCTAAATCAGATAATTTTAAATCTGCCATTCTGTATTTTCTACTTTAGTTAAAGACTACAATTACTGAGATTGTCCAACATAGATCTGAATAGGATCAGATATTAGATTTGCTGCAGCATTTGCTGTTACGATTGCTCTGATATAGATATTTACAGTATTGATACCTAAGTATACGTTAGATATAACTAAGTTCGCTGTAGTGTTGCCACTGAAGCCAACTGCGCCTGCATAAGGCGTATCGATAACGTCTACCCAAACGCTTGCGTTCGGAGATTTCTGCCATTTGTATGACAACACCGCACCAGAATTTTGAGTACCCAATGTGGAATTTGCCAATACTGAATAGCTTGCTCCTGGATATTGTGCATTCGCTGTACGACCATTGACTTGTGGCGTCTGTGTAAAATATAATGACAAATCTGCTAATATAGCATCGTCGTTAGCATCTAAACCAATATTATAGTCTACATTAGAACGGTTAAAGTTCTTAGACATTGCTACCAATACTTCAGCTCTATTTCTTGTAGTTCCTTGTGTATTAACCCAAGTTTGATAATGCACCCAACCTGTATGAACAATACCCTTTGCTTTATTTTGAGCACTCATTGCCTCATAAATGTCAACACCGTATACGTTTCTTGCATTAACAGTGTTAGCACCATATAATAAATTAGCTGCGCCTTGGCCGCCCCAACCATAAGTTCTTAGACCTTTTGGTTGTTGTTGAATTGCCAAACCGCCTTGAGATGCACTACTTGTCGCCTCATAATTTACATCTAAAGTAACTACCGTATTACTAACAATATTAGCAATTACATATTCAACATTAGCTACTACCAAGGCATAGCCGATTGCCACATTGCCGTATTGATTTTGTGAAAATACTACGTTCGCAAAATTTTGTGCGACTGTCGCAGTACCCTGTAAGTTTAATCTATCTAATTTACCCCATTGTGACATTCTTTTCTCCTTGATGTCTTATGAACAAGCTATAGACCTTGTACTGTCTTTTATATTATACTTTTTTAACTGTACCACTGTGAACATATTGTTTACGAACTCCATCTTGTTCAACAACATATTCGACATAAGGTTCACCAGATTCAACAATGTAATTTTCATCTAATACTTTAGCTCCTGATGTGCGAAGCTCTTGTAATTTTGTTTTGAAGGTTGCTCTTGCGCTTGCTTCAATAATAATTGCATTGATATTTTGTTTGTATGCTTCTTGAGCAATAGTGATAAGTTCTTGTTGTATTTGCTCATCACTATTATTTATCATGGATTGTAATGCCTTTAAATAATCGCCGTATGTAGGATTATTTGTAACTTCTAAAACGAAATCGTTATGGTTAATAACTGTTTGAGAAATACCTTCCTTCATTGCTTTATTTTTAGGATTGTGCGGTACGCCAGAATCCTGAGGCATCTTTGGAGCATTCTTTGTATAAATTCTTCCGCCTGCTTCAGACTTCTTCATTGAGTGCCCTGTTAATTCGCCTGGCTTCTTTTTAATTTGGCTAGGCGTAGACATATCAAAAGCAGTACCTGTTGATCTTGCTTCTTCAATTTCGGTTCCTTCATTTCTTGGTTTACCCGAATTAGTTACTGCCGCATCTTTTTTCATATTGCTTGCTCTTGTGGAGTCGTTGGCATTGTGATCTTTAGATTTTGGCTTCATTTCTTTAGGTGAAACTGGAGGGGCTTTTTGACCTGAAGCTACATCTTCTTTCATTGACTTTGCATCTTTTTTCTTGCCGCCCATTTGATCTTTGCCCAAACGACCAGCAATAACATCGCCGCGAGTTACTTTATCATATGGAGGATAATTGTTAGCCAAATTGCCATCGTTACCTTCCGCCGTCATCTTTTTCATTTTCTTAGTTGTATGAACGTGAGCTTCGCTCTGTAGAATTCTTAGCTCACTGATAGGCACGCCACGTTCTACACCATGTTCAAACACAATGTCATACCAAGCAATATCGCCGTTGCGGTCTGGATCGGCATGTTCTTCGGCAATGGTATTGCCTTTGCCATATTCAGCATGTTCAACGTGCTTAGCACAGTTATGTACTACTTTGCCGTCGTTTTGAAGCATGGTAGCTTCATCTAATTGTTGCGCTTCTGCGGTTTCGCCGTTTCTCACCTTATTAATAGCATCAAAAAGGCTATTAGAAATTCTGTGGTTTGTTGGTTCTAGTAAGTTCATGGTTGATCCTTTTTATTGTTCTAATTATTTATTAAGATGATTTAGGCGTATATCTGCCTTTTGTTGTGGAGTAGGCTTGACAGCCGCTACATTTTTAATTGATTTGGATATGAGTCTTGCTAGACCTTCTTCAATACCTGCATCAATATTTTCTTTAACTGTTTTTTGAGCTTGTTTAAAAGCCTTTGCAGTAGGGGCACCTTTGCTACCAGGTTTTCTCATATGCTCACCGCTACCGTTTTTAATACGTCTTTGTTTAGCGTGAATGTTGGCATATAGACCAGGCTTCTCTTCCGTTACAACTTCTTTCGATGTAGCTTTCTTCGGTGTTGTAGGTTTATGTCCGGAGATACGAGCCATTGCGTTGGAGAATCCTATAGTATTTTTACTAACACCTTTGTTATGCTTTCCAACTACTGTAGATTTGAAAGTAGGATTTTTACGCTTAGTAGGATCGTTCATTTTTTTTGCGTCGTCTTCTTGATTAGCTCTAACATAATTCATTGCTGTAGTGCGGCTAATTTCATCTATTTGTTCTACTGCTTCTTTAACTTCGTTATCTAAAACTTGTTTAGCACGATGTAATGAACCATATGTATCAATATGCTTAAGCTTACCGTTATCTTCTCTATGAACAGAAAAATCATTAGGAGAGTCTTGCTTGATATGATACTTTGTACCATCTGCTCCTGTTCTTGTATGAACAATTTCTTCGCTCATGCTCATCTGTTTATGTTTATCTAACAGCTCTCTGTTCTTAGCATAGTCGGAAGTTTTCATAGCAAATTTGGCAGTGCGAGCATTTGCTAGATGCTGTGCTCTTTTCTTAGTATCGCCTCTTTCATCTGCAGCAATAGCTTTATCCATGTGATACTTAAAAGTACCTTCTTCAACTTGTTCCACAGATTCAGGTACACAGTTTGGTACTTGTTTACCATTCTTGTTCTTTGTACCAATCATCTTATAATTATCCCAGCAAGGATCTTCGCCCTTCATTTTTTTCGCTTCTTTAACTGGTTCTAACGGTGCAGGTCTTTTTACAGGGTTTAGTAATGCTTCACCGCCTTTTCTAAGACGTTCTTTTTCAGCATCAGCTTTTTCTCTATCTTGTCTTGCCTTTTGTAGGGCATTGTACATTCTGATTTCTGCAGATTTGGCTTCTGTCATACGACCATGCGCAGCATCATGCATCTTATCTGCATGCATTTCTGCTTTTTCAGAATGTTTGTCTGCGTGAAACCCTCTGCCCTTTTCCTCATGCCATTGTGACATAGAGTCGTGGTGATCAGCCATATGAGAATGATAGCCTACCATATCACCCTCTGAGTGAGCATCATTTGCTTTTGACATATGTTCGTCAGCATCTTCGTAATGGCCTTCGAGCAATTCATCTCCCTTTAATTCTACGCTGTCACCTACATAGTGTTGACCGGCTGCAGACTTAGAAGCATAATATGCTTTAGGTGAGCTCATATCAATATGATGATTTTGTTGAGGTGGCTTATCTTTTAATTGAGGATTTATTCTAAGATTAGCTTTTTTAATACCGCTTGCTAATCTAGCTTTTTTGGCTGTGGACTCACTGTCCTTTTTATTACGCAAGGTATCATATTTGGCATGTGCTTGTGTCGCATAACTAATCGTAGTGTCTCTACTAATCTCGTCGAGTTGATTTTCTCTTAAGCTTCTAAATGTCTTCATTTGTTTTCCTACAATTTATTTTAATGTTGCTTTTAACATCCAACCGTGTTTCTGGTGTGCCATTACTCTATCTTGAATAAAATTGGATACGCCAATTTCAGTAGCAGCTTCTGCTTCTTTATATGCCATTAATAATGATGCAAGAACTAAATTATTTGTATCTAACAGTCTTGTCAAATATTCTTGATCTGAATATGTACCTGTGTTTTCAGTAACCATAGTATGCGACATAAGCTCAGATAATGAAGATGGTGCGTAACCGCCTAACTGTCTAATTTTTTCTGCAATAGTATCTACAGTATTCCATAACTCAGTATATAAATTCTGTAAAAAGTCATGGTACTGAGGAAAATTCGGACCCTCAATATTCCAGTGAGATGAATGTGCTTTATAGTACATGGCAAATGTATCTGCCATGACTTTTGTTAGTGCAGTAATTAATTCTTGATTCATGGTAAATCTGATTGGTGATATTTGCGCATTAAATTATATGCAGAGGAATGAACTGCTAATTCTGCTTTTGCTCTATGTACATCTTGCATGGCTACACTTTTATCTTTTTCAATCTTTGCTGTTTCAGGAGCAGCTAAGAAAGATTTAAACGAAACCAAACCAAGTTCTTTTCCTGCAAAATCTTTTAAACCTATTGTGTGATCTATACCATGATATACTTCTTTATCGGGTCTTAGATTTACATCTCGATGCGCAGTTGATGGGTCAGGCAATCCTCTAGAGACATCCATGTGAGTTTCTGCGATTTTGTTTCGTAAATCTTTCATTGTAATCGTCTCCTTGACTTTCTGTAGTGTTTGCACATTCTTTTCTTGTGCAGTTCCATGCATTTCTGCTAGTTGTTCTTTGGATAAAAATAAAGCAGGTATTTGTTTTTCCATAATTTTTCTTGAAGGTTTTTGTATAATTTCTGGAGCAACTTTCGTTACTTCTTGAATGTCCTTCAACCAATGCTTTGCTGTTTTGTTTTCTTTTACTTGTATGGTAACATAAGATGAACCTCTGAATACTATAGGTCCTTTGTCGCCATTCGTTGCCTCAACAATATCATTGAGTTTAAAGATTTCATTTTGCACATACGCTTCTCTAACAGAAACACAGGTACCTAATTTTTCGCTCCATACACCTGATAAGCATTCTACTTTTTGTCCAGGAGTCATCTTTTGCATGTACGCAGTGCCTTCAGGTGTGGCATCATCAAAGCGATAGGGATTATCATAATCCTCTTTGATGTCTACGCCTTTAACTTTTACTGCTCTAATATGGTTGGCAATTTCTTGTGCTTGAGGTTTTAATGCTTCAGGTAATCCTGAACTAAATTTATTAATGTTATTTGATCTTGCATGGTCTCGCATCTTTGTGCCAGACATACCTTCGACGCCTTCTGCATCAGGATCTCTTTGTCCTGCAGAAACAACTTTTATGGTTTTAAATTTATAACTACCATGAGGGTATTGTTTACCGTCGTTATATTTTTCTAAATTCTTTTGAAAATCTTCTACTCTATCTGAACCTGCAACAACTACAAGATGCCTATGTCCTTGTTTATACAACTTTGCTGCAGCATGAAAGATTGTAGGTTCTTCTTTTGATGATCCATGAATCTGTGTACTAGCAGGGGTAATGCTGTGTAAGTAGCCTATTTTAGTTTTTTGATCCAACGGATCTTTGGCTGTGCCTTGACTATGAGAGGTAAATAGATGTGCTTCACCTTGATGCTCAGATGCAACACTTCCAAGTTTTTGAATTAACTTTTCGTGTCCTACTGTGGGAGGATTCATTCTACCAAACGCCATTACCGCCGTGGTTTCTTCCTGCTTCTCAGACTTTTTAGCCTTAGCTTTTCCAGCGGCTTCATTGATATATTTTTTAAAGTTCATGAAATCTATTAGAATTTAGTTATGTCTACTTATTTATATGTTTTGATATTTGGTTAACTATTGCGTATGTCTGTGTACTGGATTCGTATCTATAAACATATTCTCATCTATCTTGGCAGTTACTCGTTTTTTAGTATCCTTTAGTAGTTTTTCAGATGTAGGACTACTATGTTTAGGTAACTGTTGTTTAGGTTCTTTTAATTTTGGTTTTCTGTTAAACCAGCTCATATATTGCTCCAAAGTTGTTCAAAATATATTGACTTTCTATTGACTTGATGTTATCATTGTCTATGTACCCCGGTTGAATCAAGCCTTAGCAATGCCATTTACGCAGAGCTTTATTTATTCTTGAATCAGGATTATGTGCTGTCTTAGCAGATGTTAAGCGCTTCTTCATTCCGCCCATACGAGCACAGAAGGACTTACGACGATTAGCTGCTTTACTTCCGGCTTTTAATTTAGACGGTTTAGTTGTAACAGCAGTTTGTAAATGTGAACCGGGATGTTCTCTTCTATATGCCATTACTCCAGACTTAGTCAAACCTCCGTTTGGGTTTTTATGTTTGGCAGCTTGCCAATTTTCGGCCAAACCAAACAGATCATCGTCATCATGATTCTCAAAAAATTCCCATACTATTTCAGGATCTACTTCATCTCGTATGGATAGGTCCGTAACGTAATCTTCAATTATATCAAATAATTGTTCGAGAATAATTTCTTCGTTTAGGTAACTTTTAAAATTTATCATTTGTTTAAATTCTGCCCAGAGAATCCCTCTTTACTTCTATTTACTACTTTAGAAACAGAACCATCTTTATATCCAACAACAAATCCTTCTGGTTTCGCTTGTTTGTCGTTGATTGTATGTTCCTGATTTTGTCCCGACATTTCTAATCTATCCAATAGAACATTTTTTGCTTTGTCCAAATGCCTATGTGCATTAAATAGATGGTGAAATTGATCTTTATGTTCTTCAACATCATGCAACATACTGTCCATATGATCTTGTTTCTTTTGCTTTGTTGCAAAAGTTTTTACCTTGTCTACATCTTTTTGTAGACGTTCTCCTAGATGTTTTTTATATCCGGCAGGACTCGGTGTTGATCCGTCTCTTACTGTTTTATTAATGTATGTTTGCAAATGCTCAGAGTGTCCTTCGACAAGCCCATCGTGGTCTCTTAGTTTTCCAAATTCTTCTTTAGCTTTTTTAAAATTTTTCTGAAATTCTGCTTGATGTTCTGGCGTATAATTAATATTTTCTTTATTTAATTTATTGTTGAATATGTGTACATCTGGGCTTGCATCTTCAAATTTTTTTGTATCTATATTATATTCTCTTTGATCGCCGTGTAGTCTAGTATGTAGTGCTAAACTTATTTTAGAATTTTTTAATTTTTTACCTTCTTCCGAATCTGCAGGAATTGAATATTTAATTAGTTGTTCTTTTGTAGACATTCTATTTCCTTTTTCAGGAAATACTGTTTTATCTTTTTTACTGCCCATGAAGTCGCCTTGTACAACTCCATCCAACGGTGACATTACTTTTTTGCCATGTTCTAATACTTGAGATAGTTTAGAATGTAGGCCAGGCTTGTCACCAAACTTTTCATCTAAGTCTTTCTGATTAAAAGCATATCCTTTAGACGCACCTTTATATGCTACCCCAAATTCTTTATGTCCTGTTGCAGGATTAACTACATGGCCCATTTCAAATGCAGGTGAACCGTCAGCTTTAATACCTACTCGTGATACGTCGCTTTTTTCACCTTTGGCAAATCTATGCAGATGCTCTAATCT
>Ga0209400_1003241_pt1 | contig 11911 bp, 9 predicted proteins | sample M_130807_EF_Meta_FD_187313 | JGI IMG/M metagenome (GOLD analysis project Ga0209400, IMG submission 187313) | Freshwater microbial communities from Lake Montjoie, Canada to study carbon cycling - M_130807_EF_MetaG (SPAdes) (version 2) | ecosystem: Environmental > Aquatic > Freshwater > Lake... | reverse complement strand
TCGAGCTGGCGATCCGGGTCAACGGCGCCGGCGAGAGTCAGCTGCTTGACCTCATGGAGCGGGTGGTGCGCGATCATCCAGCCTGCAAGCTGTTCAGCCTGCCGAGCCTCAAACCGGAGCGCACCATCGAGCTCGGCGTGCGCGGCCAGCGCGCGGACTGCGAGCCTGCCATCGCAGCGCTTCAAGATGGCGTGACGGCGGCGGGCTTTGCTTGGGACCGGATCGCCGACCGCGGTTGAGGGTGCGCGGCGGGGCTTCCGCCGGCACATCCGTCTGGCTCCGCTGCGCTGCGCACAGAAGTTGCTGCGACGGATAGGCCAACGCGCCCCGCGGTGACGGTCTTTACGACTCAGCCAGCCAGACCCCGCTCTTGCCGCCGCGCTTCTCCAGCAGCTGCACGCCCTCGATCACCATGCCGCGGTCGACCGCTTTGCACATGTCGTACACGGTGAGCAGCGCGACGCTGGCGGCGGTTAAGGCCTCCATCTCGACGCCGGTGCGGCCGAAGCATTCGGCCACCACCTCCACCCGAAGCGTGCTGGCCGCAACGTCAGGCTGCCACTCCAGCGCGACTCGCGTCAGCCCGAGGGGGTGACACAACGGGATCAGCTCGCCGGTGCGTTTGGCCGCCTGGATGCCGGCGATGCGGGCAATGCCCAGCACGTCGCCCTTTTTGGCATCGCCCTCGAGGATCATCGCCAGGGTTGACGGCTGCATGACGATGCGACCGCCAGCGCGTGCCAGGCGGGCGGTTTCTGGCTTGCTGCCAACGTCAACCATGTGCGCTTGGCCGGCAGCGTCGAAGTGGGTCAGTTCGCTCATCCGCGTGTCCTGAAAAATTTGCGGCGTCGTCAGGTGAACGCCAGACGGGGACACGTATCCTACCCATACCCATGAGCCCACGCGCACCGTGCCCCGTGCCGACCGTATTGCCCCGCAAGCGCTGGCGCTTGTTGCTGGCCGCTGCGCCGCTGTGTCTGTTGATCGTCAGCCTGAGTCCGGCCACCGATTTGCCCGATCTCGGCGATCCCTCGTCGGCCGTGTTGTCGCCGCTGATGGAGCGCAAGCTCGGCGAGCAGATCATGACCGACATCCGCAACGACCCCGGCTATCTCAAAGATGTGGAGACGGTGCAGTACCTCAACGAGCTGGCCGACCGTCTGCTGGCGGGCTCGCCGGACAAGTCCACACCCATCACGGTGTTCGGTGTGAAGGACCGCAGCATCAATGCGTTTGCCCTGCCCGGCGGATTCATCGGCGTGCACACCGGGCTGATCCGCTCGGCTCAGAGCGAATCCGAACTCGCCGGCGTGATGGGCCACGAAATCTCGCACGTCACCCAGCGCCATATCGCGCGGTTCTTCGAGAAGCAGCAGGCGACCACAGTGCCAGCTCTGCTCGGTCTGGCCGTGGCTCTGCTGGCGGCGCGCTCCAGCCCCGATCTGGCCGCCGCCGCCATGACCGTGCCGCAGGCGCTGATCATGCAGAACCAGCTCAATTTCAGCCGCGACAACGAGCGTGAAGCCGACCGCCTGGGCTACCAGATGCTGGTCAACGGCGGATTCGATGCCAATGGCATGGCGGGATTCTTCAGTCGTCTGCAGGACGCTACCCGCTTTCTGGAGAACAATGCACCCGCCTATTTACGCACCCACCCGCTCACCCAGGAGCGGATGGCAGACATGCAGAACCGCGCGCAGCAGACGCCCTCGAAACGGGTGGCAGACAGCCGCGATTTTCAGTTGATCCGCGCCAAGACCCGTGCCGCCGAGGGCGATGCCCGGGAGGCTGTGAGCAGCCTGCGCGAACCGACTGCGTTGCGGGGGATGCCGGAGCCGGCGCGCATGTACGGACTGGGTCTGGCCTGGATGCGGGCGGGCGACCTGCAGCAGGCGCGCACCGCGCTGGAGGCCGCGCGCAAGAGTTGGCCGGACAGTCCCATCATCGAGTCTGCGTGGGGGCGCTGGCTGTCGCAGCAAGGCGACCGTGCCGCCACCACGGCCTTCTACCAGCGCGCCGTTCAGCGCTTTGGTCAGAGCCGCGGACTGGTCTACGACCAGCTGAGCTGGATGCTCAACGACGGCCAGGCGGCGGCAGCCTTGCCTATACTGCAGCTGCAGACCCGGAACTTTCCCGGGGACATCGAGCTTTTGCCGTTGCTGGCGCGCGCCTACGCCGACAACGGGCGTCAGCTGATGTCGCACGCCACGCTGGGCGACTACCACGCCAAGCGCAACGAACTCGGGCGCGCCATCGAGCAACTGCGTATTGCGTTGATGGCCGGCGATGGCAATTTCTACGAACTGTCGGCGGTCGAGGCGCGCAAGCGCGAGCTCGAGGCTCTGGAGCGCGAGCGGCGGGCTGAGCGCAAGGGGTTCTAGGTCAGCCCGTGCAAGGCTGCACCCAACGCAGCGCCGGCCAGCAGCAGCGGGAGGGCGGACCAGCCAAATGCTCGCCGCAGGGCGACGAGCGCCAGCAGCACGGCAGTGGCGCGCAGGTCGAGTCCACCGGTGGGGTCGGCATCGACCCAGCCGAGCGGCCATAGCACGTGGGCGGCGAACGTCAGCCCCAGCGCCGCGATCAGCCCGACCACCGCTGCCGAGATGCCAGCCAGTGGTGCCTTGAGCCAGGCCAGATTGCGGCTCTTCTCGACCCACGGTGCGCCGATTAGGATGAAGGCGAACGAGGGTAGAAAAGTGAATACCGTCGCCACCAGCGAGCCCAGCCAGGCCTGGCCAGCGTCGGCCGATGCGTTCCACGCCGCCATGAACCCCACGTAACTGTTGACCAGTATCAAGGGGCCGGGCGTGGTCTCGCCCAAGGCCAGGCCGTCGATCATTTGTGCCGGGCTGAGCCAGTGCGCCTCGCGCACCGCCACGTCGAACACGTAAGGCAGTACGGCGTAGGCGCCGCCGAAGGTCACCAGCGCGACACGCGTGAAGAAATCCGCGAGGTCGCCAAATAGCGGTGCGGCCAACAGAGTGAGTGGCGCTCGCAGGACTATCCACAGCAGCAACGCCAGTACGGTGCCGGTCAGCAGCGAGCGATGCAGCGCCGGTGCGCTGCTATCCGGCGCGGCTTGCGTGTCGGGGGCTGCGGAGGGGTCTCGCCCGAGCCAGCCAGCCAGCGCTGCCAGCGCGATGATCAGCGCAAAGTGCAGCAGTCCCGAGAGCGTGGCGGCTAGCGCGGCGGCAGCGATGACCCCGGACCGAGGGTTGGCGCTCAGCCGGCCGAGCAAACGCCACGCGGCTGCCGCGACGATCACCACCACCGCTGGTTTGACCCCCGCCATCACCGCTGCAACGCTGGGCGTGGTGCCGAACGTGGCAAGTAGCCAGGCTAGGCCGGTCACCACCAGCCATCCGGGCACGATAAACAGCAGCCCGGCTGCGATGCCGCCAGCGCGGCCGTACAGTAGCCAGCCGAGGTAGGTGGCCAGCTGCTGCGCTTCTGGCCCGGGTAGCACCATGCAGTAGCCGAGGGCATGGCTGAAGGCGGCGTCGCTCAGCCACTGCCGCCGCTCGACGATCTCGTCGTGCATCAAGGCGATTTGTCCGGCGGGACCACCGAAGCCGGTGGCACCGATGCGCGTCCAGACGCGCAGGAATTCGCTCAGAGTCGGCTTGGAAATCATGATCTTGTCGCAGTCGAACGTAGGCGGGCGGCTGGATTCTGGTACAATTCGGCCTCAAGTTTTACCGTCATGGGCCGTCGAGCCCATTTTTTATTTTTGCGAGATTCATGCAGCCCGTTGAACAAGTGATCCAGTCGGTCGCCACCGGCCTCGGTTTCGATGTCATTGACATCGAGCGCGCGGGCGGCGGGCGGTTGCTGCGAGTGTTCATCGACAAGCCTTGGGACGGTGTTCCGGGGCCGCTGCCGACGACGCCCGGCGCCGGTGTCAGCATCGACGATTGCACGCTGTTGAGCAACCAGCTGACCCGCGTGTTCATGGTCGAGGAGATCGACTATGAGCGGCTCGAGGTGTCGTCGCCGGGGCTCGATCGGGTGGTTCGTCGCGAACAGGATTTTCGCCGCTTCGCCGGGCAACGCATGCGCATCACGCTGCGCTTGCCGATCGAGGGGCGGACACGGGTGCTGGTGGGGGACTTGCTGGCGTTTGATGGTGGGCAGCTGACCGTCCGCGTCGACCAGAAGACCCACACCGTCGATTTTGCCAATGTTGAAAAAGCCCGGCTGGTGCCGGTGTTTCAGGGGGTTTGATGAAATCCGAGATCTTGATGCTGGTCGATGCTCTGGCCCGCGAAAAGAACGTCGACCGCGAGACGGTGTTTGTTGCGCTGGAATTGGCCTTGGCCTCAGCCACGAAAAAGGCCTGGCAGTCGAAGCAGAAGTTCGCCGAGGACGCCGACGTGCAAGTGCAGATTGATCGCGATGAGGGCACCTACCGCGCGTTCCGCCGCTGGGAAGTGGTCGAGGACGATCTGTTCGAGTTGCCGGACGTGCAGTACCTGTTGCGTGAGGCGCAGGAGATCGACCCGTCGAAGCAGATCGGCGACTTCGTCGAGGAGCCGATGGAGGCTGAGGACTTCGGTCGCATCGGCGCGCAGGCCGCCAAGCAGGTGATCCTGCAGCGCGTGCGCGATGCCGAGCGCGAACAGCTGCTCAACGACTTCCTCGACCGCGATGAGAAGCTGGTCACCGGTACCGTCAAGCGGCTCGACCGCGCTGGCCTGATCGTTGAGAGCGGCAAGCTCGAGGCGCTGCTGCCGCGCGAGCACATGATCCCGAAAGAGAACCTGCGGGTCGGCGACCGGGTGCGGGCTCTGGTGCTGCGCGTCGACCGTCAGGCGCGCGGCCCACAGCTGATCCTGTCGCGCACCTCACCTGATTTCATCATTCACCTGTTCGAGCTGGAAGTCCCCGAAATGCAAGAGGGCTTGCTCGAGATTCGCGCCGCTGCTCGCGACCCGGGCCTGCGCGCCAAGATCGCGGTGAAGAGCAACGATGCCCGCGTCGACCCCATCGGCACCTGCGTTGGCATGCGCGGCTCGCGCGTGCAGGCGGTCACCACCGAGCTCGCTGGCGAGCGCGTCGACATCATCCTGTGGTCGGACGAGCCGGCCAACTTCGTCATCAAGGCGCTGCAGCCGGCTGAAGTCAGCGGCATCGTCGTCGACGAAGAGACCCACTCGATGGACGTGGTGGTGCAGGAAGACCAGCTCGCGCAGGCCATCGGTCGTGGCGGTCAGAACGTGCGTCTGGCGTCGGAGCTCACCGGCTGGCAACTCAACATCGTCACCGTCGAAGAAGCCGCGCAGAAGAGCGCCGAGGAGTCGGAATCGATCCGCTCACTGTTCATGAGCAAACTCGACCTCGATGAGGACGTCGCTGACGTGCTGATCGCCGAGGGTTTCAGCACACTCGAAGAGATCGCCTACGTGCCGATCGCCGAGATGCTCGAGATCGACGGCTTCGACGAGGACATCGTCAACGAGTTGCGCGAGCGCGCCCGCAATGTGCTGCTGACCGAAGCCATCAGCACTGAAGAGCGCGTCGAAGAAGCGGCCGATATCGCCACGCTCGAAGGCATCGACGCAGCAACCGTAGCCACACTCGCGGCGGCCGGCATCCACACCCAGCAAGCGCTGGCCGATCTGGCCACCGACGAGTTGGTCGAAATCACCGGCATGGGCGAAGAACACGCCAACGCATTGATCATGAAGGCGCGCGCGCCCTGGTTCGCGGAAGGTTGAGGGCTCGATAACAGAATGAACGTCAATGATTTCGCCAAAGAACTGAACATCCCGGTCGACCGGCTGCTGGAGCAGCTCAAGGCAGCCGGCGTCAGCAAGGCGGCTGCCAGCGACGCCGTCAGCGCCGACGACAAAGCCGCACTGTTGGCGCATTTGCACAAGCAGCACGGCAACACTGGCGAGCGTCGCAAGATCACGCTCACTCGCCGCGAGACGACCGAGATCAAGCAAGCCGACAGCACCGGCAAGGCGCGCACGATCCAGGTCGAGGTGCGCAAAAAGCGCGTCTTCGTCAAGCGCGAGCCGGGAGCGCCGGAGACGGTCGAGGAGTCCCCGATCGCCCGTGCGGAGCAAGAGGCTGAGCAGGCGCGTATCCGCGAAGAAGAAGCGCGCAAGCAAGCCGAGCTGATCGCCCGTCAGGCTGCCGAGATCAAGGAGAAGCAGGACCGGCAGGTCAAGCGCATTCAGGAGATCGAGGCGGCTGCCGCAGCTGCGGCAGCGACGGCTGTTGCGTCCGGACAGCCGGTGCCGGCCTCCACAGAGGCTGTCCCGGCCCGTCCTTCGGATAAGAAAGAGGTCAAGAAGCCCGATGCCAAGCCCTGGGGCGACCGCGACCAGAAGCGCCGCGGCGGCATCAAGACGCGCGGTGCCAGCGGCGCCGACGGTTGGCGCGACAACAAGCACCGTCCGCGCCATCGCGACGATGGCGAGCATGGGTTTCAGGCGCCTACCGAGCCGCTGGTGCGCGAAGTGCACATCCCCGAGACCATCTCGGTGGCCGACCTCGCCCACAAGATGTCGGTGAAGGCCACCGAGGTCATCAAGACGCTGATGGGCATGGGCTCGATGGTCACCATCAACCAGGTGCTTGACCAAGAGACAGCGATCATCGTTGTCGAAGAAATGGGCCATAAGGGGTTTGCCGCCAAGCTCGACGACCCGGATGCCTTCCTTGAGGACGGCGACACCCTGGCCAGCGATGGCCCGGCCCTGCCGCGCGCCCCGGTGGTAACGGTGATGGGCCACGTCGACCACGGCAAAACCTCGCTGCTCGACTACATCCGTCGCGCCAAGGTGGCGGCCGGTGAGGCGGGCGGAATTACCCAGCACATCGGTGCGTATCACGTCGAGACGCCGCGCGGCATGGTTACCTTCCTCGACACGCCGGGCCACGAGGCGTTTACCGCCATGCGGGCGCGGGGTGCCAAGGCCACCGATATCGTCATCATCGTGGTTGCAGCCGACGACGGCGTCATGCCGCAGACCAAGGAAGCGGTGGCGCACGCCAAAGCGGCCGGCGTGCCGATCGTGGTCGCCATCAACAAGATCGACAAGCCCGAGGCCAACCCTGACCGTGTTAAGCAGGAGCTGGTGGCTGAAGAGGTGGTTCCGGAAGAGTACGGCGGCGACGTGCCGTTCGTGCCGGTGTCGGCCAAGACCGGTCAGGGCATCGATGACCTGCTTGAGAACGTGCTGCTGCAAGCCGAGATCCTGGAGCTGACGGCGCCGGTGGAAGCGCCGGCCAAAGGTCTTGTCATCGAAGCGCGCCTGGACAAGGGCAAGGGCCCGGTGGCGACGGTGCTGGTGCAGTCGGGTACCCTCAAGCGCGGCGATGTGCTGCTGGCAGGCTCGGTGTTCGGTCGCGTGCGGGCCATGACCGACGAGGCCGGCAAGACGGTGCAGACCGCCGGTCCGTCGATTCCTGTCGAGATCCAGGGCCTGCAGGACGTGCCGGGTGCCGGCGACGAGGCGCTGGTGCTGGCCGAGGAGCGCCGCGCGCGTGAGATTGCCTTGTTCCGCCAGGGCAAGTTCCGCGACGTCAAGCTGGCCAAGCAGCAGGCGGCCAAGCTGGAAAACATGTTTACGGCAATGACCGAGGGCGAAGTGCAGCAGCTGCCCCTCATCATCAAGGCCGATGTGCAGGGCTCCTTCGAAGGCCTCACCCACGCCCTGCAGAAACTCTCGACGCCGGAAGTGCAGGTCAAGATTGTGCACGCCGCGGTGGGCGCGATTACCGAGTCCGACATCAACCTGGCGATCGCCTCCAAGGCGGTGGTGATCGGCTTCAATGTGCGTGCCGATGGCGGTGCGCGCAAGGTGGCCGAGGACAATGGCATCGACCTGCGCTACTACAACATCATCTACGAGGCGGTGGACGACGTAAAAGCCGCCATGTCGGGCATGCTGGCGCCGGAGAAGCGCGAGAACGTCATCGGCACGGTCGAGATCCGCGAGGTGTTCCGCATCAGCAAGGTGGGCGCAGTGGCGGGTTGCTATGTGCTCGACGGCATGGTCAAACGCAATGCCGGCGTGCGCGTTTTGCGCAACAACGTGGTGGTGCATACCGGCGACCTCGACTCGCTGAAGCGCTTCAAGGACGACGTCAAGGAGGTCAAGGCTGGCTTCGAGTGCGGCCTGACCCTGCGCAATTTCAACGACATCGAACAGGGCGACCAGCTCGAGGTGTTCGAGATCGTCGAAGTGGCGCGGACGCTGTAAGAGGCGCCCTTGGCCGACAACCGCGTTCAGCGCGTCGCCGACCAGCTGCAGCGCGAGCTGGCTGAGATCATCCGGCTCGAGCTGAAAGACCCGCGTGCCGGCTTGATCACGGTCACCGGCTTTGAGCTGACCAGCGACTTCGCCTACGCCAAGGTGTTTGTTTCGGTGCTGGGCGACGCTGACGCGCAAGTGTCCTCGCTGGCCACGCTCAAGCGCGCGTCGGGTTTTTTGCGCAGCCAGCTGGCGCGCCGCACCAGCATCCACCAGACGCCGCAGTTGCGGTTTCTGCTGGACGAGGCGATCGAGCGCGGCAGCCGCCTGTCGGCCCTGATCGATCAAGCGGTGGCGCAAGACCGCGAGCGTTCGACGGACGATCCGGCTTGACCGGCGCCGTACCGCGCCGCAGTTGGCGGCCGGTCGACGGCCTGCTGCTGCTCGACAAGCCGGTCGGCATCACCTCAACCGCGGCGCTGCAACGCGCCCGCCGCACGCTGCAAGCCGAAAAAGCCGGCCACACCGGCACCCTCGATCCGCTCGCCAGCGGCCTGTTGCCACTGTGTTTTGGCCAAGCCACCAAGTTCGCGCAGTTTCTGCTGGACGCCGACAAGCGCTACCGCGCCCGAGTCGCGCTCGGCCTGACCACCTCCACCGGCGACGCCGAGGGTGAGCCGCTCGAACGCCGGCCGGTTGCGGTCAATGTTGCCGATCTCGAGCCGGTGCTGGCGCGGTTTCGGGGGGCAATCCAGCAGGTGCCGCCGATGCATTCGGCGCTCAAGCGCGACGGCCGTCCGCTCTATGAACTCGCCCGAGCCGGCCAGACAGTGGATCGAGCGGCGCGGCCGGTCGAGATTTTTGCGCTTGACCTGCTGGATTTCGACGGCGTGACCATGGATCTCGACGTGCATTGCAGCAAGGGCACCTACATCCGCGTTCTCGCCGAGGACATCGGTGCGGCCTTGGGTTGCGGCGCGCACCTTGCGGCGCTGCAACGCACCGCCACCAGTGGCTGGACGCTGGCGCAGTCGGTCGCCTTGGCTGATCTCGAGGCGCTCGACGAGGGTGCTGCCGAGGGGTGTCTGCTGCCGCCGGCGCTGATGGTGTCGCACCTGCCAGCGCTGCACCTTGACGACCCGCAACTGGTCTGGCGATTGAGCCAGGGGCAGCGCCTGGCGTTGTCCCCGCAAGCGCCGGCGGCGGCAATCGCGGTGTGGGATGCCGCCGCGGCCGATCCGCGGTTTCTCGGCGTGGTGAGCCGAGACGCTGACGGCGTGTTGCATCCGATACGGCTGATGGCTTCCACCGCCGTGTCAAGACCCTCTTGAGCCCAACGAGCAGACACGTTACACTCTGCGTTTACCCATGATGGGCGCATCGCCCGCAACACGGAACCGAACACATGGCAGTCAATACCGAACAGAAGGCCGCGATCGTCGGCCAGTATCAGCAAAAGACCGGCGACACCGGTTCGCCCGAAGTCCAAGTGGCGCTGCTGACCACCCGTATTAACGACCTCACCTCGCACTTCAAGGCCAACGCCAAGGACCACCACTCGCGCCGTGGTCTGCTGAAGATGGTGAGCCGTCGCCGCAAGCTGCTCGACTACCTGAAGAGCCGCAGCAACGATCGTTACAAGGCCCTGATCGAACGCCTCGGTCTGCGCAAGTAAGTTTTTGTTGTCTCGCTGACGCGGGCGCCGGTCGCAACTCATCGCGACAACCGGCCCCGCGTTTTTGTTTGTCTGTTGTAACCGTTTGTTGTCATGGTTGTCAGGTCGCCTCCTAGTCATTCGGGCTGAGGTCGGAAGCATGGTGTCAGCCAGCGGCCATTTACTGTCGAGGAAAACGTGAATCCCATCCGCAAAAGCATGCCCTTCGGTCAGCACACGCTGACCATCGAGACTGGCGAGATCGCCCGTCAATCCCACGGTTCGGCACTGGTCAGCTTGGACGACACTGTCGTTCTGGTGACCACCGTCGGCCAGAAGAACGTCAAGCCCGGCCAGGACTTCTTTCCCCTGACCGTCGACTACCAGGAAAAGACCTACGCCGCCGGTAAGATTCCGGGCGGCTTCTTCAAGCGCGAAGGCAAGCCCTCCGAGAAAGAGACGCTCACCTCGCGCCTGATCGATCGACCGATCCGTCCGCTATTCCCGGAAGGCTTCTTCAACGAAGTGCAAGTGATCGCGACGGTGCTGTCGATCGACCCCGAGATCGACTCGGACATCCCGGCCATCATCGGCGCCTCGGCTGCCTTGGCCTTGTCCGGCATCCCGTTCAACGGTCCGATCGGCGCCGCGCGCGTCGGTTACCTTGACGGCGAGTATGTCCTCAACCCGACCAAGACCCAGCTCGAGACCTCCGAGATGAATCTGGTGGTGGCCGGCACTGTCGAGGGTGTGCTGATGGTCGAGTCCGAGGCTCAGCAATTGCCGGAAGACGTCATGCTGGGCGCTGTGGTGTACGGCCACGAGCAGATGCAGGCTGTCATCAACCTGATCAACGAGCTGGCCGACGAAGCCGGCAAGGAAGCCTGGGACTGGACCGCGCCGCCGGTCGACGCCGCCATGGTTGCCAAGATCGCTGAGGTTGCCGAAGCCGACCTCAACGAAGCCTTCCGCATCAAGAGCAAGTCGGAGCGCAGCGGTCGCATCAGCGAGATCAAGAAGGCGGTGATGGCCGCCGTGCTGCCGGAAGGCGCCGACACCATGACCGTGAACACCGCCAACGGCGCGTTCAAGGACCTCGAGTCGAAGATCGTGCGCAACCAGATCCTGTCGGGCGAGCCGCGCATCGACGGCCGCGACACCCGCACCATCCGTCCGATCAGCATCCGCACCAGCGTGCTGCCGCGCACTCATGGCTCGGCGCTGTTCACCCGCGGCGAGACGCAGGCGCTGGCCGTCGCCACTCTGGGAACCGCCCGCGACGAGCAGATCATCGACGCGCTGCAGGGCGAGTACCACGACCGCTTCATGCTCCACTACAACATGCCCCCGTATGCGACCGGCGAGACCGGCCGTGTGGGCGTGCCGAAGCGCCGCGAGATCGGCCACGGCCGCCTCGCCAAGCGCGCACTGATCGCCGTGCTGCCGAGCGCAGAAGAATGCCCGTACGCCATGCGCGTGGTCTCGGAGATCACCGAGTCGAACGGTTCGAGCTCGATGGCGTCGGTCTGCGGCGGCTGTCTGGCGCTGATGGACGCCGGCGTGCCGCTGAAGGCGCACGTCGCCGGCATCGCCATGGGCCTGATCAAGGATGGCAAACGCTTTGCCGTGCTGTCCGACATCCTCGGTGACGAAGACCACCTCGGCGATATGGACTTCAAGGTCGCCGGCACCGAGAACGGCATCACCGCGCTGCAGATGGACCTCAAGATCGACTCGATCTCGCCGGCCATCATGCAGAAGGCGCTTGAACAGGCGCGCGAAGGCCGTCTGCACATCCTCGGCCTGATGAAAGGTGCGCTCGACACCGCCCGTGATGACGTCTCGACCTACGCTCCGCGCATGATCACCATCAAGATCAATCCCGAGAAGATCCGTGATGTGATCGGCAAGGGCGGCGCAGTCATCCGCGCCCTGACCGAAGAGACCAAGGCCACCATCGACATTCAGGACGACGGTACTGTGACTCTGGCCTCGGCCGTTCCGGGCGCGGTTGACGAGGCCCGTCGCCGCATTGAAGAGATCACCGCCG
>Ga0209400_1003239_pt1 | contig 11917 bp, 6 predicted proteins | sample M_130807_EF_Meta_FD_187313 | JGI IMG/M metagenome (GOLD analysis project Ga0209400, IMG submission 187313) | Freshwater microbial communities from Lake Montjoie, Canada to study carbon cycling - M_130807_EF_MetaG (SPAdes) (version 2) | ecosystem: Environmental > Aquatic > Freshwater > Lake... | reverse complement strand
CGGATTAGGTCCGGTTAGTATTCCTGACGACGTACCAGTTAATCTGGTGGATGATTACGTCAGTCAGATTGCTAAATCAAAAAACATCAATCTGCCCGCGCCTGAAATTCCTAAAAAGCCATACACGTTTGGCGCCGGTCTGCGTGACGTTGCCGTGGGTACGGCTGGAATCATTCCTAGTTTTGCTGAAACATTTGCAGAATTTACTCCAACCGATACTTTTGGAAGATTGACTGGCGCCGATAAAGGAATAGCCAGTTTGTTGAAGGGTGTTGCCCCCGAATATTCTGAAGACATTGGAAAACTTGGTATTTCGAGAGGAAATGCCAAGTTTATGCGTGACCTTCAAAAAGACTTGTATTCAGAGCAATCCAAGGCAGCACAGAAAAATCTTGCCAAAAAACTTGAAGAGTCAACATCTCTTTTAGATGAAGCCGGGATTGCCGCCAGAGAAACCCTCACAACCCCAGAACTTTTAGCAAGCTATGGACCGGAAGCCTTGTCTTCACTTGTTGGCGGCAGGTTTTTGGGAAACGTCTTTACCAAAGTTGGCAAAGCTGTAGCACCCAAACTGGCCGAAGCCGCTGGAGAGCGCGCAGCCAAGATTCTTGGCGAGAAAGGCATGAAGTTCCTTGGTGGTCCAGAAACAATCAAGACGGTTGTTGGTGGCGCTACTATGCAAGGTGCAAGCGTAGCCAATCAAAACTTTAACTCCGTCATGGAGATGGAGCCGGCAAAACTTGCCGAAACCCCAGAGTATCAAGCTGCCATCAAAGAAGGTGCAAGCCCAGAGGATGCTCGCAGAATTGTTGCTGAAGGCGCAGCAAGTGGCTCTCTTCTTCCGGCCACCGCTTTAAGTCTTGTAGCGCAATACGCTGTTCCCGGCGGGCACTCTTTAGAGCAACTTGTTGCTGGGGCGGCAGGCAAGACTTTAGGCAAGAGCGCATCTCAATTTGGCAAACAAACTGCCAAAAGTTTTTTTGGTGAAGGCTTTTCTGAGGCGGGCGAAGAAGGCGGCGGTCAGTACCTTGGAAACATTTTCATGCCGGGTCAACAAGACCCGATGCAAGGCGTTGGTGCTGCCGCTGGTATGGCTGGTGCTATGGGCGCTCTTATGGGTGGTGGTGCAGGTGGTATCAACGCACTTCAGGCCCAACGCGCACAAAAGGTCATGGAAGAGCGGGCGCAGGCAGAAAAAGAAAAAGAGCAAGCCATCCCAGATGTTGCTGAAATTGCACACCCGCTTGGCAGCAATCTTGCCGGAGAAACGGTTTCTGCTGAAGCAAAAAACTTCTTGTCAAAGGCTGAAAAAGACAAGCCGTTTGGTTTGGATTACATCAACAAACAAACAAGCGATGATGTTGCACACGAGGGTGATGCAACTGCTGTAGCCAATGAGCTTATCCGTCGCGGCGAGGTTGTTAACACCGGAACTGAAGAAGCTCCACAATTTAGCTTCATCAAAGAAGAAGACCGCATTGCTCCTCACCTAGATGGGACGACGCCATACTTTTACGCTTCGCCTGTTACCCGCCAGACCGGGGAGACCACTGCCGAAGGCTATGAAGTAACAAACACCGGCATCAACGTTACTCGCAAGGCCGCCACTCCCGAAGAAGCAGAAAACATCAAGACCCAGATGGATGCGCGTGTTGAGCGCATGACTGGTGAGATTGACAAAAAGATTGAGTCTCAGAACGAAATCATTTCGGCAGTAAGTGAAAACCTGAACATCGCCATTGCCAGTGATATGAGCGATGAAAAACTTTCTGAAGAGCATGACAATGCTGCGGCAAAAATTGCCGAAGCACAGCAACAAATTGAACAATTAAATCAAGAGCGGGAAAAGATTGCGACCCCGACAGAAGTTAAGCCAATCAACGAAAAGAAGGGCGAGGAAAGCGGATATGAAGTTCGTCAGTACCGTCCGGGCAAAACGGCGAAGACGGTAGTACCGTTTGCAACCCGCGAGGAAGCGGAAAAGTTTATTGCCGAAAACGCTGCGCTTGAACAGCAGCAAGCAATCTATCAGGATGAAGCCCCGCATCGGGAGGGTCTGAGAAAGGCGCAGAAAGACTTATTTGCGCCAGAAGAAACCCCGACTGAAGAGGGTGCAGAAACAACGTTTGAACCACAAGCTACACCTGAGATGCAACAGAAGGTGCAGGCGGTTACGTCGCGTCTGCGCGGTGTTTTGGACCAGATGGGTCTGCAAAACATTGGGCTGAATATCTCCAACAAATTGACCAGCATGGTCAATGGACAGATGACTCCGGTGGATGGCTACTACCTTAACCGGGTCATCCATGCTTCTTTGGATAACACGCGCGGTGTACTGGCGACCTTCGGTCATGAAACCGTTCACGCCCTGCGTGAGCTTGGGATGTTCAGCGACAAAGAGTGGGACATCCTTACTCGCAAGGCAAAGAGCGAATGGATTAAGAAGTACCGCACCGAAGAACGGTATGGTAATCTTAGCGAAGAAGAACAAATCGAAGAAGCCATCGCTGATGCGTTTGGCGACTGGATGGGCGGAAAGTACAAGCCTACTGGCGTTATCCAAGGATTGTTAAACCGCATGAAGTTGTTCCTTGAGTCGATGGGTTCGACTCTGCGCGGGCAAGGCTTTGATAGCACCGATAAGGTATTCCAACGCGCATTGAAGGGCGAGTTGAAGGGCGCTCGTGAAGAACGTCCGTCAGAGGGCGCAAAGTTTGCCCAAAGGAAACCTGAGCATACTCATGCTGTGGTAGACCCGCGCAACAACAATAAGGTCATGGGCTACTACAAAGGTTTAAGCAACGCGCTGCGTGGCAGGGACCGCCTAGACAATGCTTATGGCGCTTACAGATACCGCGTTGAGAAAATCAAACCGGAAGACGCGAAGTACGCCCTACCGCGCACCAGCCGCACTGAACTTGGTTTATACAGTGCCCTTGCTGATTCTATTCAGAATATCCAGACTAATGCCGCGCCGGCGGCGGGTTGGAAACAGGCTATCCAAGGTCTGGTCAACAAGGGTCAGGTCAAGAAAGACGAAGTCGAATGGTCTGGAATTAATGATTGGTTAGACCTTCAACAGGGCAAAGTCACCAAACAACAAGTTGAACAGTATCTGCGCGACGGTGGCGTTCGCGTTGAGGAGGTGGCGCTGGGTGTGCCGGAGATGGAACAGAGATGGTATGTCTTCGACGATGCCGGTATGCGGATTGCGGGCTACGACAAAGAAAACGCCGCACAGGTTCGTGCGGAAAAAGAAAGTTTGGAGAGCAACTCCAAATTTTTTGTCCGTGAAGAATTGGTTAAGTCTTACAAAAATCCCACCAATTACGGCTCCTACACCCTGCCCGGCGGCGAGAATTACCGCGAGGTGTTGCTGACGTTGCCGAAATCTAAACGGCTTGCAGAAGCAAAACAAAAATTTAATGACTTATATAGAGCCAAACAAGCAGAAGCAAAACGCCTTGAAATTCATCCAAATAATATTGGCTTTTTCCAAAGAGATGAGGCATATCGGGCGGAGCATGACCGTCTTATGCAAATCATCAGAACCGAAGAAAGCAATCAGTACAAGTCTGGTCACTGGAATCAAGGCAACATTCTTGCCCACATTCGTGTAAACGACCGCATCGATTCCGAAGGCAATAGGGTTCTGTTTGTTGAAGAACTGCAATCCGATTGGGCGCAGCAAGGCTCAAAGGTTCGCCGCAAAGAAGTCAAGCGTTTAATTCAATCCGGATTGTCAAAGGACGAAGCCAACAAGCGCGTACCGCTGGACTTTGGGTTCTTCAACAAAGCACGCCTTGACGCTCTGGACGCTAAATTTAAGTCAAATGGACTATTAAACGCTGAAGAAGCGGCGGAATACAACCGTTTGGTAGACATGGAGTCTCTGCCTCGCACCACTGGCAGTGTACCGGCAGCCCCCTTCATCACCAATACAGAAGGCTGGCTCAACCTCGCGCTTAAACGCATTATGGTCATGGCCGCAGAAGGCGGTTATGAAAAAGTGGCGTTTGTCAATGGTGAGCAGTCTGCTGACAGGTATGACTTGAGCAAACAAGTTCGTTCAATCACTGGAACGGTGCTTGATGATGGGCGTCTTAATGTTGATGTTGATTTTATTGGAGATGAGCAAGGCCCAACTTTTATCGTAAACGATGAAAATGAACTGGCTGAAAAAATTGGCAAAGACCCTGCCGAAAGATTGTTTAAGAAGTTTGAAACGGCGGCAGAAGAAGGCAGACAATCGTCGAGCCAATCAATTAAAGGTGGTGACCTAAAAATTGGAGGAGAAGGCATGAAAGCCTTCTATGACCAAATCGTTCCGACTGCCGTCAAGAAGTTGTTGCCCAAAGTTGGCGGCGGCAAATTGGAAACGGTGTCGCTGCAAACCAAAGACCATTTACAGGGTGGCGAAACTGAAACTTATGGTTTGTTTGCAGACCTTATGGCCCCAGAAGGAAAACAAGATTTTGTTTATAAACAAAACTCAGAAAACCAAAGTGGCGGCATTCGTGACGAAGACATAGTTGCCGGTCCTTTTGAAAACCGCGAACAAGCATTGAATTGGCTACACTCCAATGAACCTGCTTTTAGAACAGAACAAACCGGTTTTAACGTCACGCAGGAAATGCGCGAAAAAGCACAGGAAGGCATTCCTCAATTCGCTTTATCTCAAGAAGATTACGAAAACCTTTCGCCAGAATCACAGCAAGTGATGGCGGAGGATTTCCTGTACTCGCCGCTTAACCGGCTTGTCATTAATGCACCCAACAAACTTGAGAATCAATCGGCTGGTGTGTGGCGGCAATGGTTCAACGCAAACGCAAATCAAGCCGGGGGCAAAGAAGGCGAATACTTCTGGACAGGTCTTGATGAATGGTTGATGAGCCAAGGCAAAAACAAAGTCTCGCAGAAACAAATTGTTGATTACCTGCAAGCCTTTGATAACCCGCGTGATGTGGTTTATGAATCTGCTGGTCGCCCTGAAATTGGTGTTATAGATGTAACGGACCAAATGCCAGAACAGGTTGACCCAAATGGCAAACCGGTTGAAGGTGCTTATGAATTTGTGGTTAACATTGGCGGGCAAAACTTTTCTTTTATAGCTTACAAGTTTGACCGTAATTATTATCCCTTTGATTTGTATGACGTTAATAACGAATTAATAGATTCGTTTGAAGACATTGAAGACATCAAACAAGAGCTTGCATACGAAGCCAATGAAAGTCTTGGCGCTAATGGAAATTCAAAATTTTCAGAATGGACTTTGGATGGCGGCGACAACTATCGAGAGATTCCAGTTGTTTTGTCCGGGCCAGCAGCCAAAAACATTGCTTTTAATTATTACAATTCTCACTTTCCTGACGCCAATGTGTTGTATCACTTGCGTACAAATGACCGCCAAGATGTTCTTGGAAACAATGTTTTGTTTGTTGAAGAAGTGCAATCGGATTGGGCGCAGAGCGGCCGAGATGTTGGTTTTGTTTTACGCGATGAAAAAGAAGAAGCCCAAAGAATAGAAAAAGAAAAAGAAAAAATCAATTTACAAATTGAACAACTTCAATATGAAGAAGGCAGGATAAATGATTATTTAATTGAAGCGGAATACGCTCGTAAAAAAGTTTCTGATTTTGAAGAAAAAGCAGATATGCTTTCAGAATTAAGAAATAAAATTACAGAGCTTTATAAAAAAATAGAAGAGTTGCCAGTCCAAAAAGTTCCGGCTGGGCCTTATGTTCAAGATACTGGCAAATGGGTTGAACTTGCCGCAAAAAGAATTATTGCTATGGCCGTTAGCGGCGGCTATGACAAAGTAGCCTTTATTAATCCGGCTCAAGCGCACTATCGTTTCCCCGAAAAAAGTGATGGCGGCAGTACAAAAGAAGGGTTTGAAAACTTCTACGGCAAAATTTTGCCTAACAAACTTAACTCGCTGCTTAAAAAGTATGGCAGTCAGGTAGAGGTTGTTGATTTGCCTGTTGTTGGAGATTCTAACAAATGGGTTGCCGATGGAGATATTAGCCAACAACTTGGATTTACGGTAACGCCTGAGCTTGTTAAATCTGTTCGTCAGAACGGATTCCCGCGTCACGCCCTGCCGATGACCGTTCTTGCCCAAGGCAAGCGCAAGCCGTCATTGAATGCCAATGGCTCACAAATCTATCCGACCAAGGATGGCATCAGAAATTTCTGGCGCTGGTTTGGTGACGGACAGCTTGTTGATAAAGGGGGTCGCCCACGCCTGTTCTACCACGGCAGCACAAGAAACATTGAAGCGTTTAAGACTGGAACGGCTGACGCAATCTTCTTTTCGCCCAGCCCGATTCCCGCAGATATCTTTATCAATTACAAAGCGGAAGAGCTTGGCGAAGATAGAAACAAGGGTGTTGTATATCCGGTATATCTGAACCCAAAGAACGTTTTTGATTACGAAAACGAAGAGCAAGTCAACAGATTGGTTGACGAGGTAATGAGGGGCGCTAACATCAAAATCTTCCAGAATATTAGGAAGGTTATCCTTCATCCTTACTATAGCGTTAAGGTACCGAGCGAAGGCGGCGGGACGGAAGAAGAGTTCTACGTTGCGCCCGAGTCAATCATTGAACCTAAAAAGTACAGCAAGGAAGGCTTGCGCCAAAGGCTGATGTCCGGGGCATGGCCTGTATTTGAAACGGGCGAAGTGATTGATGCAATTAAGCGTCTTGGCTTCGATGGTTTCTTTATTACCGAAGCAACGAAGGGCCAGTTCTACAAGAACGTAGCCGTCTTTAGTCCAAAACAAATCAAAGCTGCATTTGGCAACAATGGTGAGTTTGGTCTTGGCTCTGACAAAATTCAATTTGCTTTGCCGCAAAACGTTTTGGGCCAACCGGCAACTCTTCCCACTTGGACTGAGCCGACAGATAGCAAGACTGACGATGCCATCTTCCAAATACAGGACAAGATGGTTGACGTTAAACGCGTCGTTCAGGAAATCACCAAAGCTGCTGGCAACATTCTTGACAAATGGAATCCATATCTTCAAGAAGAGCTTTATCACGGGCGCACAGCACAACAGACAGAGCGTTTCCTGCGGACTGAGCTTCGCCCGCTGCTGCTCGACCTTTCAAAGCACAACATCAGCATCCCTGAGTTTGAAGAGTTCTTGCACAACCGTCATGCAGAAGAACGCAACAAACAAATTGCCAGCATTAACCCGGCAATGCCTGATGCTGGTTCTGGCATTGCGACACAAACCGCTCGTAACTATTTGAATGCAATACCGCCCGCTCGTCGTCGCTTATTAGATTCGATTGCAAAGCGGGTGGATGACATCAACCGTGGCACTCGTCAGGTTCTTGTTGATTCTGGTCTTGAGCTACCGCAAACAATTGCTTCGTGGGAGCAGACCTACCCGCACTACGTTCCGCTGTTCCGCGAAGACGCGGACTATGTAACTACATCTGGGTATGGCGTTGGTCAAGGCTTCAACATTCGAGGTGACTTCTCGAAGCGGGCAATGGGTTCAAATCGCGGTGTTGTTCAAATCTTTTCCAACATTGTCATGCAGCGTGAACGCGCCATCATCCGCGCCGAAAAGAATCGCGTGGCACAGTCTGTGTATGGTCTTGCCGTTCAGAACCCCAACAAAGACTTCTGGTTGCCAATCGACCCAGAGGCTATCAAAGATGTGTCCAAGGTTCAGAATGAACTGTTAAATCTTGGTATCAGCCCTAACGATATTCAGAACATCTTCCAGCAGCCCACAAGAAAAGTCATTGACCATAGGACCGGGCTTGTAACAAACAAAATTGACCCGTATGTTTTAAACAGCCCCAACATTCTTGCTACCAGAATTAACGGGCGCAATCACTATTTGTTGTTTAACAGCAACGACCCGCGCGCAAAACGGATGGTATCGGCATTGAAGAATCTTGATGCAGACCAACTTGGCCGCGTCATGTCCATCATGGGCGGTATTAGCCGTTGGTTTGCTCGGGTTAACACTCAGTACAACCCTATATTCGGTATTGTTAACTTCTTGCGCGACATCGAAGGCGCAACCCTTAACTTGTCTACTACGCCTATCGCAGACAAAGTTAAAGATGTCATGAGCGTGGAAAACTTGAATGGTGCGCTCGGGGCAATTTGGAAGGTATCAAGAGCAGAGCGAGACAAGGGCGCTATGCCTGCTTCGAAATGGGCAAAGCTGTGGCAAGAACTCCAAGAGGAAGGCGGTCAAACTGGCTATCGCAGTATGTATAGCAGCGCTGAAGAGCGGGCTGACGCTATCAAAACTGAAATCAAAAACATTGATGGCACTGGAGTTATGCCGAAGCTCCGGGCTTTAGGTGACTTCTTATCTGATTACAACACCTCGATGGAAAACGCTGTTCGCCTTACGGCTTATAAAGCCGCGCTGGACAAAGGTTTGTCCAAGCAGCAGGCGGCCAGTGTTGCCAAGAACATCACCGTCAACTTCAACCGCAAGGGCAACATTGCTACCCAGATGGGCGCTTTGTATGCGTTCTTTAACGCTTCTGTTCAGGGCAACGCGCGCATTTTGGAAACCCTCCGTGGCCCGATGGCGAAGAAGATTATTTATGGCGGATTGTTGTTGGGCATTGTTCAGGCTCTGGCCTTGGCTGCGGCAGGATTTGATGAAGATGAACCGCCGGAATTCTTGAAAGAACGGAACATTGTTATCCCGGTTGGCGGGAAGAAGTACATTTCTATTCCAATGCCGTTGGGATACAACGTCATTCCAAATGTTTCGCGCAACATAATGGAATGGTGTCTCAGTGGATTCCGTGATACCGGCAAGCACATAACAGGCATTTTTGGTTCTTTGATTGATACGTTTAACCCGATTGGTGGTGGCGGCTGGTCTTTACAAACTGTTGCACCCACGGCGCTTGACCCGTTTGCTGCGCTTGCAGAAAACAAAGACTCATTTGGTCGCCCGATTTACAAATCAGAGTTGAATGCTACTGACCCGACACCGGGCTACCTTAGAACAAAGGACACTGCTACTGCTTGGAGCAAGTGGATGGCAGAGTTTTTAAACAAAGTAAGCGGCGGCACAAAGTACAAGCCGGGTGGTATTAACTGGACTCCAGACCAGATTGACTATGTGATTGGACAAATTGGTGGTGGTGTTGCGCGTGAAATTGGCAAGGGCGCACAAGCAGTCTCCAGCATTTCTACTGGAGAAGAGTTGGCTCCGTACAAGATTCCGCTAGTTGGCAGGTTCTATGGCAATGCAGAATCTAACGCCGCACAAATGCAGAGGTACTACGACAACATCACGCGCCTAAACGAACATGAGAATGAAATCAAAGGTCGGCGCAAGAATCATGAGCCGGTGTTTGAGTACATCAAAGAAAACCCCGAGGCAAAACTTGTTCCAATCTCTAACTCTATTGAGAACAACATCAAAGAGTTGCGCCAACAGAAAAAGCGCTTAACTGAGCGCGGGGCCAATCCTGAACAAATCAAGCGCATCAATGACCGCATCATCGCTCAGATGAAGCGCCTCAACGAGCAAGTAAAGAAACTTAGGGATTAAGTTCTATTGACCCGAACAAACGGGCAACTGAACTCATTCTTTGGGTATGCCTCTTCATAGACGTGCTGGATAAATTGACAATCATCTTGTGAGTCAAAGGTGTTAATCAAGTACACATGACCGGCATGGAACATCAACAGATTGAACCAAATGTAGAACTCCATTATTTCACCACCAGTTTGTTGGTTTTGAAAAGATGAAGCAGAGTCGCTTCATGCGCCTTTTGCCACAGGTGAATGCGCTCTTCTTTTGACAGCTTGGAGCCTTGGTCAATTTCGTGATGACAGCGGCTACACAGAAATGCTATGAAGCAGTCGTGCGCCTTGATGCTCATGCCCTTGCCGTGTCGGCTTTGATTAGAGTGGGCTGAAACTATTGTGCCATCTTCAGCCCCGCAGTTCATGCAGGGCTGACCATTGGCGGCATCTGTTAGCTTTTTGTTTCGGTAGTTCAATGTACCGACACATGAGTTACTTCTGGGTTGCCCAGCCAGAACACCGGCTTGACTGAGCCATATTTGTCTGTGAAGTCTGAGTTATTTAAAACAGATAAAGCCTCGTCTTCTGAGAACCCGGCTTCGGCCAACATTGATACGCATTTGTTTAGGTCGTATACGGGTAGAAGAACTTCTTTGTGAACGGATAGTCCAAGGAATGCTTCTTTCAATTCGGGGATTGGGTTCTGCATATTTACCTCACGGAAGAACTACTGCGCTTGGTAGTATGCCATCCCTGACAAATTGGACAATGGTAAATTTTCATTTCGGCGGTATAAAAAGCAGCCGCTCGTTCAGCGGCTTGCTTTGCCAGTTCTTCTGATTCATACCGCAGCTTTGCCTTACAAGCTGACTTTTTGCTCAACTTCTTGACCTTCCAAATTTTTTATTGCATTTACAAGAACGGCGTTAAATCCACGTTCTAACAAATACTGACGCCCCTCTTCATCAACATCAAGACTGACAATTAAACCTTTGGGCGTTTCAACGCATCCAAGTACATCAAATTTCATTTGATAATCTCCACGGGTGTCCAAGCAGCAAGGTTGATTGCGTTGCCGTTCTCATCGGTGCAATAACTGTAAGCACCATCCAAATGATGAAATTTAACCTCAAGATATTTTCCGTTGTCCTTTTTATATTCTTCGTCAAGGACGCGAATCATTACATCACTCGGCGCTTCGTACAGTTTGATTTTCATTTTCTTCCTCCATTTGGTTCTTTAACTCCTTTGCTTTTTCTTCACCGACAAAGTACTCAAACACAACCCACAGTGCCTCTTTAAGTTTTTTGTTCCATTCAATATCTTCTTCATTGAAGTAAATATCTGCATAGCAGTATCGGATATGGTCGCTTAATGCCTTAACCATAATTACATCAAACGTATCGTCATCCATTTCAAGGGTCACTCGCATTTGCAGCCTCCGCATTTAGGGTCGTTGTGGTCTTTCCGGTATTCACATTCCATCGACATAACAAACGGAATTGTTTTCATTATTCGCCTACCATCTTCTGTCCAGCTTTCCTGAACTTGCAGCGTTTCATGTAACGGCGGGCGGTTATAGCAGCCGTATCTATTCATTTATCTATTCATTTCTTTCTAAGAATCATGTAACGGTGGGCTTTTATAGCAGCCGTATCTATTCACTTCTTGCGCGGATAGCGTTAGCAACACCGCTCGGGCAAGTGTCGCAAGTTGGCTCATATGATTCGGCTACGCTGGCACACATTTCTCGTTCCCGCTCCGCAGCTTGCCAATCTATTTCTCTCAGCAGTTCTTCAATGGTGTCGCCGTGGCCTGTAACGTAGCCACGCTCCATCATCCACCGGGCTACCTTCTCACGCTCCGCAGCGGCGATTAGATTGGCAAATCGTTCCAACTCGTCAATGCTGTCAGCAGTCCAATAGGCGTTGTAATCATCTGGCGAATCAGTCATGCCAGCCTCCCGCGCCATACGGATAATGTCATCGTTCATGCTTGTCCCCTTGCTCGGATAGCTTTGATAAACTCAAACAACAGACCCGCAACCCAGTTTTGTAATGGGTGGTCTCTTAACCCACTCAAATCCGTATTTGCCAATATCTGAGCGCACGCCTCACGCTCCGCATCCACGCAATCCATCACCAACTTCATGACCCAAGGCGGCACTTCTCTGTGCCCTGCCATGCGGATAATGTCATCGCGTGTCATTTCTTCCCTCTAATCAAAGTCATAAGTTCACGCAGAGCATTTGTTGCTTCTTTGCCGCGCATTTCTTCACGCTTCATTAGTGCTTCTGCTCTGTCTGCTGATTTGTATTTCAGTAACCGTCGTGCTTCGCACTCAAGCGCCCAATCTGGACACCAAGTACAGACCTCCCTGCCGCCAA
>Ga0209400_1003237_pt1 | contig 11918 bp, 10 predicted proteins | sample M_130807_EF_Meta_FD_187313 | JGI IMG/M metagenome (GOLD analysis project Ga0209400, IMG submission 187313) | Freshwater microbial communities from Lake Montjoie, Canada to study carbon cycling - M_130807_EF_MetaG (SPAdes) (version 2) | ecosystem: Environmental > Aquatic > Freshwater > Lake... | reverse complement strand
TGAAATTTTAGCGGCAGCCGATCAAATATTAAGCCTCGAAAGACTGCGCAACGACGCAGCGGACTATGGTCTTACTTGTCGAGATTGGGCACGAAGGATTGAAAATAATAAGGAAAAAATTGTGAAAAAGCAAGTGAAGATGAAAATCTGGCAACGGCGGCTAAAGCTGGGATGCTCGTAATACTTCCTTGGAAAGGTGGCTTAAAACAAAGCCTAAAAATCAAGAAATATGGATCAATGAACTATTTGGCAATGTGGCAAGGTCTAAGAGGGGAGGATTTATCATTGGACACGGAAATCGAGGTTTTATTAAAGTGTGTCAAGTTTAATACCGAGGTTATCTATACTAACGACATCGCAATTATTTCTGCTGAAATAAACTAAACGACATGGACTTCTGTACAATTGATTTTGAAACGGCAAACAGAAATCGAGCTTCTGCATGTCAAGTGGGTATTGCCCTATACTCTGGCGGTCTTGTAGTTTCCAAATGGAAATCATTAATAAATCCCGAAAGTGATTTTGAGTGGAGGAATACAAAAATTCATGGTATCTCCCTGAAGGATGTCTTGGATTCCCCGACTTTTCCACAAATAGTCGTCAAAATCAAAGAAATTACTAGTATTTATCCTGTATTTCATAAATCCAATTTTGACCGTGAAGTTTACGTGAGGTCATTGGAGAGGTATGGAATTGAATTGAACGAATTGAATTGGTTTGACGCTACAGACATTGCAAAAAGCACATGGGTAGGGTTGGTCGACTATTCGCTAACAGGTATTTGTGATCATTTGAGTTACACCTATGGTGCACATGATGCCCTAGAAGATGCACTTGCTTTAGGGCATATCGTCCATGAGGCTCTAAAGATCAATGGGTCAATAGATATTTCTAGTTTGAATAAAAGTAAATACAAAAGAAATTCTTTAGTAAAGAGGGAGAGGATTGATATTCAATCTTCTGTTTCGGGGCCATTAAGCGGGTCCACATTTCTATTTTCTGAAGTGAGTGATAAAAGGTTGCTGGCAAATATGGCTGAAAAGAAGGGCGGGCATACAATCGATTATTGGGCCTCAAAGGTAACGCATTTAGTAGTTGGCGAACTTTTGAGCGTAGGAAGAATTGCTAAAACTACAAAAATGAAGAAGGCAGAAGATGCTAAATTGAATGGTTCAAATGTTCAAATAATGTCCGAGATGGATTATATTAAATATATTTCCTCGTTTTGATATAATTATTTAATGGCTCATCGGATTTAAGTGGTTTGCATCATGAATTCAAAAAAGCGTTTGGTCATAGCTCGGTTTATTGTGTTTGCCTCTTTGCTTTCACCTTGTCTTGCGCAAACCCCTTTTCAGTTATCAAATTTCGCTTCTTTTCTTGATAAAAATATTCCAGAACTTGATCGGATTCATATCAATCTTCTCCAGATGGCAGATGGGCAAGAGGAGCCATATTTAGTGGTTTCAACCGATTGCATTAATGGCGTATCGTCTTCGCTCAATCTGATGCATAGTCACGTTACACTTTATTCCTTAATGCGCGATAAGCAGGATCGAGAAATAATAAAAAAGTTTTTAATAATTAGTGGTAATGGTGCTCTTAAAGTAAATGAATATTGTATTTACTTGCTAAATAAAAATTTTCCGAAAATTAAAAATGAATCGATCCTTTTTGAACTAAGAAAAGCGCGAGATTTAATGCAAAACTTACAAGTTCAATATAAAAGTATAAGCACGTCGCACTAAAGCTCTTATGACCACATACTCCATCCATATAATCCTCAATGAGCGGGAGGAGCTAGCCATGATGACAGAGGCACTTGACCTCTACATTCAACATTGTCGAAGTGAAGTTGAGCAGGGTAGAGAGCAAGAGGTCTGGTTAAAACTCAAGGCTGCAGAGCATATTAAATCTGGCTTGTATTCAAATATAGAGCAGACCAGCGGTAATAATTTCTTGCGCGAACGATTCTAATTATTATGAAAATAAAATTATATATATTTTGGCTGCTACTTTTAACAATATCAAATCATGTGTTTAGTCAAAATAACGCCGCAGTTGGCTTTTACTGTACCGCAGACGATTATCAAACTGCATCAAGTTTTAGAGGAAAGCTCTTTTATTTCACAACAGATGGTAATTGTATGAGGCTAAAAAACACTGAGACTAAAGATACTTGGTCATGGAAAATAAATTTAAAGAACTCTCTTGGCGATACCGAGGGAAGTCGGAATTCATGTAATAAAAATGATGATGGTTGGGTGGGAAATCCGGCGATTTGGAAAAGCCAGGACAGAAAACTGGTTTCTATGGATATGAATCTCGGGAAAACATCTTTCAGCTGTCAACCAAAGGAATAACTCTTAGCACATACGGCTATTGTTTGCACCGTTTAAGTAAGCACGAGAAGTATGTCAAGGGGCAGGATTCAAAGTATGTAGCCAAGCGTCATGCATCTACTTTTTAAGCGGTGCATTGACTACGTATATTATCCAACATACAAACTATGAGCAATGGGTCATCTATTCCTGGCCCCAGGCCTCCAGCTGCTCCTGCCTTCTCTAGCGGTAAGAGTTCAACATTGCATAAGTTTCACGGGTGCAAGCGCCCGTTGCTAGCTCTGTAGTTTTTGACCTCGAAAGAGGTTTTGAACAAACCTATTGATCGTTTAGAAATTATGTTAGCCAGGCCAATCTCGGGAGTGGATGAAGAAGCGGCGGTGGTGGTGGCCAATTTTGCTATTGAAGAGTCGAAAACCATGGGTGGCTTGGGCGTCACCCTTCTAACGCTGGGTGCGCTGATCGCTACTTCGCCATGGAGTTGGATCGGAGCGCTTCTGTTCGGTCCTGTGCAGGTGTGGAGCTTCTTCCGCGGGGCCGCTATCGGCGGTATTGGATCAGCCTTGGGAATGTTCTTTCTATCTCTTTTATTTGTAAGTGTTCTGGTTACTTTTGTTATTGGATGGTTAATTTTTCGAATGTTAGTTTAGTTTCACTCAGCCGATGACTAGTTGTCATCTGGCTGCATATGTTCTTAATAAAATAAATGATATGAAGGAAAATTATTGGTGTGGAAAAGTATAATTCAAAAATGGAAGGAATAATCGTGAAGACTGTATTTATTGTCGTAAGTGCGTTTTCAGTACTAATGGCGTCCGTGTCGATTCAAGCTCAAGAAACTCAAAAATCCATCAAAGACAGTGATATTTACACGCTGTATTCAACAAACTACCCGAAGGGCAGAGGGCGAAGCGGTGTTGCAACATTCGATTTGAGTAATGAGCTGTTTAATAGGGCGATGTGCGAGGATGCAGCAGACCTATATACGGCAGACTTTGAGAGACTTAGGGCAAGCAACAAGTATGACGGGACTACCAAGATGCGATATTGGTGTGAAAAGGGAAGATACCAAAAATGAAGAAATATTATTTTGAAAATTGTATGTTTTCAAGAGGATTTACAAAGAATTAAAAGGGTTGAAATATTGAAAGCTCAGGTTCTACCTCAATCATAGGAGGGTGTACACGCTAGAGGTATATATCTCTACTTATATTTGTTTATTTTTTACAACTTCCTTCCATTCTTTATTCATTCTTTCTAATGTTCTTCCTTCATCTTCCTCTTTAACGGCAAAGGCGTCATGAACCGACAGCATTGGAATCTTTTCATTCAAAGCCCACTGAAACATACGTAGACCAATTGCTCCTTCGAGTTTTTGCATTCTTGCTCCAACATCTGTAAAAAATATCTTCTCCTTCTTAACCCACGGAAACAGGGTTTCAGTAGCGTTAAGCATTGCTTTGAAGGTATCTATTGGAATAGGTGTTCTGTTCTTCACTTTGCTGCATTTCAACATTAGCCCGCCCTTCTGCTTGAGACTGGTCGCTCCAATGCAGACGGTGATGAATCTCTTTGCCATGTTTCTGTTGATTGATGCATCACCGCCAATTGCCCGAACTATGTCACTGTAGGGGTCAGCTGACAAATCTTCCCCTACCAACTTAGAAGCCATGCGGAGGTGATTGCAGCTGAAATCTGGTTCTGCTATGCGTGAGCCATCCAATAGTGTGCTTTTTCGTATTGGTACACGCCGGTTGACAATATTCTGATAGGCGTTGTTGAGTCTTCCTCCTCGATCCATAGACTTGCTAAATGCTCTGGTCGTTGGTCCTTTCTTTGCCCAACTATGTTCGGCCATAAAGAGGTTGTACCGACGAAGCAAAGCCTCGTCCTCCTCATAAAGGCCTAGAGCAGGGGATTCCTCCAAAGGAAAGTCATTGAACTTGTGATAACAGGGTAAAACCATGTCATTTTCTATTTCATACAGGCAGTCTGAAAAGTGGTTGAGTAGCTTTTCGCCGGCAAAGTATTGGCTACTTTTTTGTAATGCTTTGCCTGTTGAACGATAACCTACTAAGGTCTGTTTAATCCAGTCTTCTTCAAGTAGCACAGACAGGGTGCGTTGCAATCGTCTGCGGTCGAACCCCAACTGCCCTAGTAGCTGACCTTCTTGATGCCACTCAGCCCGCGTGCTGATTGCAACATTCTTGAAGTCGAAAGCTGCTGCCAAGATTCCCAGCAGTAGATGCTTTATGTTTGAACGATGTTGAGTAACAACTTTTGGGTCTCGACTTTCAGTGGCCTTTGGCGTTAGTTCGTCAAGCACCTCATTTAAGTCTTTCTTCCTCAAAGACAGTTCAGATAATCTGTAAGGTAGGAGTTGTGTGGAATCGTCATTAGCCGGAATCCCCTTGTTGATGATTAGGCGCGCCAGCTCACGACTGTTGTGTTTCTCAAGATCCATAGTCAATTTCCTCAGCGTGTTGACAACCCGCTAGATCAGTCAAGGCGTAGTGCCAAGACCGTTGGATTGGCAGAGATCGTGCAACAAAGGACTTCATGTGGTGAGCCACGTAAGTTCATATTTGCCTCGAAGCGGTAGCCATAGCAGGCACCATAGTACGCCCATCTTTTCGTAGTTTCTTCAATAAGTTACCTAAATAATGAGCGAAATTGAAAGATGGTTTATGGGCTGCTGTTCCTTTGCCGGTGCGTGCTTACAGAAGCTTTTGCTCACCCAAGGCGTGCAATTAAATGGGCGTTATTCAGGTGTGTGTAGCGCGAAAGCATGGTCAATGTTTTGTGGCCGGTGATGGCTGACACCTCCATCGCTGACAAGCCTTTTTCAAACAAGCTGCTGGTGGCTTCGTGCCGCATGTCATGCAGGCGGTAGCCCTCTAGGTGGCCTTGTAGAGGCGCTAGCTCTAATTGAATGCACTTGGCCTCATACGCCTCTCTAGCGGCCTCTACGGCCCGTTTAAAGGCCTTGGAGGGAGTGTCTATGTGTCTAATTGAGAAGACGCGCCCATGGTCTTGATTTGATGACCGTAAAGCCTGTAATTCAGCTGCTGCTTTGCTATTTATTACGACTGTTCTGCTGGTGCCGTTCTTGGTATCTTTTAACAAGACGAGCTGTTTCCCACAGTCGACCTGCGGCCACTCCAGATCGAAAAGCTCACTGCGTCTCAGCGCGGTTTGAGCTGCGATGCTGACAAAGGCTCTAATTTCCGGGTTGGCAATTGCAGCCAGGATAAGACTTAGTTCAGCAGGGCTTGGCCTGTTTGATCGAGCATTTGCCACTCTGGGCTTCCTGATCTTCTGAACAGGATTGGCCACCTCGTAGCCCCACTCCTTCAGTGCGATGGTGAACAGGTGACTCAGTACCGCCAGTTCGCGCACCACGGATGAAGGTGCCTTTCCGGCCCGCAGCCGGTCATCTCGATGGTTTGCAAGGTCTTGAGCACTTATCTTGGTCAGAGGCTTGTGAGCCAGCTTGTGCGCTTTCCATTGCCTTGTAAACGACAGCTCCTTTGCTGCCGATTTCTTTTGAGGGATGATTTCTTGCTCGTACCGAGTCAGCGCATCCAACAGGCTGGGAATGCTGGCTTGTCGTGTAGTCGCAAGTGAACTGGCACCAGCGTCTAAAGTGGCTTCAACTTGTCTTGCGTAGGCTTTAGCCTCTGCATGACTTTTGAAGCACTTGCTGATGCTGCGATTGTCTTTGCGCCGAACCTGTACTTGATAGGACGCGCCGCGCTTTGTGATTGAGGCCACTGTGTAATCTCTGTGTAGATCACACGCAAATTACGGTGTCTACAGAGGAGAAAAGTCCTTAGTGGCAACTCATTACGAATGAGCTGCTCTACCGACTGAGCTACACCGGCACACCTGTCGAATTATAGCCAGCGGGCCCTGGGGCTTTTCAGGCTTGGGCCGCCTGTTCTGCGTAGTACCGCGTCGCGCGCTCGACCTCATTTTTAGAGCCCAGCACCACGCTGACGCGCTGGTGCAGTTGCTCTGGGGCAATGTCCAGGATACGTTGCTTGCCGTTGGTGGAGGCGCCACCGGCCTGCTCGATCAGCCAGGACATGGGGTTGGCCTCGTACATCAGGCGCAGCTTGCCGGGCTTGTTGGGCTCGCGTTGGTCCCAGGGGTACATGAACACGCCGCCACGGGTCAGGATCCGGTGCACGTCGGCCACCATGCTGGCAATCCAGCGCATATTGAAGTTCTTGCCGCGCGGGCCTTCGGCGCCTTGCAGGCATTCGTCGATATAGCGTCGGGTGGGGGCGTCCCAGTGGCGCATATTGCTCATGTTGATGGCAAATTCCTGCGTATCGGCGGGAATAGTCACATGCTCCTGGGTCAGCACAAAGGAGCCTTGCTCGCGGTCGAGGGTGAACATGGCAACACCGCGGCCAACGGTGAGCACCAGCGTGGTTTGCGGGCCATAAACACAGTAGCCGGCTGCCACTTGCTGGCTCCCGGCTTGCAAGAAGTCGTCTTTGGTGACGGCGGGGCCCTCGGGCTTGCGCAGCACGCTAAAAATGGTGCCAATGCTGACGTTGACGTCGATGTTGCTGGAGCCGTCCAAAGGATCAAACAACAGTAAATATTCGCCCTGGGGGTAGCGGTTGGGCACGACGTAGATGTCTTCCATTTCTTCGCTGGCCATGGCCGCCAGATGGCCGCCCCATTCGTTGGCTTCAATCAGCACTTCGTTGGCAATGATGTCGAGCTTTTTTTGGATTTCTCCCTGTACGTTTTCGTTTTGGTTTTCGCTCGCACCCAGCACACCGCCCAAGGCGCCTTTGTTCACGGCGTGGCTTATGCTCTTGCAGGCGCGGGCCACCACCTCGAGCAGCAGGCGCAGCTGCGATGGGATGCTGCCGTCAACGCGTTGTTGCTCGACCAGGTAGCGGGTCAGGGAGACGTGGTTTGCCATGGGGGTTGCCTTCAGGGGTGATTATTCGGCCAGGGCGTGGTCGATGACCTCGCGCACATCGTTGCTCAGGTCCGCCTTGGCGGCGACGCGCTGCAGCGCCTCGCGCGCGCCGCTGCGGTAGGGCTCGGCCAGTCGCTTCCAGCGGTCCAAGGCGCGCGCCAGGCGTGCGGCCACTTGGGGATTGATGGCGTCCAGCGCCAACACTTGTTGGCTCCAAAAAACATATCCGGCGGCGTCTGCCCGGTGAAAGGCTCCCGGGTTGCCACTGCAGTAGCTGAAGATGAGGCTGCGCGCACGGTTGGGGTTGCGAATATTGAAATCGGGGTGGTCCAGCAGTTGGCGTACTTCGCGCAAGACATTGCCACCCCGGTCACACGCGCCGGCCTGGAGGAAAAACCATTTGTCCAGCACCAAGGCCTCGTCTTTGAACTGCGCGTGGAATATTTGCAGCGCCCGAATCGACAGCGGGTGGCCACAGCCAATCAACGCCTGCAAAGCGTTGGCCCGGTCGGTCATGTTGCTGGCGGATTTGAACCGTTGCAGCGCCTTGCCGGGCCAGACCGGGTCGCCCGCCGCGTGGGCCGCCAGGCACCGGTAGGCCAGCGCCTGTCCTACCAGTGCGCGCCGCCCCGCAGAGGCGGCGTCCGGCCGAAAACCGCCATTGTCTTGGTGCGTCGTATAGGCCCACTCCCAGTCGGCCACCAGGGCTGTTGCCAGTTGCAGACGCATGGCCTCGCGCACGGCATGCACACGCTGGGGGTCCACGACCGCCAACTGTTCTGCGATGTAAACCTCCGATGGCAAGGTCAGGACCAATTCCTTGAAGGCGGCGTCCAGGGTCGGGTGGCGCAGTACGTCGCGTAGGGCGTTCAGTACGGTGGCGCTGAGCAGTTGTTCGGTGTCTGTGTCAGACTGAATGGCCGCCAGCGCGCTGCGCAGCAGCAGGCGTTGGCCGGCTTCCCATCGATTGAACGGGTCGGAGTCATGGGCCAACAGCGCGAGCAGTTGCGCGTCGGTGTACTCGAAATCTAGAACCAAGGGCGCAGAAAAGCCGCGCAAGATGGACGGCACCGGCTCTTCGGTCACATTGACGAAGGTGATGGACTGGTTTTGCTCGGTCATCACCAGCAGGTAGCTGCTGACGGCAGTGCCATCGGGCTGGGTCTGAAGGGGCAGGGCGGCACCGCTGTGGGTCCCTACCAGGCCTAGCCGCACCGGAATCACGAACGGCTCCTTGGTCGTTTGACCGGTCGTAGGCGCGCAGTTTTGCATCAGTGTGAGCGTGTAGGTCTGGGCCGTGGCGTCAAACTGGCCGCTGGCGGTCAGGTGCGGCGTGCCCGCCTGGCTGTACCAACGTTTGAACTGGGGCAAATGGGCTGCCAAGCGCGAGCTGGGGTTGGCATCGGCAATGGCCTGGGCAAAGTCGTCGCAGGTGACAGCCTGACCGTCAAAGCGCTCGAAATACAGCTTCATGCCACGGGCGAAACCGGCACGACCACTCGACTCATCGCCCTGGGCTGCCAGGGTTTGCATCATGCGCACCACTTCAGCGCCTTTTTCATAGATGGTGACGGTATAGAAGTTGTTGATTTCCACATAGCTGTCCGGCCGTACGGCGTGGGCCATAGGGCCCGCGTCTTCCGGGAACTGAGCGCTGCGCAGTACGCGCACGTCTTCGATGCGCTTGACCGCACGGGCCGATGGGTCTGCGCACAGGTCTTGGCTGAACTCCTGGTCACGGAACACGGTCAGTCCCTCTTTCAGGCTGAGCTGGAACCAGTCGCGGCAGGTAATGCGGTTCCCGGTCCAGTTGTGAAAGTATTCGTGGCCCACCACGCTCTCGATGTTGGCGTAGTCCACATCCGTAGCGGTGGCGGGATTGGCCAGCACGTACTTGGTGTTAAAAATGTTCAGGCCCTTGTTTTCCATAGCGCCCATGTTGAAGTCGCTGGTGGCCACAATCATGAAGCGCTCCAAGTCGAGCGGAAGCCCAAAGCGCGCCTCGTCCCAGGCCACCGAGGCCATCAGCGAATTCATGGCGTGTTCGGTCTTGTCCAAATCGCCGGGGCGGACATAGACCTGCAACAAGTGCTCGGTGCCCGCCAGCGAGCGGATGCGCTGCTCGCGGCACACCAGGTGCCCGGCCACCAATGCAAACAAATAGGCGGGTTTCCTGTGGGGGTCGACCCATTGAGCATAGTGGCGGCCGTCTGGCAAGTCGCCATGGTCTACCAAGTTGCCGTTGGACAAAAGCACCGGATAGGCTGCCTTGTCGCCTCGGAGGGTCACGGTAAAGCTGGCCATGACATCGGGCCGGTCCAGATAGTAGGTAATCCGCCGGAAGCCTTCGGCCTCGCACTGGGTAAAAAATGAATCATTGCTGACGTACAAGCCCATCAATTTGGTGTTTTTGATGGGCGTGCAGGTGGTAAAGATTTCCAGCGCAAACGGCTCGTGGCCCTCGGGCAGGTTTTCCAGTACCAGTTTGTCGCCGTCCATCTTGAAAGAGGTGCCTTGGCCGTTGACCAATACGCGGGCCAGGTTGAGCTCTTCGCCATCCAAGCGCAGAGGCTGTGCTGGCACGTCGGGGTTGCGGCGCAGCGTCATTTTGTTGAGCACGCGTGTTTTGGCGGGGTCCAAGTCAAATGCCAAATCAACGCTGTCAATCCAGAAAGCCGGTGGCGTGTAGTCGCCCCGGTGCACGGTGGTGGCGGGCGCTTGGCCTTCGCGTAGGGTGAACATGAATAACGCTCCTTAGAGGATGGGGCCAGTGCAGCCCTCTTGTGTCAAACGCCTTGCTTAAGCGAGGCTTGGATAAAGGGATCGAGGTCGCCGTCCAGCACTTTTTGGGTAGCCGAGGTCTCGTAATTGGTGCGCAGGTCTTTAATACGGCTGTTGTCCAGCACATACGAACGAATCTGGTGGCCCCAGCCCACATCAGTCTTGGTGTCTTCGAGCTTTTGTTGTGCTTCTTGTTGCTTACGCAACTCAAAGTCGTACAGGCGGCTGCGCAAACGCTTCCATGCAACGTCACGGTTACTGTGCTGGCTGCGACCGTCCTGGCATTGCACCACGATGCCCGTGGGAATATGGGTCAGGCGTACCGCTGAATCGGTTTTATTGATGTGCTGGCCCCCTGCGCCGCTGGCCCGGAAGGTGTCCACCCGGACATCGGAGGGGTTGATATCGATTTCGATGGAGTCGTCAATCTCCGGGTAGACAAAAACGCTGGCAAAGCTGGTGTGGCGGCCGCCCGAACTGTCAAACGGCGACTTGCGTACCAAGCGGTGCACACCGGTCTCTGTGCGCAACAGGCCGAACGCATATTCGCCCTCGATCTTGATGGTTGCGCCCTTGATGCCGGCAATGTCGCCACCGGTTTCATCTTCGACGGTGGTGGCAAAGCCTTTGCGCTCTGCGTAGCGAAGGTACTGGCGCAGCAGCATGCTGGCCCAATCGCAGGCTTCCGTGCCACCGGCACCCGCTTGAATATCGAGAAAGCAGTTCAGCGGATCTGCCGGGTTGTTGAACATGCGCCGGAATTCCAAGCCTTCAATGGTGGTCGACAGGTTGGCAGCATCGGCTTCGATCGTCAGGAGTCCGGCCACATCGGCGTCCTCCTTGGACATCTCAAACAACTCGCTGTTGTCGGCCAACTCCCGATCAACCGCATCGAGAGTAACTACGACACCTTCGAGTGCTTTTTTTTCTTTGCCCAGCTCTTGTGCGCGCTTGGGGTCGTTCCAGACGGTGGGGTCCTCTAGCGAGGCGTTAACCGTGCGCAGTCGCTCCGACTTGGCAGCGTAGTCAAAGATACCCCCGAAGTTCGGTCGTGCGCGCGCTGAGGTCTGCGAGCTGGGTGCCGATGAGGTTGATGCGTTCTGCTTCCATGGGGTATTCCTGCGGTAATAGGGTGATTGGGCCGCATTTTCTCACGCAGCCTCGTCCCTGCCTGAGGCGGCCGCCTCAATGCGGCGGCGGCGCAGGCGATTCCTCAGCGCAACCACCCCATGCCGAGGGTGGATCCAGAGGTGAAATGGATCCCGTTAACCGTCTCGATGTGATTGCGCGCCCTAGGCAATAAACCGCTCAATCAGCGCGGCCAGGACCTCCGGTTGGTCGTGGTGCATCATGTGGCCGGCGTCTTCGATGCGGGCGATTTCCAGGTGCGGTACGGCCTTGATGCGCTCGTGGTACTCGTCCAGCGTAAAGGCGCCTTTCCACCAACCGTCGAGATTGTTGTCTGAAGCTTCGACGGCCAGCACCGGCATGGTGAGCCGCCGGTACAGGGCCTGCACTTCTTCGACCCGGTATAAATTTGCGTTGACGAGCTTGTGGCCGGGCTCCCCCAGGATGCTCCATTGGCCTTGCTCGTTTTCACTGGCCCAGTGGCGCGAAAGCCAGTTGGCCTTGTCCGCGCTCAGGCGGGGGTTGGTTTTCATCAGCCGGCGGGCCACCCCGCTCGAGGCGTCATACGGGCGCAAATCCAGATCACCGCGGTGCAGTTTTTTCAGCTCGTCCATCCACCTGGCGTAACGCGCCGGCGCCTGATCGGGACGGGTGGCGGGCATCCCGAAGCCTTCCAGGTTCACCAAGCGACGAATGCGCTCCGGCCGCACTCCGGCGTAGTG
>Ga0209400_1003235_pt1 | contig 11922 bp, 11 predicted proteins | sample M_130807_EF_Meta_FD_187313 | JGI IMG/M metagenome (GOLD analysis project Ga0209400, IMG submission 187313) | Freshwater microbial communities from Lake Montjoie, Canada to study carbon cycling - M_130807_EF_MetaG (SPAdes) (version 2) | ecosystem: Environmental > Aquatic > Freshwater > Lake... | reverse complement strand
CTTGTAAACCGTGCCGTGCGCGGCAATCAGATAGGTTTGCAATTCCTTTTGTTGCACACTGTCAAGTTTGGCGTTGACGCTCATGTGCGGAAGAATTTCCCGCCAGTATTCGGGATCGATCTTCGCGGGAAGGACGCGCTCATGGCATTTGTTGCAGTGTGCCATGTAGGTTGCCCGACCGCGCTGCAGGGATGATTGGGTCACTCCCATCTCCATGGCCATTTTCGGCGTTGCCTCCGGGATGACGCTCAGGTCCGGGCCGCAGCCGGAAACACACAACCCGATCAAGGCGATGTGAGGGATTTGTTTCTTCACACGCCACCAATAGGCTTTGCATGCCTGCTTGTCGATGCCAATCGACGTTGGTTTTCCTGAATGGCGGCAAACCCGGACTGCCAATCCGGGGCACTTGCGGGCCGCAAAATAGATGACAAGGACGCCGGGACGCCATAAGCCACCGGATCAATTCTTGAGCTTCTCTACAGCACCAGCGGAGAAAAATTCTCGGCTGGTGCTGTTCCTTTCCCGGGAGATCGACCTTTTTTCCCGGGAGACCGACCTTTTTTCTCGGGAGATCGGCCTTTTTTCTCGGGAGATCGACCTTTTTTCTCGGGAGATCGACCTTTTTTCTCGGGAGATCGACCTTTTTTCTCGGGAGATCGGCTTATTTTCTCGGGAGATCGACCTTTTTTCTCGGGAGATCGGCTTTTTTTCTCGGGAGATCGACCTTTTTTCTCGGGAGATCGGCTTTTTTTCTCGGGAGATCGACCTTTTTTCTCGGGAGATCGGCCTTTTTTCTCGGGAGATCGACCTTTTTTCTCGGGAGATCGGCCCACTTCATGACAACTTTCCAGGCAAATGATCATTCTCACCGATCACTTCAAGTGCGTATATAAGCCAGCGGACTCCATTCCGCGAATCGCCCGCCCAAGGCACCGGATATGCCTATCGCGTGAGGCAACGCCTTATACGCGACGCGACACACGATACCCGAATGTTTCCTTGCTATCACGGCGTTTTTTGCCTTTTCTATTCAAGTCAGCCCCCCGCGTGATATCACCTTGCGGGACCCTACTATGAAAATCTGTTCGGTCAGAAATCTGTTCCGCAGGCTTCTAAAATCGCTTGTGTCGATGCCTTTCATTTTGGCGATCATTTTCATCGTTGCTGGGTGTGCGGTCGTCAATAAACCCGCATCAACATGCCTTAGGGTAAGCATGGTTGATGCAACCTCCAATGAAGCTCGTTACATTGCACGGTCACCTGCTGGTTCTCTCATGGAAGTTAATGTTGCTAGAGAACCTTACCGTGAGAGTCTCCATGGATTAATAAGCATGGATGGAGCGAAGCCGTCTACAGTGCTAAGTAGATTCTGGGTTTCGATTGACGGTTCAGAGGTAATTGTTCCTGCCCGAGAGTATGCAGGTTTGGGCGCCCCCCACATTGGGGCCGAATGCGGTCCCATCAAGATTGAGCACATTGTTCCAGATAGATTTTACGTTTACATTTCTGGAGGCGATGGAGCAGGAGGGTACGAGCAGAGGTTAGTATTTTCAAACTCTAATTGGTTGCGAACGGAGTATCGAGACTCCGAAACGTGGGAATTTTTTACCGAACAAACCAGCACATCCAACGGCGGATAACGCCCTTGTTTGAATTCGGGCTTCCATTTCCGCCGCGCATGGCCTATCCGTTCGGCAAGAATTCATTCCAATGAAAAAATCCGCAACAAGTCGCACAGGATGGTGGATCGCCGGTCTTCTGGATAAGCATTCCAATAAGGATCGTGCACCTTATTGGAACAGCTATCGCCTTATCAGAGCTGACGACTGGAGAACCGCGTTCAGGCGAGCGACTGAGATGGGTGAGGGTAACGCGAGTGTTGGGGTCGAAGCCTTTGGATTACATCAGGAGTTCATTGGCGTTTCAGACCTCTTGCCGATTTACGACGATTTTGGGGACGGTGCCGAACTACTGTGGCAAGAATTATGGCCCGATGTCGACAATCCAAACGACGCTCCTATGGGTGTGTTCTCCGAGGCCGAGATGCAATCTGAATACGAAAGCCAAGAAGACTCGTTTCAAGTTTGAAGCGCGAAAACAGCCAGAGGCCATGCTTTTCCCTGACTTGATCGCCGTGGACGGAAGCAGAGGAAGCTGGCGTGGATCATGCATGGCGGTGCAGTGAGGTTCGCAGCACGACTGACCCGACATTTCACCGATCAATACCTGCTTCCGATAGAAAATCATAAAAAAGTCCGTGACGTTTTTGTCGGATTTCTGTCATGCTCAAGCAGATGAAACATTCGCTTGTCATGACAATTCTCGGCGCGGACCGGCCGGGTTTGGTGAGTTCAATCGCGGAGGTGGTCAACCGACACAAGGGCAACTGGCTGGAAAGCCGGATGGCGAGACTGGCCGGGCAATTCGCCGGGATTCTCCGCGTCGAATGCCCTCCGGAAGAAAGGGAAGCACTGCGATCCGCCCTGGGCGATCTTACAAATCAGGATATTCACATCACGATTGTCAATGAGCCTCTGTTGGAAGCGGACAATCGGCATACATTTCGCATCGACGTTGTCGGCAATGATCGCCCCGGCATTGTTCATCAGCTCGCGCGAGCCCTCGCCGATGCCGGCGCGAATGTCGAGGAATGGACCACCGGTTTGGAGAGCGCGCCGATGTCGGGTCATCCGCTGTTCCGGGTCTCCGGCAAGGTCAGCATGGTCTCGCCCGGCGATGAAGGGAAGTTGCGCGATGCGATCGAAAATCTGAGCGATGATTTATCAGTGGAAATGCATTGATCGATTGCGCGCATTCACTACAATTTTTCATCACGCACAAAATCATGTCCAAAGTATTTGATATCAAAAGACCGGCCATCATTCTTCTCGGCGCGCCCGGTTCAGGCAAGGGAACCCAGGGGAAAATTCTCGGAATGATTCCGAGGTTTTTCCACTGTGAATGCGGCAATGTGTTTCGCTCGCTCGATACGCGCACGCCCTTGGGTCAGAAATTCGTTCAATATTCGAGCCGCGGCGAGCTGGTGCCGGATGAATTGACTGTGGAACTCTGGCGGACCCAGGTGGGCAACTGGAGCGATATGCATTTTTACAAGCCCGACATCGATTATCTGGTGCTCGACGGCATTCCCCGCAATGTCAGGCAGGCGGAATACATGGCGGAGTTCATTCAGGTCGAACAGGTTTTTCATCTCTCCTGTCCGAACCGCGCCGAACTGGCCCGGCGCATGCGCAAGCGGGCTTTGAAGGACAACCGAATCGACGATGCCAATGAAATGGTGATCCAGCGTCGTATCGCCACCTATGAGGAGGAAACGAAGCCGATCCTTGATTATTTTCCGAATGAGATCATTTGCGATATTGATGCCACCAAACCGCCGGTTCAGGTGATCAATCAAATCACCTCGGTGATTCTCGGACTGCCGAGCTATGTCGAGTCGGCGGGAAAAATCATCTAGTCAATGAGGATCGTTTTTGTGGCCACCGGCGACATCGCCCTGCCGACCTGGGATTGGTTGCTCCGTCAGGGGCATCAACCGGTGGCTCTGATCACGCAGCCCGACAAGCCGGTGGGGCGTCATCAAATCCTCACTGCTCCCGAGGTCAAAGTCCGCGCGGAAGCGGCGGGCGTGCCGGTGATGCAACCGGAAAGCCTGCGGAAAAAAAGCGCGATTGATGCCGTTGCGGACCTTCAGCCCGATCTGGTGGTGGTCATGGCCTATGGGCAGATCCTCAATGAGAGATTTCTGGCGATTCCCCGGCTGGCCTGCATCAACATCCACGCCTCGCTGCTGCCCCGCTACCGTGGGGCTGCGTGCATTCAGGCGGCGATTGACAATGGCGACGAGGAAAGCGGTGTGAGCATCATGCACATGGTGCGCGGGCTCGATGCGGGCGATGTCATTTTGCAGAAAAAAATCATCCTGTCGCCGGAGGAAACCGGTGGTTCGCTTCATGACAAACTTGCGGATCTGGCACCCAACGCGCTTGCCGAAGCCATCGAGTTGCTGCACCAAGGAACCGCCTCGCGCACGCCGCAGGATGCCGCGCTGGTTTCCCACGTGGGCAAGCTCGCGCGCGAGCAGGGACGCATCGACTGGCATCAGGATGCGGCAGCCATCGAACGAAGGGTGCGTGCCTATGATCCCTGGCCCGGCACCTTCACGCATTTTGGCAAGGGAAAGCGATTGAAGATTTTCCCGTTTCTTCAGGTTGTTTCAGCCGCAGAACTGTCACCGGGCCAAACCCAACCCAGCAGCGACGGCCTGCTGGTGGGATGTGGAAAAAACGCGCTGTTGCTGGGCGACGTTCAGCCGGAAGGCGGAAGGCGGATTGCGGCGATCGACTATGCGCGGGGTCAGCGGGAGGCGCTGGTCTTTGACTGATTCGCCGGTTCTCGCGTCAGGAATTACTTGGCACCGATTCGCGTTTTAGCGGAGGCGCGCAACGGAGCTTCGGCGATGATCTCCCAGGCTCCGCCGCTTTCAGCCTTCGCCGGTGCGGGTGGCAGGGTCAGCGTGCCTTTGTCGGTGCCGCGCGATTCCGCCATGCCTTCGGCGAGCCCCAAAATGGCAGAGATGATTTTTGTCGATTCCTCATCGCTGACAGCGACCTGAGCGGGCATGGGGATGGCACCCCAGTTGCCGGAACCGCCGGCCTTCAGCTTGGCGCGAAGTTTTTCCGCAGCCGAGGCATCTTCGCGATAGCGCATCGCCACATCGAGGTAGCGCGGTCCCACGCTGCTGGCATCGACCTGATGGCAGGCCAGGCATTGCCGTGCGGTGACCAGCTTGGTGATGTCTTCATTGAACGACGCTCCACCGGCATCATGGCCGGTTGGCGGAATGTAGCGGGCGCGCACCACGATGCTCTTGGGATCGTCGGCCCCGGTAATTTGATAATTGATCTTTTCACCAAATCCGGCCTGTTGCGGTTTGCCTTCGAGGACCATCGTCAAGGGAGCAACAACCTGGGTTTGGAAGCTGATGCGTTCGATGCAGCGGTTGCCTTTCGCATCGGTCGCCACCGCGCGGATTTCCCCGCCGGTTTTTCCTTTCAGATCGATGGTTTTGCCCGATCCGAGCGAAACATCCTTCTGGTTGGCGGTCAGGTACCATTGGATGGTCAACTCATCGGACTCGGGATCGCTTGTCGTGGCCTCGTATTGTCCGGCGGCGGTTTCCTTGATGGCAATCGTGGGGGCGGCGTTGCCGTTGCCCGGCCGCAGATGGCGGATTCGTCCGTTCTTGTTGAAGTACCAATCCGAGCCGTATTCCAGCAGGTAAATGCTGCCATCGGCCGCCATCTCCATGTCCATCGGATGCTGGAAACCCTCCATGAAAACTTCCATTTTCACGAATTCCTCCTTGTCGTTGAGTTTCACCTTCCACGCCTTGTTGCGCATCCAATCATAAGTGATCAAGCTGTGGTCGTCTTCCTGCGAGAGCATGTTGTACTTGCGTTTTGCGTCGAAGTAAAAAACGGGTCCCGCCATGGCATTGCGGCTGCCGGATCCCATAAGCGGAAACTCCTGGCTGTTGTCATACGGATACCAGATCAGCGCGGAGCGGGCCGGGGGCAGGTCGGTCAGACCGGTGTTCATCTTCGACGGGTTTTTCGGTGCGGCGGGGTCGGTGACGCTGGTGGACTTCCCGGTGTTAAAATCGATGATCGGGTAACCTTTGTTATTGGCGATCACAAATGGCCAGCCGTAGTTGCCCGCCGATTTCGCCTGGTTCACTTCGTCGTGTCCCGCCGGACCTTTCTCCGAAGGTTTTCCCGCATCGGGACCGACCTCGCCCCAGTAGACCGTGTGGGTTTTGGGATCGAGCGACAAGCGGTAGGGATTGCGACATCCCATGGCAAAGATCTCCGGGCGGGTTTTCGCCGTGCCGGGAGGAAAAAGGTTGCCAGCGGGAATGGTGTATCCGTCCTCTGTCGGCTTGATGCGGAGGATTTTCCCACGCAGGTCGTTGGTGTTGCCCGCGCTGCGCATCGCATTGGCGTTGTCGTGGCCATCGCGGTCGTCGATCGGTGCCACGCCGCCGCTTTCAAAAGGGTTGGTGTTGTCACCACAGCTCATGTAGAGAAGCCCGTCGGTGCCGAAGGAAAGAGAACCGCCGTGATGGCAGACCCGGTCGCGCCGGTCGGTGCCGACCTCCAACAATTTTTTCTCGGATGCCATGTCCAGCATGCCGTCCTTGAGGGTGAAACGGGAGAGGCGGTTGGCCATGATGTCGGCGGCGCTGTAGTAGATATAAAGGCGCTGGTTTTGGGCAAATTGCGGGTCGACCGTGATGCCCAGCATGCCGTCCTCACGCGCCCATTTGCTGGATCGATTTTTCTCGTTCAGCGCGGTCACCGGCAATTGTCCGATGACAAACATCGCGCCGGTGGCGGGATGAACCCGCAGCAAGCGGCCCTCGCGTTCAATGACGAAAAGATCGCCATCGGGTGCGATGGTGATTTCAATCGGGTCAAGAAGTCCGGAAGCAACAATGGTATTGCTGATTTCCGCCATGCAGGTTGCCGCAAGGACCGAGGAAAATAGCAGAAAGGATAGTGAGCGCATCATGTTGCCGACACTACGCGACAGTCCCGGTTTTGCTATCAGGGATTCGAAAAAATGCCTGACATGTTCCCCTTCCGGCAACGCTGGTCGCCTTTAGGGCAACGGTTCCAAAGTGATGTCGCGATACCAGATTTCCGCTCCTTCGGATTGCAGTTGGATTTTTCCTTTTTCGCGACCCTCGGTTTCGCCCGCCATCACGAGTTTGCCATTCACCCAGTGTTCGAATTTTCTGCCCTTGCAGATCAGCACGCACAGGTTCCATTCGCCCTGGGGTTTTTCCTCGGTCGACCACTTGACGACGCGGTCGATGCTTTTGGTGCCGCCATATTTTTTGTCTTTGACCAGTACCGCAGGGTTGTTTTCCTTGCCCCCGATGAGAAAGAGGTCGCCGGTGTCGCCTTCCTGGATTTGAAATTCCATGCCATTGCACCAGACAATGTCTTCCCCGATGGCATGGTAAACAATCCCTGCGTCGCGTATGGTCTTTTCCCGGGGTGGCCATTTTTTGTCCCCCCATTTGTACGACAGCGTCAATTTGTAGTTGGCATATTCCTTTTCGGTGGAAAGGTAGCCGAAATTCTGTCCGGACACATGGAAACAACTGTCCGCAATGGTGACAACATGATCGGGATCCTGGCCTTTTTCCCTCTTGTCAAGGAACACATACCAGCCTTTCATGGTTTTGCCGTCGAACAACGGAACTTTTTCCGTCGAGGGCTTTTGCTCCGCAGTTTGGGCCGATAGAATGCTCAACAGGCAGCCCAGCAAAACAAGGATGTTGGTGAATGACGATTTCATAGGTCGATCATACGATCCGAAACCCTGCTTTTATCCAAAATCCATTGAAGGAGAAAAGAAATACTTTCAGGTCCTGCTTGCCATGCGGAAGACATTGTGAAATATTTCACAAGCTTTCCGACAATATGCCCGTCATCACCAACCAGCAAGGCCACAGCGATACTTTTCCATTCGAACTGGTGCGCCCGCATCTGGAGCTGGTGGAGGTTGCGATTCGCGAGCAGGTGCGGGCCTTCGATCCGATGGTGGAGCCCTACGTTTCCTATGTCTGCAACACCTCGGGCAAACGCATCCGGCCGGCACTGGCGGTGCTGACCGGCGGGGCGTTGGGTGAGGCGGGCGAAAATCACCGGAAAATCGGGGTGATTCTCGAACTCATCCACATGGCGACGCTGGTGCACGATGACATCATCGACGGTGCCACGACGCGGCGCATGGTGCCGACGGCGAATGCCAAATGGGGCAATGGACTATCGGTTCTTTTGGGTGACGCCCTTTTTTCCCACGCTCTTACCCTGGCCACGGACTTTAATTCCATCGACATCTGCCGCAAAGTCGGTCACGCGGCGCGCGAGGTTTGTCAGGGGGAAATCATGCAAACGCAGCGTCGGTTCGACCTGACCTTGTCCAAGGAGGAATATTTCCAGATCATGGAGATGAAAACCGGCGCCCTGTTCGCCGCGGCGACCAGCCTGGCGGCCCGCCTTACCGGAGCGTCGGAGGCTGTCGAAAAAAGCATGTATGATTACGGTCTGCGGCTCGGCGCGGTCTATCAGATTTACGACGACTGCATCGATCTCGTCGGTGTCGAGGAGACGGTGGGCAAAACCCTGCGCACCGATTTGGAAAAGGGCAAGCTCACCCTGCCGATTCTGAACCTGCTCGAATCAGCCAGCGATTCCCAGCGCATGAAGCTCACCGCGCGGATCATCAACCAGCAACCTCTCGATCTTCCCGTGCTGGTGGGCATTGCCGAATACGAGGGCGCGGTGGAAAGCGCGATCGATACCGCCAGGGATTTGCTTGGCAAGTGCCATGATGATCTGGCCGTGCTGCCGGATAATGAAAGCACGATGGCGCTCCATCAAATCGCCCGTTTTCTCGGCGCCTTGTTGGAGAAATGCCGACGATGATTTGATCGGAAAATTTGATGGCATCAGAAAGCCCCACAGCCGCCGAAGAAAACCGCAGTGCCGCAAAAGCAACGGGAAAAATCGGCATCGCTGTCATGCTGAGCCGGGTGCTGGGATTGATCCGCGATGTCTTCATGCTGCATTTGTATGGCACGTCGATCCTGGCGGAGTGCTTCAACCTTGCGTTTCGCATTCCCAACCTGCTGCGCGATCTTTTTGCGGAAGGCGCTCTTTCCCAGGCCTTCGTGACGGTCTTTTCCAAGAAGATCAAGGAAAAGGGCGATGAGTCCGCCTGGCTGCTGGCCAACCGCGTGCTTTCTCTTTTCGTGGTGGCAATGAGCCTCGTCACTCTTCTGGGCATAGTGATCACTCCGTGGATCGTCGATCTGATGCTGATTTCGGCCAACAAGGCCTATGGCCCCGAACAGCGCGAATTGATCATCCACCTCACCCGGGTGATGTTTCCCTTCATCCTGATCATCAGCCTTTCGGCGCTGGTGATGGGCATGCTCAATGCGAAAAACATTTTCGGCATTCCGGCGCTGGCCTCCTGTTTTTTCAACCTCGGCTGCATCCTCGCGGGCGGGCTCGCGGGATATCTCATCGATCCTTCGTGGGGCGTGAAAAGCCTGCTGGGAATCAGCATCGGCGTGCTGGTCGGCGGAGCGGGGCAGTTGTTCGTGCAGCTTCCCGCCCTGCACAAGGCCGGATTCCGCTTCCATTGGGATCCGCGATGGAAGGATCGCGGTGTGATAAAAATCCTCCAGTTGATGGGGCCGGCGATGGTTGCCGCGAGCGCGGTGCAGGTCAATGTGATGGTGAATTCGATGTTCGCCACCAGCACCGAAACGGGCAGCGTCACGGCATTGAGTTATGCATTCCGCCTGATGCAACTGCCGATCGGCATGTTTGGCGTGGCGGTGGCCACGATCACCCTGCCTGCGCTGTCGCGTGCGGCGGTGGGGCAAATCGGCAGGGAATTTTCGCGCCTGTTGAGCCGCGGCATGAACATGGTGGCGATCCTGCTGCTGCCGTGCTGTGTGGGATTGTCAATGTTGGCCATCCCGCTGGTGTCGGTGATTTTTCAAAAGTCCCCCGAGGCGGAAAGCACGCGCATGATTGCGGGGGCGCTGGAATGTTACGCTTACGGCCTGCTGTTTTACAGTTGGATCAAGATCGTGCAGCCGGCGTTTTACGCGATCGACAAACGCTGGATTCCGATGATGGTGAGCTTCATCTCCATGGGCTTGAATTTCCTGCTCAACTGGTATTTTGTCACCCGTCTCGGCTGGGGATATCGATCACTCGCGGTCACCACCAGTGTGCTGGCGGTGGTGAACTTCGGCCTGCTGTATGCGTTTTTGCGCAAAATGACCGGCGGTCTTGATACGAAGAGTGTCCTCAACACCTTGTGGCGCTGCCTGATCGCTGCTTTCGTGATGGGGGAACTCTGCTGGCTGGCCAACACGTATGTGCTGGGGAACCTGGCGTCGCACGGCCTGATCACGCGCTGGGTGATGGTGCTTGCGGTGGTCGGCGGAGTGGCGATGGCATACTTTTATCTTTGTCACGTGCTCGGCGTGAGAGAGGCGCGCGACTGCCTGGGCATGATTCTTCGCAAGGTCCCGGGACTGAAAAGATTTGCACCGAAAGCCGGGAAATGATTCATTCGACCCGTGAGAGCGCGTTTGACCAAGGAATTCCGATTTGAGGCCGCGCACACCCTGCCGAGCCTGCCCGAGGGCCACAAATGCCGGCGCATGCACGGTCATAGTTTCAAGGTTCTCGTCACTGTCGAAGGCGAGGTCGATGAAAGCATCGGCTGGATTTACGATCACAAGTGCATTTCCGAGGCGATGAATCCGCTGATCGAACTGATGGATCACGGTTATCTCAACGACATCGAGGGATTGGAAAGTCCGACGATTGAAAAAATGTGCGCCTGGTTCTGGCGGAGGATCGAATCCCGTTTGCCGGGACTTTTCGAGATCACGATCTACGAAACACCCACCGCCAGTTGCAGCTTTCGCGGCGAGTTTTGAGGGCCGGGAACATCGACTGTTCTCACTGCCAGGCATTTGCTTTTAGGGTTGATGCGCTTGTGAGGCTCGCTGTTGTTCTGGGTCGGGGCCGCAGTAAATCATCATCAGACCACGGGCCAAGCGGACCATGAGCCTCCTATGGGTTCTGCTGAGAATGCATTTGTTGCAATGTTTTGCTTGGAATTCAGCAGCGGCTTTGTTGCCCCGGCAATCGATGAATCTCCTGCATTCCTTATGGCCCGGCGCTTGCGGTATCACATCGCATATTGTCTGGGAACTGGTAAAGGTTGGTCTGGCAACCAGTAAAACTTGGAAATTGTGGAAATTGGGGAATTTACCTGTGGGAACAAGTGTGCGTTCCGAGAGTGTTAGGTCACGGCCTTATGAGCGGCGATGGCTGCGTGGCGGCGCAGTTCGATGGCGTCGCCGATTTCATCGGCGAGTCCAGGTGATTCGTTGAGCAGGGAGCTGATGACCTCGTCGGCAAAGACCATGATTTTGAGATCTTCGAGAGCCTTAATGCTGACGTCGCTCATGGAGGCACAGGCGATGAGTTGGTCGCCGAAGCATTCGCCGGGTCCGATTTCGCCGATTTGGACATCCTTGCCTTGGGCGTCGGTGGAGAACAGTTTGGCGCGCCCTTCGAGGATGAGTGCGAAGCCTTTGAATTTGAGCTGGGCGTCCTGCACGGTTTCGCCGGCGGCATAGACAGAGACGATTGGTTCTGGACCTTCGGTTTTGAGGGCGGGTTTGAAGCGAGGATGGCGGCTAAGAAGTTGCGCTGGGGCGGGAGCTGCGGGCGAGGGGCTTTCTCCGGGGCCGTATTCAAAGCCGATCGGGAAAGGGATCGTTAGGCCTTCGCGTTTCACGACATACCAGAGGCGCGTCATGATGTCGTCGCGGACCTCTCCCAGGGCTACCATATTGGCGACGGTGAACGATAGTCGGTATATGATCGAAAAATCGGCATAGTTGAAGGTGCGCACTGATGGCGGCGGTTGGTCCATGACGCCTTCGGTGGTGGTAAGAATGCCCATCATGATGTGCTTCACGCGATTCGGCGGATCATCATAGCTAAAGCCAATCTCGATGCGCTCGGTGCGCGCGTGGGTTGGCCGGGAGAGGTTGGTGAACGAGCTCTTGTAAAGAGACACATTGGGGATGATCCGGAGTTCGCGGCTGCTAGTTTCAATGTGGACGGAGCGCCAGTTGATTTCAACGACGCGCCCGGTGACGTTATCGGCGCTGACCCAATCACCCACATTGAGGGGGCGTTCGAAGAGCAACATCAGGCCAGAAACGATATTGCCGAGGGGCTCCTGCAGGGCTAGACCGATGACGATGGATCCGACCCC
>Ga0209400_1003231_pt1 | contig 11930 bp, 19 predicted proteins | sample M_130807_EF_Meta_FD_187313 | JGI IMG/M metagenome (GOLD analysis project Ga0209400, IMG submission 187313) | Freshwater microbial communities from Lake Montjoie, Canada to study carbon cycling - M_130807_EF_MetaG (SPAdes) (version 2) | ecosystem: Environmental > Aquatic > Freshwater > Lake... | reverse complement strand
CGTATTTAAAACATCAATGGAAATTGATCAGCGTTGGATTGTACAACATGCCGCAGATAGACAAGAATATATTGATCAAGCACAATCACTCAATCTATTCTTTAGACCAGATGCAAACATTAAGTATCTACATGCAATTCATTTTATGGCATGGAAGATGGGTTTGAAAACTCTTTACTACTGCCGTTCAGAAAAGATTGGCAAAGCAGATAAAATTTCGAAACGAATTGAACGTGACGTAATTAAGGAACTAGATATGAAAGCAATTGTTGAAGGCGATACCTGCCTTGCATGTGAAGGTTAAAAAGTGGCACACTTAGTAGCAAACTTACCTAGAGTTAGATGTTATATCAGAAAAGAATATCTCTACAATTTTGAAAAAGGATTTGGTGAATATGTGCCTTGCATTTGGGTATCAATCAAATCAATGAGCCGTAGAGCATTTTTCATTGAATCGTATCTACCTGAATATGGTGCATTGTATGATAAACTTCCATTGAGTGCATATGTGTCTCGCACAGATAACATTACTCCGTCAGAGTTTTTGCCTTTAGACCATTTGCAAATTTGGGATTGTTTATCGTATGACCTTACCGTGATACAAAAATCATTCCTAATGAATCTAAGCGGTAAGTTTTACGCTAAGAATAAAGAATGGCATCAGGGAAATTATATGTTTACTGTTGACAATTGTGCATCAGATGAATACCTAGATGTAGGTGATGCAGAAAATCCAGAAGATCATAAGTCATATAACTTTCTAGAACTTGACAATGGTCAGTATGCGGCACAGCCAAACAATCGTTGCATATGGCTTGATGCCGCAAGCAATCCAAAAGAATTAAAGTTTCCAGACTTTAAAGTTTGCACTAAGAAATATATTGTTGAGCAAAATCCTAAGTGGGCAATAGGTGATGCAGATACAGTAATGTACGAATGAATATAATTGTGGAAATAATTTCATTAATAATTAGCCTTTTACTTTGGAAGATTCTTTCTAAAAACAAAGAAGAACAAGATGAAGTACAAAAACAAGATGGAATCTCAGTCTATATTGAAAAGATAGATGAATTTTATTATGCTTGGCACGATAAAACTTTTATCTTCCAAACAAAAGACACCAAAGAATTAGTTGCATACATAAAAAGCAAATTCCCAAACAACATTATAAAAATTACATCAGATAAGGAACTCACATGGTTACAGGAAGCAAAAAAGGAATTGAATCTAAACTAACGGATGAACGAAATGCGTTTAAGCCATTCAATTATCCTTGGGCATATAATGCTTGGTTAAAGCACGAACAATCACATTGGTTACACACAGAAGTGCCAATGCTTGAAGACGTAAAAGATTGGAGAAACAAACTAAATGCAAATGAAAAACAATTTCTCACGCATATCTTTCGTTTCTTTACACAAGGTGATATAGATGTAGCAGGTGGTTACGTCAACAATTACTTGCCTTATTTTCCTCAGCCTGAAGTACGCATGATGCTTTGTGGTTTTGCCGCAAGGGAAGCATTGCACATTGCCGCATACTCACATCTAATTGAAACACTAGGTTTGCCAGAAGCAACTTACAATCAATTCTTAGAGTATCAAGAGATGCGCGATAAACATGAATATGTTTTAGATTTATCTGCTCAAAATACAACTAAAGAAAATACTGCAACTCACATTGCCGTGTTTAGTGCATTTACTGAAGGTATGCAACTATTCAGTTCTTTCATTATGCTACTTAACTTTCCCCGTATGGGTAAGATGAAAGGTATGGGGCAAATCGTCACTTGGTCTATTGTTGATGAAACTATGCACGCCGAATCAATGATTAAGTTATTCCGCACATACATAGAAGAGAATAAAGAAATTTGGAATGATGATTTAAAATCAAGAATTTATACTATCGCTGAAAAGATGGTAGAACTTGAAGACAAATTTATCGACCTTGCTTTTGGCATTAACTCAATGGAAGGATTAACTTCAGAAGAGGTTAAAAAGTACATTCGTTATATTGCAGATAGACGATTAATTTCATTAGGTCTAAAAGGCATCTTTAAAGTTAAAAGAAATCCTCTGCCATGGGTAGAGGAAATGATCAACGCACCTACACATACTAACTTTTTTGAGAATCGCGCAACCGATTATGCAAAGGGCGCCCTCTCAGGTAAATGGGAAGAAGTGTGGGGCAAAGCGGCATAAGGAGAAAGAATGACAGTATTTGAAATATTTTGTGAATCGTGTAACAGCGATTCGCATGTTGAATCAACACAACCACCAAAGTTTTGTCCTATTTGTGGAACGGAAGTAGACGATACAAATATAGCAGAAGAAGAGTGGCAGGAAGATGTAGATGAAGAATGGAATAAAATTTCCGAAGATTCTTTACGAGATATAGATGACTGGAAATGATCTACGCAGGCATTGATTACTCAATGACTGCTCCTGCGATGTGTCTATATAATGATACAGTCGGAGAGTTTAAGTTTGAGAATTGTAAGTTACATTATCTAACGCAGTTGAAAAAGTATGACGTTTCATTCAAGAATGTGAACGGGCAATACTTTGAATACAAGAATGAGATGGAACGATACGATATAATTTCTAGTTTTTTTATTGATAGAATTTTAGAACTAGATGAAGAAACGAAAGTCTTTATTGAAGGCTATTCAATGGGATCGAAAGGTCGTGTGTTTAACATTGCGGAGAATACAGGCGTATTAAAATACAGGTTTTGGAATTTTCAAATTGATTTTGAGACAATAGCACCCACAGTAATTAAGAAGTTTGCCACAGGTAAAGGCAACTCAAATAAAGAACAAATGCAATTGGTCTTCGAACAAGAAAATTCCATTCGATTAAAAGATGAATTGAATATGACTGAAAAGCAATGGAATCCTTCATCGGATTTGATTGATGCTTATTATATTTGCAAATATGGATATCAAAATGGACAAAACAATGGATGAAGAAATAAAAAACCCTTTCGCAAATTTGTTTGATGATAAAATTATAAATTGTAAACCAATTGGTAATATTATTACAATCTACATTTCGGGCACTATAGAACCTCCCGAAAAATACATTGGATGTATCGATGCAATTCGAAACGCAAACGAAACAGATGTAATTCGTATTCATATCAATTCGCCTGGCGGTGATTTGTTTACTACGATTCAATTCATTCGTGCCATTGCAGAGTCTAGCGCAATGGTAATTTGTTCGGCAGAAGGTGCATGTATGTCTGCCGCAACAATGTTATTCTTATCAGGACAAAGATTTGAAATTTCAGAGCATTGTCTTTTCATGTTCCACAATTACTCTGGTGGCACTTTTGGTAAGGGTGGTGAGATGTATGATCAACTTGTCAATGAACGTAAGTGGTCGGAAAACATCATTCGTAAAGTCTATGAAGGCTTCTTGACAGAAACAGAAATCCGTAGTATACTAGACAATAAAGATATTTGGATGGAAGGTAAAGAAGTAATGAAGCGTCTTGAATCAAAGATAAATCCAAAACCTACAAAACCTAAGACGCCACCGGCGAAGAAAAAAACAGCACCACCGAAAAAATAAATCTAGGATTCGTTATGTATCATTTGAAATTTAATTTCTTTCACATAGGTGATCAAATCGCCACGACTGCTATGCCAGAAAACATTCACAATGTAACTGGCGAGGGGTGCGTCATTTCAGATGAACGCATTTGGGCATTCAAACACAATCCCTACGTTGTCTTCATGAAAGAAGACGAAGCAAACAAACTTCCCACAATTAGTCTTATTCCAGACTGCCGCATTCAAGAACAAGTAAAGCAGTACGTTGATACGATGAGAGTGCCTGTAACAAACGGGCAATCTGAATACATGTGCATTCAACTTGGCTTCAACAATGTTAACCTCAGACACTCTCGCTTGTATATTCATGAGGATGAATTAATTCAACCAAATCGTATTGTTGTTCATACCACAGGATCAGACAGACGCAGAGATGGCGAGATAGCAATTCGCACTACATCAGGCGAAGATGATGTTCGTGTTATGTCTGATGACGTTATAGAATCAATCAACAAAAATTATTCAAATTATGAAATTATTCAAGTTGGTGGTGATAACGATAAGCCTCTTGGTGGCAATAGCACAAACCTCTGTGGGAAACTCGACTATTGGGAAGTTGCAAAACTTATTGCTGGCTCCGCAAAATTTATAGGTGTAAACTCAGGACCAATGCATATTGCAAACTGTTACCCTAGAGTAGAAAAACGTATTGTGCTACAAGAGTTTCCTATCAACACATTACTATCATTCAGACCAGGCGATGTTCGCAATTGGCTGTTCTCTTGGATTGATCCTACATGTACATTCTTTAACAAATTTGAACACGATGTAGGCTATACCTACTCACATAAAAAAATATGAAAAAAATCACCGTTGTAATTGTAGGCAATACAAACCAAAAGGCTATGCGTTTTGCGATTGATACTACTTTAGAAAATACTCCAGATGTTGAAACTGTATTGCAAGTTGGTAATCTACCACTTGGATACGGGCATCACATTCCTTTGCGCGAAAACTTTACTGTAGACGATTACAGTTACTTCATGATTAAGAATCTATGGGCGCATGTCAAGACTGAGTTTGCGCTAGTGATTCAGTATGATGGCATGGCGGCTAACAAGATGCATTGGTCAGACGATTACTATAACTATGATTACATTGGTGCACCATGGCCTGATAGATTCACATGGATTAGACCAGAAGAGAAAGTTGGCAATGGTGGGTTCAGTTTGCGTAGTATGAAACTAATTGAATCATTGCGCGATCCTTTTGTCAAATTTGAAAACAGTCCAAGATTTAAAAATGAAGATGCGGTAATTTGCCAAGGCCATTCTCAGTTTCTAAAAAGAAAGTATGATATAAAGTATGCACCAATCGAAGTGGCGAATCAATTTGCTCATGAGTGGTGCAACCCTACTGGCAATACATTTGGCTTCCACGGTGCGTGGAACTTTCCGTTGTTTTTTGATGAATCGGTATGTATGAAATACTTACTTGACATTCCAAAAGAACATTGGTATAATGATAAACTAGAAATGTTAAAAACGATTTGTGATAGCAAAGGCTATGGCAAACTTTGGAATGAAGTACTTGCAAAGGTTAAGGATGCGTGATATAATTTATGGAATATTTGATTGGATAAAACATGACTGGAATTCTAATCGTTTTCGTTTTTGCGTTGAGTTGCTTTCTTGGGGCATTTCAATTGGGTGTTCGATCACCATGGCTCTCACAGTCCCGAATCCGCCCCTACTTACTCTTTACCCTATTTGGATCATCGGCTGTTCTCTCTATGCTTGGGCTGCTTTTACTAGGAAATCTTTTGGGATGCTGGCTAACTACCTCTTGTTAACAGCAATTGATAGCGTTGGATTAATAAGGATGATATTATGAAAAAAACTTGGACACTTGACGTTAAGCAACATGAAGATGGAGATTTTTTTATTGAATTTCCTGATGAAGTGCTTGAAGGCGCAGGCTGGCGCGCCGGCGATACGATTGAATGGATTGACAACAAAGACGGGAGTTGGACTTTGAAAAAACGTGAAACACAATTGGTTCTTGTTGAGTGTATCTCACAATTCCGTCAACGCTATGTTGTTGAAGTTCCTATCGGTGTTGATGACTTTGGTAATGACAAAGCCAATTGGGCTCTTGATACAGTTACAATGGAAGAAGCAAAAGAATTTTCACAAGAACACCTTGGTGAAACAATTGTTTCGCACCGTGTTGTCACACCAGAAGAAGTGTTAAAACTCTGTGACAAAGATAATGCATATTGCAGTTCATGGACTGATGAACATAAAATGGACACTTTTGTAACAAAGTGGAACGAAGATGACGTTACCTGACGAAAGATACCGCGCACTCAAGTGCGGTAAACAATTTCTTCACGATCTAATTGATCCTAAGAAAACTCCGCGAGTGCCAAAAGATATTCGAAGACAAGCATTGTGGGTACTGAGGCATTACCCCGATGACTATCATTTTGAGATGATGGCAGAAAAAATGCCTGAACATTTCGATACTAAATCCTTTATGGTAAGGTTACAGGAAAAAACTTAAATGAGCAAGATTGAACAGTATGGAAGACAGCATGAAGTATTTGATGCTACAAGTAAAACGCATCGTAAGATATTTCATGAGGCTCTAAAGTACCGAACTTGGGGACGTTCTCCTATTCGTTTTTGGATTGAGAATGAAAATAATAATCTCATTAGTCAAATTGCAGACGAAATGGTTCGATATTACATGATGAAAGAATTTGGTAAATTTACTCCAGAAAAAGGAGAATTAATTACTGGTTATGGTATAAGATCACGACCTAACCCTAGACCACACAAAAGAAAGATTTATAAAGAATGAAAGTTTATATTGGTCCATATAAAAACTGGTTTGGTCCTTACCAACTAGCAGAGTTGCTTTGCTTTTGGGCAAAGAAAGAAAAAGACGAATATGGTTTCGAACGCGAACCAGATTGGGTGCATAACTTTGGTGAATGGCTTGCCCATGGTAGCGTAGAAAAAGAAGACCCAATCTTGGCCTCATCTTGGAACAAAGATCGTCATCACACATGGCTATACAAACTATTGACTTGGATTGAATCTAAGAAAAAGCGTATTGTCTATGTGAAGATTGACAAGTACGATACTTGGAACATGGATTCAACTTTGAATCCTATTATTCTGCCTATGCTAAAACAATTGAAAGAAGCCAAGCATGGTTCTCAACTTGTTGATGATGAAGATGTGCCTGAAAAGTTTCACACTACATATGATCCTCATAATTGGGATCAACAAGAACTCTTTCCCGAAAAGAAAGAAGCCGCTGATAGCGCAGTAGATGACCTTGTGCATCTACGTTGGGATTACGTTATGAGTGAAATGATTTGGTCTTTTGAACAACTTGCAACAGATTGGGAAGATCAGTTTCATACTGGTGTGTCTGATTGGATGAGTAAGCCCTGTAAATGGGATGAAGATGGCAAACCAAAATTATATCAAATGGTTGATGGTCCTAATCATACCGCAAAGTTTGATGCAGAAGGTTATCAAGTACATAGCAAACGAATCGACAATGGTCTACGTTTGTTTGGTAAATATTACAGAGGGCTTTGGGACTGATGAATTATCAATCAGTCTAAATAGTTTGTTTAATTCAACAATCAGGAGACAGTTATGGAAATTATCATCGGCGTTATTATTTTTAGCGGTATTGCTTATTTTGCCTATCTTATATTAAATAAAGAAAAGGCAGATGGAACACATCCGCTTGATTCTGTTACAAAGCCAGTAGAAGAAAAACAACCAGCGGAAGTTTATGAGCCTGTGAAGGCCGTAGAACCAACACCTGCGCCAGCACCAAAAGCAAGAAAAGCACCTGCTAAGAAAGTTGCCGGTAATGTGACGGCAAATGTTGTCAAGCAAGCAAAGAAGAGAGTGCCTGCTAAACCTGCAAGTAAGTAATCACTAACATTTGTGTATTTACCCATACTTGACAACAGCCAGGAAATGCGGTATGATATATACAAATGAAAGGAAAACTTCCATGAAACTCACAGCCTTAGTTGCCGCTCTTCTAGTTGCGACTACCGCACATGCAGAGGTTAGGTTTTCGAAAGACCCAAGGCAGAATGAACCGCGAACACTAGATGGTCAAAGTCATTCTTACAAGCCTAGCCCTCTTTATAATGTTCCGAATCAATTGGTTCGATATGCACCTATTGTCAACATCGAAACAATGTCAAAACTGGAAACTGGTGTTACTCAGAGACAAATCTGTGGCGTAACTACAGTACCCATTCAAAAAAATGTTCCCATTGTAGAAGGTCGATATGTGCATCCAGCAGATGCCGCGCTTGGTGCGGTTGTTGGCGCAATTGTCGGTGCCGGAGTTTCAAATGGTAATGTCGGCGCGACCGTAATTGGTGGAGCAATTGGTGCGGGTGTTGCAACCAATTCTAATCAGAGAGTAGTTGGTTACTCCACACAAACGGTCGGCTATCAACAACAAAACACTTGTCAAATTCTTGAAGAACCTTATAGCCGTAATGTCATTGTGGGTTACCTTGTAACTTACGAAGACAATGGCGAAAAGAAAACTATATCGACTACCGTTCATCCCGGTACGCATGTGAGGCTTGTGACCACTACAAGAACCGAGATGTAATGTTTTTCATATATGGCGCACCTAACAGTAGAGCATGTGAGAAAGCAGAATTTTTGCTATATACAATGAATTATGAGTATCGTATGTATTTGTACGGAATACACTTCACACTCAATCAACTTCAGAGGTTGCGACCAGGAACACAAACTGTTCCGCACATTTATCATGGCACAAAATATATTGGCGGCATAAAAGAACTTTATGAATACCTATACGGCAATCAAGATAGTGACCGAGGAAAAATCTCCGGACCTAGAGAAACTAAAGGCATCTTTAATTTCATTGCTGAAAACGAACAAAATAATAGTGACAATCCTACTGGGAAAGAACAGTAAGGTAGAGAGCATTTGGAATCTTGAAACTAACACTTGGACATATAGACCTACATCATGAGAAAGATTAATTCAGAAATTGGTGCTGAACCTATCTACACAAACGTAGAAGGTGAAAATGAAAAAATCGTTTTGATTAACGCATTCAATTGGTACAATTACAATTGCAGTAAGAAGGAAGCAAAAGAATTTGTACTTGACTATTTGAAATTCGTTGGGCGAAACAAAAGTGAAATTCTTGCAGTTCGTTCCGTATCAGAATCTAAAATCAATTTACAATTTGGCTGGCTTGCGCGAATGCTTTGCCTTGGTTTTGTTCCTAGCGACAAGACCAAGCAATACGTTGCGGGCAAGTACAAAGAACTTTTGGTCGAAGCAAATAAAGAATTGAAAGTTGTTCCTGTAGTAGTGGTTGAAGACGCACCGAAGGTCAACATTCAAGATCGCATTCGTGAGAAGGCAAGCGAAGAGGCTGGAGAAATAGAAGGTCTCATTGATGACTTTGTAACTACTGGTTGCAAAAATCCTATCGATATGGATTCTTATTTCCGTTCGCGCAATCTATCATCCGTGGTGATGACAAAAATTTGTAACGTCTTCATTGACAGAGCAAAAGAGATTGAAGAAGTAATTGATACGACTGATCCGCAATTGAAAGAAGGCTACTCTAACTTTAGCAAGCCAGAGTTGCGTAGATTCAAAGAGTTTTTGGATTCGATTGTAGTTTCTGCAAACAATCGTGCAAGTATTAAGCCAACGCGCAAAAAGCGTAAGGTGAAAGAGAAACCTGCAAGTGTTCTAGTTTCTAAACTGAACTACATGAAAGACTTTGCAGAACTTGGTTTGATAAGTGTTCCACCTGAGAAAGTGGTTGGTGCATTACAGTTATGGACATACAATACGAAGACAAAGTTACTTGGTGTCTACAATGCAGATAACGCAAAAGGCTTGTCCGTGAAAGGTAGCACATTGCAAAACTACAATGAACAAACATCGATTGGCAAACGTCTACGCAAGCCAGAGGCAACTATCAAAGAAGTGATGGAGGCTGGCAAAGTTAAAATTAAGAAGATTCTACCAGATTTGTCTACCAAAGAATCAAACTTGACAGGACGGCTGAATTCTGATACAATTATCCTCAGAATAGTTAATTAGGACATTGAAATGATTTTACTCGACTTGAATCAAGTCATGATTTCCAACCTCATGATGCAACCAGGAATCGCTAGTGGTGGCATCGATGAGAATTTAATTCGCCATATGGTACTCAATAGCATTCGCATGTACAATGTGAAGTTTAAAGCAGAGTATGGTGATCTTGTAATCTGTGCAGATGATAAGAAGTACTGGCGCAAAGATTTGTTTCCGTACTACAAAGCGGCGCGTAAAAAATCGCGTGAAGACTCTCCATACGATTGGAATCTAATTTTCGAAACTCTTAACAGAGTGCGTGATGAGATTCGTGAAAACTTTCCGTACAAGGTTATACAAATTGATAAGACTGAAGCCGATGATGTAATCGGTACAATCTGTATCAACTATGGTGTTGAATTGAGAAATTCACAAAGTGAAAAGATTCTGATTCTTTCTAGCGACAAAGACTTTATGCAATTGCAGAAGTTCGCCAACGTAGATCAGTACAGCCCTATGGCAAAAAAGTTTCTAAAAACGTCAGAGCCAATCAAATTTCTTAAAGAGCATATTCTCAAAGGCGATAGAGGTGACGGCATTCCTAACATTCTTTCTAGCGATGACACCTTTGTTACCGAAGCCCGTCAGAAACCTGTAACTGAGAAAAAACTAAATACATGGGTAGCGCAGAAACCAGAAGATTTTTGCGATGCATCAATGTTGCGTAATTACCAGCGAAATGAAAGTCTAATTGACTTGTCAAAAGTACCTAGTGAATATACAGATAGAATTTTAACCGCTTATCGTAGCCCCAAAGAAGTGAAGGGTAAAGATAAAGTACTAAACTATTTCATCAAGAATCGTATGAAACAATTGATGGAACATATACAGGAATTTTAACATGCCGACTGACATTAGTAGAGCAACCATACCAGAGTTGCTTAAAATTGTAAATGATGTACCCACGAAAGATCGTGTGACACATTTGCGTGAGATTGCCAATTTGAAACCTGAATTGAAAACTATTCTCACATTTGTATACAATAGGGACATTCAATTTGATTTGCCTGAAGGAACACCACCTTACAAACAACTTGACATTCCAGACAATTGGGGTTATAATAGACTACATAAAGACTTGAAAAAGTTTGGGTACTTTGTAAAAGGCGCAAAGAATAACCTTACCAAGATTCGTAAAGAAAGAATTTTTATCGAAATGCTAGAAAGCATTTCTGCTGACGAAGCCAGATTAGCCATCATGATCAAAGATAAAAAATTGACAGGCTACAAAGGCATCACCCGCAAGGTAGTAGAAGACGCACTACCTGAGTTGTTCGTAGGAGAATCGCAGGCTTAACATGTCTAAGACAGATAAAAAGATTAAAGGGTTTCGACAATTTCTCGAAGAAGATGAACGCAAACCTAACCCAAAGAAAAAGTCTTTGAGAGAAGACAAAGGAAAGACTCATCAAAAGTTACAGCACAAGTTGCGTAGTCTTGATCCGAAAAGTCTTTCAGATGATAATTTTGATGAATTTGAAGATGAATGGAGTATGAAATGAAAAATGGTCTAGTTGCTTTTGTAGCACTCTTTGTTATAGTGTTTGCAATTTTATCGCCACTTGCATTTATTTGGTCTGTGAACACTTTGTTCGGACTAACAATTGCTTACGGGTTTTGGGAATGGTTAGCGGCACTTGTGCTAGTATCATTCGCGGCACCAAGAAATATTTCTTCATTCACGCAAAAATGATGCTCTGGATGCATATATACATACATGACAAATAAAATTTTTAGAGGAAGACTAATGCAGTTAATATCCCATCACAGTAGAAAACTAGATTGCACATATGCGTTGCCATTCGTAGGCTCACGCACACCTGCGATTTGGGAAAACTGCCGAGGGGGCACGGACTGACTACCAACTAAAAGTCAATCTAAACACAAGCCCCCTAGCCTAAAAAACTAGGGGGTTTTTGTTTGTGTTGTAAAAAAACAACATCACTTGACAAGAGTAGTGTTGTTTGATAGAATAGAGTTTATCCGGCTGTGGTCTAATGGATAAGGCAACGCTCTTCTAAAGCGTCCGATGTGGGTTCGATTCCTGCCAGCCGGGCCAGTTGTAAAAATACAACAGAAGAAAGAGTGCTTGACAAGTCTTCGGATTTAGCATATACTTAGTTCTGTTGTGAGTGATTCAGATATTTCTGGATTACAGAAAAGTTCTTTAACAATTTGTATCA
>Ga0209400_1003227_pt1 | contig 11937 bp, 10 predicted proteins | sample M_130807_EF_Meta_FD_187313 | JGI IMG/M metagenome (GOLD analysis project Ga0209400, IMG submission 187313) | Freshwater microbial communities from Lake Montjoie, Canada to study carbon cycling - M_130807_EF_MetaG (SPAdes) (version 2) | ecosystem: Environmental > Aquatic > Freshwater > Lake... | reverse complement strand
GATTCATCGAAACGAATCAGAGAAATCTGGTTCAAGCCGAGATCGGGAAATTCTCGAACTCGACTAATCGAAAGGAAACAAATGTCTACAAAGACAACTTTCAAGCGCATCGCGCTTGTAGCAGTTGCTGCGTTGGGCTTTGGTGTGTTGACTTCAGTTGCTCCAGCTTCGGCTGCAGCATCTGAGCGCACAGCAGCGTCTATCACCGCAGGAACGCCTTCTGCATCTCGTGCAGGAGCAGTTACAGAAACTTCTGTCACTGTTGGATTCGCTGCAGATCTAGAGGATTCTGACACAATGACAGTTGCTGCAAAGGTTATTTCTGCGCCAGCAACATCAAAGCACATCACTGCTACTTCAACATTGAACGCTGTTACAAGTAACGCGGCTGCAGTGTTGACTTTTGCTTCATCTTCATCACTTGGAAGCACAAGTTCAGTAAATACTGACCGTTCGGCAGCAACTTTTGGTGCATACACAACTGCAGTATCTGCAGTTGTTACAAATGTTGGTTCAAGTGGAAACTTGACGAAGACACTTGGCGCAACACTTAAGTTCACACCAGACGTTCCAGGTACCTACCAGATTATGGTTTCAAGTGGCGTTGCAAGCACCTCATTCGTTTCAGGTGACAAGTCAGCAATCATCACAATCACAACTGCGGGTACTCCAGCAAGCGTGACTTTGTCTAGCGTATCTGGCTCACCTGCAACAGGCGGAGAAGGTGCAATTCTTAAGGCAACTATTAAGGACGCAGCAGGCGTTGCAACAACTCTTCTTCCAGGAGAAGGTTTCACAGTTGCTTCAAGCGTTACAACAACTGCAATGAACATTTTTGCATCAACATCTTCAAATACAGTGTCATCAGGAACTGCTGATTCTGTCTCACTTGCAGATACAGACTTCAAAAAGGGTTCAGCGTACATTCGTGCGACAGACTCAGTTGAAGAAGCGGTTATCTTTACTGCAACTTCAAATGGAACTCTGGGTTCATCATTGGTGAACACACTTTCAGTTTCATACACAGCTCCAACTCTAGTAGCGGGATCTGCAGCTACATTGTCTAAGGCAACTACAGCAACTTCAGGTTACCTTGCAGGAACTGCAGCTACTCCTTACGTTGTATACACACAGCCTAAGACAGCTACAAGCTCAACAATCCAGTTGAACTACGATAACTCAGCCACAACAGTTACAACTGCTGCAGTTGCTGCACTTCAGGTAACAGACACAAGCGGAAAGATCACCGGCATCACTGGCGGAATTTTCGATGTTTCAGTTTCTGTTGCTGCAGGTGCAACTAAGGGTTCAATCTCATTCACACATGCTTTGTCAACTGCTGGTCAGGGTTACTCAGCGATTCTTCGCACAGTAACTTCAGCTGCAGGTACAGGTTTTGCATTGACTTCAGGAACATCTGATGCAACTGCAACTTCAGCTGCTGCTGCAGTAATTGGCGGAACAACCGTTCTATCTGCTACAGGTGGAACAACTACTTGGAAGATCTCAGTTAAGGATCAGTATGGTGTTCTAAAGGCATCTACTCCAGTAACACTAACAATCACAGGTCGCAATGCGGCGAAGACTGGTGCAGTAGCAGTTTCTGATGCAACAGGTTACGCAACATTCACACTCGTTGATGCTGGAACAGTTGGATCAACTGATTCACTTTCATTCTCAGCTGGTGGTTCTGCAACTGCTGCAACAGCAACAGTTACATACGGAACTTACACAGTTGGTTCAGTAGCACTAACTGGTGGATCTAACCTAGAGACAATTGCTGGTTCAACAATCACAGCAATTTCAGCTGGAGATGACCCATCAACTAATGCACGTAAGGCTTTCAAGGCAACTGTTAAGGATGCCAACGGAAACCTTCTAGCAGGCGTTCCAGTTACATTCGCAGTTTCAGAAAACGCAACATCAGCGATCGTAAAGAGCGCTACTGTTGATTACACAACTGTTTATACAGGTACAGACGGAACTGCTACTTCATACGCATTCGCATGGGGTCCAGGAAAGATGACTGTTACTGCTACTTCAGGTGCTAAGACTGGTACACAGTACTTAACATTCGGATCAGCAGCTTCAACAGGTGCTCGTGTACTTTCAGCAACAGTTGCAGGCACAACAGTGACTGTTAAGGTTGTAGATCGTTACGGCAACCCAGTTGACGGTGTGACAGTTGCATTGACACGTACAGGAACAGGTACTTTCGGTAACGGTTCATCTACTCAGTCAGTTACAACAGACACAACAGGTACTGCTGAAGCACAATTCAGCGGAGCTGCAGAAGTTAAGGCGAAGCTTGCTTCAACTTACACACAGGCATACGACCTAGCTGGCGAAATCGATGCAACAGCTGTTACAGCTGCGGTCGCTGGAACTACAACAGGCACAGGTTCAACTCTTGCACCAGCAGGCGTTTACCAGGTTACTGTTCGAGTTGATGCAACTACTGCAGATACAGCAGCAGGTGCAGCAGATGCAGCAGCAGAAGCAACTGATGCAGCTAACGCAGCAACTGATGCAGCTAACGCTGCAGCAGAAGCAGCAGATGCAGCAACAGCTGCAGCACAAGATGCTGCAGATGCAGTAGCTGCTCTATCTACTCAGGTATCAGAGATGGTGAATGCTCTAAAGAAGCAGATCACAGCTCTAACAAACCTAGTAATCAAGATCCAGAAGAAGGTAAAGGCATAATCTGCCCCCTTTGGTCTGATAAAGATCTAGAACCGAAACCCGGCCCTCTCTTAGGAGGGGGCCGGGTTTCGGCCTTTAACGGATGTCAGAAGGTAGTCTGTTCATGTGAAAACGGACAAAATAATTAAAATTCAGAAGAATACGAACTTAATCCCATTGGGGGTCGTCTTAACTTCTGGCGTCTTTTGGGCATCTATAGAAGACGCCATGAACTTACCGAAATTTACAGTGTTAATTCTTTTCTTACTCCCCATTCTAATCTTTCAAATCATGCAATTAGGAAGTAACTACGTAAATTTGGTCAGGCGAGATCTCGCTATCTTTGTCGTGACACTTTTATTTCTTGCAGTGGTGGTAACAACGCTAACTGGTGGCTCTTACTTTAATTCGTTATTTGGTGCTCATGCACGATATAACGGTGGTTTGATGTACTTAACATTTATTTTACTTTTTATCCAGATAACTTTGGCATCAATCCAAAAAAATATTCACAACTTTTTAGTCTATTTCTACTATTTGGCGCTTGCAAATTTGGGCTACTGCACTCTTCAATTCATAAATTTAGATCCAGTAAATTGGAATTTACCATTTAATAGGATTGTTGGAATACTAGGAAATCCAGACTTTGCTTCAGCATTTCTTGCCTTATCGGCAATTATTTTTTGCTACTTCGCTTCTCTTGAAAGAAGTCTAAATCTGAAATGCGTGATAAATATTTTTCTAGCGGTCACTTCTAGTTTGCTTACAGTTGCCACTAATGCCCGCCAAGGGACCGGAATAGTAATTCTGGCGGTAATATTTTTGGTTGCAGTGCTTGGATTTAGGCGAAACATTAAATTGGGTTCACTTATAATCTTTTTTGTTTCACCAATAATTGGGCTGTCAATCTTAGGTATGTTGAAATTAGGGCCTTTCGCCCCATTTTTATACAAAGACTCTATAACCTACCGAGGCGATTACTGGCGTGCGGCCCTCTCAATGTTCCAGTCCAATCCTATTTTTGGTGTAGGAATGGGAAGATATGGTGACTTTTTCCGAGAGTATCGAGATGTGCAACAGGTAAGCCGGCGAGGTGCAAGCTTGGTTTCAGACCAGGCACACAGCATTCCTTTAGATTTTCTTTCATCAGGCGGATTAACACTGTTTCTAATCTACTCATTTTTCTTGATCATAATCTGCCGAATGGCAATTGTGTCTTGCATTCGTGCGAAAAGCAGAGAAGAAATTACGCTATCTATTGCATTAGCTTCGCTTTGGTTTGGTTACTTAGCGCAAGCGATGATTTCCTTAGATCAAATTGGATTGGCTATTTGGGGTTGGGTATTTGCCGCTCTAGTGACTGTCAACTTTAGAAATTTCAACAAGAGTTCAATAGGAGGTCAAAATATAGGGAACGTCAAAAAGATAAATTCTCAAATTTTCCCCTTAGTTACATCTATTAGTTTATTGATTGCCGGAACACTTATTTTGGTCCCTATCTGGAAAGCCGATTCTGCAATCAGATTTGCAAATGCGATTGGCAGTTCTTCAGAGTTATCAGATTTACAACAACAACAAGTTCTGAGTCGTGCCAGGGATGCTATAGAAAGTCGTCCATTAGATGCCTATTATTTTAGGCAATCGGGAATAATTCTTGCAAACTTTGGAGATATTGATTCAAGTATTCAAGCCTTGAAACGTGCGATCGAATTAAATCCTCGAGAGTCAGTCGCTCATGCTGTTTTAGGTTCAATTTTGCGTCAGATTGGCAAGCCAGCTGAGAGCCTCCAATATCTTCAAGCAGCAAGCCAATTGGACCCTTGGAATCAAATGAACTTCTACGAGCGCTTACAAAGTCACTTAGCTTTAATTCAAATCGAAGAAGCTAACGAGATGTTGAGACTAATGAAAAAAATTTCCAGTAACTCAGACCTTTATTTCGAAGCTGAAAGCCTTCTGAAGAATGCAGATTAGGGAGCAATCTGATTTTAATACCGTGGCCGTTATTGGCCTTGGGTATGTTGGACTAAACCTAGCAATTGCCGCGGGGAAAAACGGCTTAAAAGTCATCGGATACGATTCCGACTCAAGAAAAGTGTCAGCGCTATTGAGATTTGAATCCTACGTTGAAGGAATTTCTAATTCAGAAATTGAGGATTTGGTTAAAAATGGCACTTTTTCTCCAGTCAACTCAGCATCAGAAATTAGTAAAGCGGCGATTATCGTGATTGCAGTGCCAACACCATTAGATAGCGAAAGAAAACCAGATTTATCTTTTTTGAACGATGCCATTTCAACTATAGCTATTCATGGTTCTAACGATAGTTTAATTATCAATGAATCAACCTCTTTTCCTGGCACTCTACGTAACCTAATTGCGAAAAGACTTATAGATGAATGCAAAAATGAGTTCAATTATGCAAGTGCGCCTGAGAGGGTAGATCCAATTAACAAAATTTGGAATATTCACAACACTCCTCGGTTAGTTTCCGGTTTAACATTTGAAGCACACAAAACTGCAGTAGATTTTTACCAACGTTTTTGTGCATCAGTAATTAGTGTTTCTACACCCGAAGTGGCAGAGGCGGCTAAGTTATTTGAGAACTCATTTCGCCAAGTAAATATTGCTTTAGTGAATGAATTTGCACAGATTACCCATAAGTTGGGCGTGCCAGTTCGAGAAGTTCTTGATGCGGCAAATACAAAACCTTTTGGATTCATGAAGTTCCTGCCTGGCGCGGGTGTGGGCGGTCATTGCATTCCTGTGGACCCCATCTATTTAGCCTATTCCGCTGAGCAGGCGGGGGTAGAAGCCACATTTATCAATCGTGCCAATAGAGTTAATCACGCAATGCCTGAGTACCTTGTTGAGCGGGTTATAGAAGGATCAGGTGGCTCACTTTATGGGAAAAGCGTTGTTGTAGTCGGAGTTTCATACAAATCAAATGTTTCCGATACCAGAGAGACACCAGCAGCGGTTGTTATCGACTTACTTCGAGCACAAGGTGCAACTGTTACTTGGCATGATGATTTGGTCGGTAGCTGGCGCGGGGAGACATCTGCATCTATAAATGGTGCTGATATTGCGATATTGGTAACTATGCATGACGGGCTTAATCTAGCCGAGGTTCAAGGCTGTGGTTATGTATTTGATTGCACCGGCACCATCGCTGGCGCCGACGGTATTTAAAGCCCTGCTACATCGCTGATTATTTGGTTTAAGTCTTTTGTTGGTGCCCAACCAATAGCGTTCTTCACCTTTGAGATGTCAGGTACTCGGCGCTGGATGTCTTCAAAGCCTGCAGGGTAGGCATCTGTGTATGTGGTGTAATTAATCTCAGATTCAGATTCAGTTAAGGCAATTACCTTTTCAGCTAACTGCTTAATTGTTACTTCACCTATGCCACCCACGTTATAGACATCTCCGATGGTTGCATCCGTTGCTGCTATTGTGACAATTGCTTGGACAGCATCAGCAACATGGCAAAAGACACGGGATTGTGTGCCATCACCATAAATAGTAAGTGGTTCATTCTTAAGTGCCGCTTGGACAAAGCGTGGAACAACCATTCCATAGCGGCCAGTTTGGCGTGGTCCAACTGTGTTAAACAAACGAACTGTTGTGACAGGCAACTTCTTTTCTTGGTGCAAAGCAAAGGCCATTGCTTCTTCAATTGCTTTTGCATCACTGTATGTCCAGCGGATCTTCTGCGGTGCTCCAACAACACGATCATCTGTTTCATTAAGAGGTTGTTTGGTGTTCTTGCCATAGATCTCAGAGGTGCTAGCAATAATGATTCGCTTGTTATGTTTCGCTGCAGCGTTTAAAACAACCTCACTGCCAGTGATGTTGGTGCTCATTGATTCAAGTGGTGATTCTAAGATTGTGTTCACGCCAAGGGCTGCTGCCATGTGGAGTACAAGATCTACATCTTTTGTAAGTTGATCTACTAGCTCAACATTGCGGATGTCGCCATAAACGATGGTCACTTTGCCATCAAGGTGGGTGATATTTGCTTTTGATCCTGTTGAGAAATTGTCTAGGAGCGTGACTGTGTGACCAGCATTTACATAGTGATCTGCCAAGTGGGATCCAATGAACCCGGCACCACCTGTGATTAATACACGCATGGGCAAACCTTATTTCACAATCGATTTATAGAGGGCGATGTGGGCGTTGATCATGCGGTCCACAGAAAAAAGAGCGTTCGCACGGGATGTTGCAAGGGTGCCCATTTCTGTGCGCTTTTGTTTATCAAGAAGCAACGTTTCAAGGGCAAGGGCAATAGAGCCAGCATTTTTGTTAGTCACAAAGCCTGTCTCGTGATTAAGGACTACTTCTGAAACTGAGCCAACATCTGTTGCAACAACTGGCTTGCCAGCCAATTGAGCTTCAATGAGTGCCACAGGCATCCCTTCATTTTCACTAGTTGAAAGAATGATCTCTGATGCACCTAATATATCTTCGGCCTTTGCCCAACCAACAACAGAGACGTTAGTTGGGGCTGTGGCTCTTACCTTTTCCAATAGGTCGCCCCCACCGGCTAATACAAAGTGTGTGTCCGGCATGTCATCTGCAACCCCAAGGGCCAGCATTGGGTTTTTCACACTGGTAACACGTGCAATCCAACCAACAATTGGTTTGCCATCATCTGGCAAGTTCAGATTCTTTAGCGCTTGTTCTTTTGGTGTGACATTAAGTGCAACCACACCGGGTGGGATATTGATGTATTGCTCTTTCTTTCCAATGCGTTTTTCTAATAATTCATCTGCGACCCTGCGTCCAACTGTTACAAGCTTGACCGATTTCTTTGCCAGCATTCTTTCAACTTCGACAATGACCCTTGATTTAAAGCCAGAGAACTCTGGATCATCCAATAGGTGGCCATGGAAGGTGTGGATGACAGGTACTGGTTGCTTCTTCATACGGACTACATAGCCGGCTTTGAATGTATGTGTGTGGATGATGTCTGGTTTTACCTGGGCAATGATTGAGTTTAGTTGCATACGCGCAAAGTGATCTTTGATCGGCCTTATAGATCTTCCCATTGATTTAATACGGATTAGGTCAATTGATTGGGCAGATTCATCTTCAACTTCTGCCCCTTGCACATAACCAGTTGCAACAAAGGTTTCTATGCCGTGCTTAGGTAATTCATTAGCCAGTTGGGTTATATAACGCGCAGTGCCACCAACATTTAATCGTGCTATAACGTGTAAGACCCGCATGGTTAGTTGGCTTCATAAGCGGCAACAACGTCATCTGGGTTGCCAATCATCTTTACGTGGCCGTTTTCTAGCCAGATTGCTTTTGTTGCTAACTCACGCACTGCCCTCATATCGTGGGAAACAAGTACAACTGCAGCACCACTTGAAACAAGCGAATCCATTCGCCCGCGAGATTTTACTTGAAAGTCAGCATCGCCAACAGATAGAACTTCATCAACTAGTAAGACATCTGTTTGCTCATCAGTTGCTGTTGAAAAAGCCAAGCGGGCAACCATTCCTGAAGAAAATGTGCGTAGTGGGAAATCCATGTGGTCTGTGACGCCAGCCCATTCACCAATAGCTGGTGTGCGCTGCTTAACGCTTTTCACATCTCTACCCATTAATACCGAGTAAAACAAAACGTTTTCAGAACCTGTCATCTCTGGGTGAAAGCCTGCACCCAGCTCAATCATTGGTGCGATCTTGCCGTTGACCTTTGATGTGCCCTTTGTTGGTGGTAATACTCCCGCTAAAACTTTAAGAAGTGTGGATTTTCCCGCACCATTGCGGCCCAGGATTGCCAAAACTTCACCTTTTTCGACCGTGAATGAAACATCTTGAAGCGCAACATATTCAACAACTCGTGCCTTACGCATAACAAGGTCCCGAATTAGTTCTTTAAGGGAACCGGAATTGTTCATAAGAACTCTGTAAGAAACTTTAACATTTTGAAGTTCAACAATGGCCATCAGAGCATTGCCACCGTTCTTGGCCAAAATTTCTTGAAGGAGTAGATGCCTATAAGAATTGACGCAAAGCTGCTCCCCAACATATAAATTAAGTCACCCATGGATGCTGATCCGTTATTTGAGAACGCCCACCGAAATATATCCAGAAAACTAGTTAGAGGATTTAAGTTAACAACAGTTTGCAAGTTGTCGCTCAAAATAGAAATCGGGTAAAAGACTGGGGTTAAATAGAGCAAAATCATAAGAAAGACATTTACTATATTTTTTGAATCGTCAAACCTTATGTACAAGATAGATAATGTGAGCCCTAGTCCAGCTGTTAGCAGTGCTAGACATATTCCCACCAAGAAAACCACCGGAAATGTCCAAGCTAGATTTTGCCCTGAGATTAGACACACGATGCCGAGAGGAATTAATCCTATGAAGAAATTGATTAGCCCTGCTAAAGCGGTTGAAATCGGAAAAACTTGTGGGGGCACATAGATTTTTGTCAGCACCGGGCCGTTATTTGAAATCGATTCAGCTGAAAGGGTCACACCTTGGCTGAAGAAAGTATTCAGTAAGATTCCTGCCATCAAATAAGGTGCGTATTGTTGGGTTCCTGACAGGCGCGAGGAAAAAACAAATGAGAAAACTACCCACAATACAAAGCTTGTGAGCATTGGATTCAAAAGGGTCCAGCCGATGCCGATAACGCTGCGCTTATATCGAAGGGTTAGCGCGCGATTAACCAGCAAGCGGATCAGTTGGGCGTACTTCATGATGGGTTAAGAGTATCGGTGGTTTAAGTGTTAATCCCTGCTTCTGCTCACCTAGTTCTCAGGCTTCTGCGGTGTAATTAAGCCATGACTCAGCCAACCCGCATCTATAAGCATTCATCAGCCGGCACAGACTGGGCAGCGTTGCTACTTGGTGCAGGCCTTGGGCTGACCTTGGCTTTGCAGTTAACGACGGTTCGGTTAAGTGATTTCAATACTTTCTATTCTCTGGTTGTTTCTGTTAGTCGCTTGGCTGCATTGGTTGGTACTTACTTTGCTGTAGTCGGGATGTTTCTGATTGCACGTATTCCCTGGGTTGAGCGTGGGGTTGGACATGATCGCCTTGTTACATGGCATCGCAAGTTAGGACCTTGGTCTTTATATGCAATTGGCGCTCATGTGTTTTTAATTATTGTGGGTTTTGCAGGGCAAGACTCAATCCCTTTATATAAAGAGCTGTGGCAGTTCTTAACTCTCTATGAGTGGATGTGGTTTGCTCTAGCTGGATTTATGTTGATGGTTTTAGCTGGTGTGACCTCCTATAAGAAGGCACGGGCAAAGATGAGTTATGAGACATGGTGGATGGTTCATGTGCTTACCTATGCCGCTGTCGCGGCATCATTTATGCATCAGATTGTTAATGGTTCTATGTTTGTGGGTCATCCTTTAAACAAGGCGTATTGGATTTCACTCTATGTGGCAATGGGAGCATCAATTCTTTATTGGCGCTTCTGGGTTCCTTTCTATCGATCAATGAAAGTAAATCTCAAGGTTCAAAAAGTTGTGATTGAGGGACCTGGTGTTGTCTCTGTCATCATGAAGGGAAAACACCTTGATACCTTAAATGCCCAAGGTGGTCAGTTCTTTGGCTGGAGATTTTTAGCTAAGGGACATTTCTTAATGTCACATCCATTTTCTTTGTCTGCGGCTCCTACTGAGAAGCACTTGCGTATTACTGTTAAAGATTTAGGTGATCACTCAAGGTCACTAGCTTTCTTAAAGCCAGGGACGAGAGTCTTTGTTGAAGGTCCTTATGGTGCTTTTACTGCAGGGAGATCAACACAGCCACATGTGGTGTTGGTGGGTGGTGGTGTGGGTATTACGCCTATTAGAGCGCTTATGGATGAGCTAAAAGGTGGCGTGCAGATGGATGTGTTGTTCCGTGCATCTAAAGAAGAAGACTTGGTGTTGAAGAAGGAAATGGATTACATAGCTGCAAACAGCGATGGATCAATTCGGGTTCATTACTTGGTGGGACCACGCAAGAACCATCCGATGGATGCCAAGTCATTAAAGGCACTTGTGCCACAGTTTGCAGATAGTGATATTTATATATGTGGGCCAGAGCCCTTGGTCAGTGCGGTGCGCAAGGCTGCTGAGGACATGGGAGTGCCAAAGAATCGTTTTCATGATGAGGCTTTTGCCTTTCACAAGGAGTAGTTGTTATCCACAATTTGTGTTATATTTATGGGGTACACAAATAAATAAGTCAGTTGAGCGACTTACTGTGCAAAAATGCACATTAAGTTCACTCAAGCGGCTCGAAAGCATCGCATAGGTAAAGCACATGCACTATTTGTAATTGAGAACAATTCATTCTTTGTTATCACAGACGAAGCAGGAAGCGTTCAGCAAATATGGCAAGGGTTAGATGATCGTGGGGTTGAATTAGAAATAATTGCAGTCGTCCTCAAGGAGTATTTATTAGTCACACATGTGATGCCGGCAAATTTTCGAAGGAGCAAGAAGACATGGGGATCAAAGTGAAACCTAAGTATGTGTTTGGTCCAGATGTGGATCTAGATTCTGAAGTTGTTTTATTGCCAGATGGCACTCGCTTAACAAACAAGTTAGCTGCCAAGATGGCTCGCGATGCGATCAAGCAGGTGCGAGGACGACCTTCACTGACCGCTGTTGCTGTTGAATCTCCTCAACTTAAAGTGCGCGTGCCAGTAAAGCTCAAAAAAGCGATTGAGAAAGAGGCAAAGCGTCGCGGGGAGACAACTTCAACAATTGTTCGTGAGGTGCTGCAGGAGCGCTTTCTTCAAAAGAGTTAATTAACTCTGCGCCTGCTTTGCGGGCGTTCACAGAAATCTTTCAGGCAAGTAGGCTTTTATTCAGGTGTGGTCCTCTCGAGGGGGATTAAACGAAACGAGGGTATGAGATGAAGCGGGCGTTATTAATCGCAGGCGGCACAGTTGGGGGTCTTGGCGCCGTGCTTGCGATTACTCCACCGCAGCTAGGGTCTAGTAGTTCAATCAATATTGCAGGTGGCACAACTAGTGGTGCAACAAGTACAAGTGCATCTGCGTCTGCTTCATCATCACCTTCAACGCAAACAACAAAGAGTTCAAAGCCTGTTGCCACAAAGAAGGCAACAGCCCAGGCAACAGCAAGTGCTACAGCCAGTGCAACGCCAACAGCTGCTGCAACTACGGCTGCTGCAGCACCTGCTGCAAAGAGTGGGACTTTTACAGGACCAGCGATTTTCGTTAACTATGGAACCGTCCAAGTAAAGATCACTGTGGCAAATGGAAAGA
>Ga0209400_1003226_pt1 | contig 11939 bp, 8 predicted proteins | sample M_130807_EF_Meta_FD_187313 | JGI IMG/M metagenome (GOLD analysis project Ga0209400, IMG submission 187313) | Freshwater microbial communities from Lake Montjoie, Canada to study carbon cycling - M_130807_EF_MetaG (SPAdes) (version 2) | ecosystem: Environmental > Aquatic > Freshwater > Lake... | reverse complement strand
GTTCTCGAACGTCCCGATGCGGCGCATCTTCTCGATGCACGACCGCACCAGCATCTACTCCATCCCCGACGCCATGCGCGAAGGCGGCCTCGACCGCGAGATCCTCTCGATCCTCAAGCTGCACGATCGCGTCAACACCCTGCAGGAAGACCGCGAGCGCATCACCTGGAGCACCTTCACGCAGCGCCTCAACGCGCCGCGCACGCACAAGGTGAAGATCGGCGTGCTGGGCAAGTACGCGAGCCTCCGCGACGCCTACGCCTCCATCGACAAGGCCATCGAGCACTGCGGCACCGCGCTCGGCGCCGACATCGAGATCGAGTGGCTCGACACCAGCGACGTCGAGACCCTGGCCCGCGCCAAGGAGCTCGTCTCCAAGTTCGACGGCGTCATCGTGCCGGGCGGCTTCGGCATGCGCGGCGTGGAAGGCAAGATCCGCTGCGTGCAGGCCGCGCGCCTCGAGCGCGTGCCTTTCCTCGGCATCTGCCTCGGATTCCAGGTGGCCGTCATCGAGTACGCCCGCAACGTCCTCGGCTGGGCCGACGCCCACAGCACCGAGTTCGACCCGGCCACCAAGCACCCGGTCATCAGCGAGCTCCCCGACCAGAAGAAGCTCGAGGGCATCATGGGCGGCACCATGCGCCTCGGCGCGCAGGACGTCCAGATCGAGCCCGGCACCCTCGCCCGGATGCTCTTCGGCGGCAAGGACGTGGTTCGCGAGCGCTTCCGCCACCGCTACGAGGTGGAACCCACGGACGTCGAGGCGCTCACCGCCGGCGGCCTGGTCTTCAGCGGTCGCCATCCCAAGCATCCCATCATGCAGGTGCTCGAACTCCCGCTCAGCGCCCACCCGTACTTCATCGGCGCCCAGTTCCACCCGGAGCTGACCAGCCGACCGCTCGACCCCCAGCCCATGTTCATGGGCCTGGTGGCCGCCGCCATCGCGCGGCGCGAGCCGGAGTTCGCGCAGTCCGAGATGGGCCGCCGCTGGGTGCGCGCTGCGAATGGCAGCGGCGCGACCGTGGGTGCGTGAGGAACGCGAAGCCAACCGATGCAGGGGACTGGCCCCGTCGCCTTGCGGGGCGGGCGGTGAGGCGTTTACGACGTTCCATTCACGCCCGCGTACTGGCCCCATCGCCTTGCGGGGCGGGCGGCATGGCGCCACCACTGCCCCTCCGGCGAGGGGGCCAGGCACCTCATGTGCCAATGGCGTCGGTTCGGCAATGGCCTTACCGCCGCGCTTGGGTTTCATATCGCGCGTGCATTGATCGTGAATGTCACGTGTGCGAGCACCCGCAGCGAGCACGGGACCCCTGGCCCGAGGCGTCGACAAGCGCGAAGACCGGCAGCATGACTCCTGAGCACTCCCGGGTGCCACCCGGACGAGCGTTTGTCGTCGAGGCCGAGAGGAGCCGGGTGGAACGAGGCCGTCCGCGGGCCAGGGGTCCCGCGCACAGCGGAGGGTGCGGTGGAACTTCGAAACGCCCCGCACCCAGCGACGGGTGCACTCGAACTTCGCTCTGCCCCACACCCAGCGCGTCACCACGCCTCACTGCTGCGCGTCGTCCGCCACCACGGTCACGCTGAACGTCGGTCCATCCACCACCGCCTCGAGCCGCAGCCCCGCCGGCAGATCCACGCCGCGCACCGAGCGGAATTCGCCGGACATGCGGCCGGCCAGCAGGATCACCCAGCGATCGCCTGCCACCGGCACGCGGTCGCCGAAGTCGAGCACGAGGCGCCCGCCCAGCGAGAGCTCGCCCGTCACGAAGAGGATCGACATGTCGTCGGTCGACGCCGGATCGCGGAGCTTGACCTCCACCACGTCCTCATCGCCGAAGACCACCAGGCCGGACTCGACCACGGTGCCGTCGACCAGCCAATGGTGCGGAGGAGCCATGGCCTCGTCATCGGCAGCGCTGTCCGCGCTTTCCTGCGCGCCACGACCGTGCCCGCCCTTGCCCGATCCGCCGCTGCCACCGCCCGCAGCCATGATGCTTCCCATGAAGCCGGAGATGCGGACGCCGGTGGCACCGGGGCTGGACGCCGAAACCAGCGATCCTGCCGTGGCCTGCACCGTGTACGTGTAGCTCACGCCGACGTCGGCGCTCGTGTCGCTGTAGGAATTCGCGCCGGAGACGAACTGCACCGCACCCGAGCCGCCGGTGCGGTTCACCAGGTAGCCCGTGGCACCGACGCTGGCCGTCCACGTCAACTGAATCTTCGTGGTGAGGTTGGTGGTGGCCGCGAGGCTCGTGGGCGCCGACAGCGCACGCCAGCCGGTGTCGGATCCCGCGACTGACAGCCCGGCGGCGGAATTCGCACGGACGCTGTAGGTGTAGGTGATGCCCGGGGTGCCCGAGGTATCCGTGAAGTTGAACACGTTCTTCCCCAGCAGCGAACTGATGGCGAGCGCCGAACCGCCCGTCGCCGCGCGATAGACGACGTAGCCGGTGGCCTTGGTCGCGGCGGTCCACGTCACCGTGGTCCCCGACGTCAGCGTGCCATCAGTGGCGGTCACACCGTTGGGGCCGGGGGGCGCCATGACGCCCTGCGCCGTGGGCCCGCCGCTCGTCGCCGTGGCAAGGCGAACGGTGTAGGTGTAGGTCTTGCCCGCCTTGAGCCCCGCGGAGTCCACGTAGGTAAGCACGCCCGCTCCCACCGTCGCGATCGCCTTCGCCTTGCCGCTGCCGAGGGCGCGCAGCACGGTGTATGACGCGGGCGTGCCGGTCGGCACCGTCCACGTCAGCGTGATGGAGGACGCAGACGTGCGGTTCGTGGCCGTGACCGAGATCGGCGTCATGTCCGCCGCCCGCTTGCCCACGGCCACCGGGCTGTAATCGCCGTACGCGGTGGCGTCTGCGCTGAAGACGCACTTGGCGCGCACGCGGTATCCGTAGCTGGTGCCCGCCGTCGCCGACGTGTCCACGTAGGTGAGCTGGGAAACCGTGGCGATGGTCTCCACCGAGCTGCCCGTGCTCCGCTGGACCTCGTACGCCGTGGCCCCGCTCACCGCGTTCCAGGTCAGCGTCACGCTCGCCGTGCTCGTCCCGTTGGAAGCCGTCAGCACCGTGCTGCTGAGCCGCTTCCAGCCGACCGCGCTCGCGTACACGCCGGACAGGTCACCGCCGCCCGCGATGGCGCGGATGCGGTACGTCACCTGCTGACCCACGGTCGCCGTCTCGTCGAAGTACTGCGGCATGTAGGTGGTGGCGATGACGGTCTCGATGCCATCCACCATCTTGGCCACCTGGTACTGGTAGGCCCGGCGGACCACCGGCCAGGACAGGCCGACGCCGGCCACGTACGTCCCCTGCGTTGCCTGGAGGGACGCCGGCGCGCCCACCAGCTCGCAGTCGTCCGGGATGCCGTCCAGGTTGCGGTCGAACTCGCCCACGTCCCCGAGCGCGATCTCGCAGGCATCCGAGAGTCCGCCGCAGGCAGAAAGGGACACATGCGAATTGATCGTCACGTACCCCGGCGCGATGTTGGTCGGATACTCGTATTGCGGCGCACCGATGCCGTATTGGTCGCGTCCGATGCCGACACCCTGACCGAAATTGCTGAACAGGTCACCGGGGCCGATCTGGACATAGGCCACCCACCCGTCCGCCACCGAGTAGCGATTGCAGTACGACGCCGCAGGACGACCGATGAGCGCCGCGCCCTCGTGGATGGCCATGGTGTTGCACAGGATGTAGTCCGTGCTCGCATCGCCGCCGAAGCGCGCCGTGGCGGTGACTTCGTTGAAGCCGAGGTACACGGGAACGCCCGAGGCATTCAACGAGTACTTCCACACGATGTCCGACGCCGTGGGACGCTGCTCGCGCACGAACAACGCCGTGCCCGATCCGTCGTTCGCCTCGCTGCCTGCCGCGGAATCCGTTCCGAACCTCCCGGTGGAACCGCCCGGAGACTTCAGGTGCGCCATGCCGTTCCAGGCGCCGTAGGCATCCCGCTTGTAGGCGTACACCGAACCGACCTTGCCGGCATCGGACGTGAGGATCTCGCCAGGCGCGGAGATGCACAGGCTCGAATTGACGAGCGACACCGTCCAGCCGAAATACTTGTCCTGGGTCGCCGTGGCCTGCTCGGGGTCGAACTGCCGCAGCAGCGAATAGGTGCCGTCGGTGCCGCGCCCGTACATGAAGGCGGCTCCGCGCGCGTATCCAGCGGTGTTCATCGCCATCGGGGCGCCGACCACCAGGAACCCGTCGCGGATCGCCACGCTCATGCCGAAGCATCCGTAGGGCAGGCCCACCGGCGAGAAGATCGTCTGCAGGTACGACCACGTACCGTCGGTGGCCCGGGTGTAGAGGACCACGGCACCCTGGTTCGAGTTGTGGAACGGCGCTCCCACCACGGCCACCGCGTTGTCGTTGGCGATGTCGACGCCGAAGCCGCTGTTGTAGAGCAGCGTGTTCGGGCGAGCCAGCGCGGAGACCCAGCCGATGTTTCCGACATCGCCCCGGCGGTAGACGTAGACCGCGCCCTGCCCGGGGGCTCCCACCAGGACGTCCGCTCCGGCCACGGAAATCGATGCCCCCACCGCAGCACCGTCATAGCCGACGGCACCCGTCGGAGTGACCGAACCCGAAGAGCCGACGCAATTGCCGCCTCTCGCGTCGGCGACCGATGGCGTCATGCACACCACGGCCAGCATCACCAACGCCCGAAGGGATGCCTGCCACGAACCCGAGCGGCAAGAACCCCGGACAATGGCCGGGAAATCGATCTGGAACGGGAGTCTGGGCATGGATTTGGGTCGTTTCCGGCCTCCGGCACCGACAGGCGCCTTCCGGCCATGGGGCAATTACGCTAGTATCTTCGATCCGTTCGGATCCCGAGCGGGGTTTCAGGGTTTGGAGTGCATTTTCCGCCTCCTGAAACGACATCCTGCCCGTCCCCAGCCTGCCGATGTAGCTCAGATGGTTAGAGCGAGGGATTCATAAACCCTAGGTCGGCGGTTCGACTCCGCCCATCGGCACTCCAGACGCCCGCACCACCCCGGTGCGGGCGTCGTCGTTTTCCTGGCGGCATCCGGTGGCAGGCGTGGAATCCCGGAGGCCCCCGGCCGCCCGGCGTATGTTGCCCGAGTGCACACCGGAACCGACCCAGACCCGGCGGAGACCACCATTGAACATGTCGCCCTCCTCTACGCGCTGGAGGCGGAAGCCATGCCCCTGGTGGAGCGCCTTGGCCTGGTGGAGCAGCCGGCGGTGGACCCCTGCATGCCCCAGCGGCACTTCTCCGGGCGCGTGGGAACCCTGGCCGTCGACCTCCTGATCAATGGCCGCGATCCGCGCTGCGGGACCGACCGCGTCGGCACCGATGCCGCCACGCTTGCCGCCTTCATGGCAATCCGCAAGCTGGCACCCGACCTCATCATCAATGCCGGCACGGCCGGCGGCTTCGAATCCCGCGGCGGATCGATCGGCGCCATCTATGTCTCGGTCGGAAACCTGCTGTACCACGACCGTCACATCCCGATTCCCGGCTTCGAGCTCCAGGCACGCGGCGCCTGGCCCGCAACGCCGGCTCCCAACCTGATGCACGCCATCGGTGCCAAGCCCGGCATCGTCACCACCGGCAACAGCCTCAACTGCACGGCGGAAGAGCGCGAGTTCTTCGAGCGCGAAGGCGTGGCCGCCAAGGACATGGAGGCATGCGCCATCGCGCAGGTGTGCGCGCAGTGCGGCGTGCCCTTCGTGGCGGTGAAGTCCATCACCGACCTCGTGGACCATCCCGAGGCCGTGCAGGACGCGTTCCTGCGGAACCTCCGGATGGCGAGCGCGCTGCTGGCCGAGCGCATGGAAGCCGCCATCCGCTGGCTCGGCGCGCACCCGCGTCGCGTGTCAGACCTGTGAGCGGGTGCGAGGCAGCGCCAACGGCTCGCAGGAATTTCCGCCGCCAGTGACGATGCGGCCGGATCGCGTCCTACCGTGCGTGCATGATCCGGTCCAACACCAACCGAAAGGGAGAAATCGCAGTGCAACGCACCATCCTGCGCGCGCTGGAACTGGGGCTGAACGTCTGCCGGCCATGCATCGAAGGCACGCGCTACGACCTGGCGGTGGAGCGCAAGGATGGGCTGCTTGAACGTGTGCAGGTGAAGTACTGCGACCACCAACCGGGGCGGGACGGCACCTACCAACTCTCGCTCACGCACCATTGCGGCGGTCGCACGCGACGGATCTACGGATACGACCGCGCGGACATCGATGCCGTCGTCGGCTACCTGGCCTCCGATGATTGCCTGGTCTGGCTCCCGGCTGCGCTCTGGGAGGGGAGAACGCGAATCGCATTGCGCACGAGCCCCGCGCGCAACGGCCAACGGCGCGGAATACACATGGCCAGGGACTACCGCTGGTGAAATCCCGCCCGTTACAATCCAGCGGAGCAGCTCCAGTAGCTCAGTTGGATAGAGCGGCGCACTCCTAAGGCGCAGGTCGCAGGTTCGATCCCTGCCTGGAGCGTTGACACCACGGAACGCTGAGACCACGGAACGTCGATACCCTGGACTGGCGGAACGGGCGCCGAACCCGGAAGTGGGTCGAGCGACTTCAAGCGCATACAGGCGCATACAGGCGCATACAGGCGCATTCAAGCGACTTGCAGCCCGAACGCGAATGCGTCCGGCGCGGGACGCATCACTCCATTACTTGCCCTGCGTGCCGCCCTGCTCCTTGCGCGCGCCCGCGAAGTAGACGAGCGCCCAGACGGAGAGGAAGAGAACCCACGCAGCGTTGGCAAAGAGGACGGGCCACATAGGGGCGAGAGTATACCCCGCATCCGCCATGACCGCCCCGCCCCGCACGCCCCGTTTCCACGTGGTGCTCTACCAACCGCAGATCCCGAACAACACCGGGAACATCGGCCGCACCTGCATGGCCACGGGGTGCCGCCTGCACATCGTGCATCCGATCGGCTTCCAGATGGACGAGAAGGCGCGCCGCCGCGCCGGCCTGGACTACTGGGACCTGGTGGACTGCGTCGAGCACGCCTCGTGGGATGCGTTCCTCGCCACGGAGCAGCCGCCGCGGCTCTGGCTCTACACCACCAAGAGCGAGCGCCCGCACTGGGAGGCGAACTTCGCCGCCGGTGACTACCTTCTCTTCGGCCAGGAGAATGGCGGCGTGCCGCAGGACGTCCACGACTGGGTGGCCACCAAGCACGGCACCGATCACCAGCTCACGCTGCCGATGCTTCCGGATCCACGCGCGCGCAGCCTGAACCTCGCCACCGCAGTGGCCTGCGGCATCTATGAAGGACTGCGCCAGACCGGCGGCATCTCGCTCCCGTGACCGCATGTGCCCCCCGCCGCATCAGTCGCCCAACCAGCTCCGTATACTTCTGCGAAAGGCACCAAACATGCGAGCATCCACCACCATCCGTACGGCTTCCGGCCGCCCGACCCGCAGCACCGCCACCCCCCGTGGCACCGCCCGGGCCGGCTTCACCCTGGTCGAGCTGCTGGTGGTCATCGGCATCATCGGACTGCTGATCGGCCTGCTGCTGCCCGCCCTCGGCAAGGTGGTCCAGCGCGCCAAGAGCACGCAGACCACTGGCACGATGCAGGAGTTCGCGAAGGCCTGCGATTCGTATTTCCAGGAGTTCGGCGAGTACCCGTCCGCGGTGCCGGATGAGGTGCTCTACGCCGGGCTCACAAGCGACAGCATTCCTCCCGCCACCGGACAAACGCCGCGACTCACGGCGATGGAGAACGCCCTGCTTGCACTGATGGGCGGTTACCGCCTCGAGACCGACGCCGATTACTCCACCTTCGGCGGCACCGAACTCACGTTTGCCGCCACCACCACCACGCCCGCCTTCAAGATCAGGATCGACTCCTCCAAGATGGGCGAAGGCCCGTACAAGAACGGCAAGAAGTACGACGCGTTCTATGCGCCCAAGGGCCGCGAGTTCGGCAAGGTCTCCGGCCAGCTCAATGAAATCGTTTCAGTGCCCGACCTGGTCGATGCGTGGGGCACGCCCATCGCCTTCATCAAGCAGCAGCGCTCGATCGGGCCGCTCGTGAAGCGCAGCGGGAACCCCGGCCAGTTCGAGCGCACCGGAATGCTCGCCTACATCGGAAGCACGCAGATCGGTGATACCAGCACCGACCAGACCGATGCCACCAAGGGCAGCGTCCTGAACACTTCAGCAGCCGGCGGAAAGACTGACTCGGAGGCTCGCGACCTCACCCTCGGCCAGCTCATCCGCCACCCCGGCCTCAATGCGCAGAGCTTCACCGGCTCGGGAAGCGTGTCGGACACCGACCGCATCTGGGCCGGCACGCCGCGCGGCAAGTACTTCCTGTTCAGCGCCGGCCCGGACGGCATCTTCTTCTCGCGGGCGCAGGCCACCACCTCCATGGGCACTGCCATGACCGACATCGTGAACTCCACCGCCTCATTCAACCCCGCCGGCCCGCAGGTGATCGAGCGCTACGACGACGTCGTCGTCTCCGGCGGCAGCTGATCGAGCACGGCGGACCTCACTTGCCCGAAGGCTTGCCGTCGCCCTTGCGGGGGGTGTCCGTCGGCGCGTCCTGCGGCTTGTCGTCGAAGTTGAATGGCTTGGAGTCCGGGCGCTTGCCGGGCTTCTCGCCGCCCGGCAGCATGGGATCGGCGGTCATCGGGTCGGCGGCACCACCACCCTGCTTCGCCTCCTTGCGATCGTCCTTGCGCTGCTCGGCCTGCTGCCGCAGCGCGTCGTAGTGCTCCTTGAACTTCGCCTGCTGCTCGGGCGTGAGGAGCGCCCAGATCCTCTGCTGCGCCTCCTCCGCCTTGGGCGCGGAGTCCTTGAGCTTCTGCATCTCCTGCACCATCGCGGGATCGGGCTTCTTGCCGGCGTCACCCGACTCCTTCCGCTCGCGTGCTGCCTGCTCGAACGCGCGGATGCGATCGGCGTTGACCTCGCGGAACGCCTTCGTGCGCGCTTCCAGGTCGGCGCGGATGGCCTTCACCTGTGCCTGCACCTCGGGCGAGAGGTCCGGCATCAGCTGCTCGAACGCGCGGCGCCAGAGCTCCAGGTTGCGCCGTTCCGCGGCCATGCCGGCGAAGGGGCGCTCCTTGTTGTTGTTCCCCTTCGCGGGGCCCTTCTCGCCGAAGGCCTCCTTGCCCTGCGTGGCTTCCTTGGCCACGGGCGGGCCGCCGAGCGGCGGTGCGCCCGCGGGCGCGTCATCGGCCAGCACGGGTGCGACAAGGAACGAGGCGCTCAGGATGAAGGCGGCGATCGGCGTGCGGTTGCTCATGGGGTTCTCCGTTGGGCGGGCGCGTGCCCTGCCGAAGCGTAACGATCCCACCGGCGGGGGAATTGCCGCCAACGGCCTCGCCGGCGCCCGGAAACCGCGGCATCCTGCCTCGATACGCCCCAACGGCCCGGGAACCACCCCGGACGGGCTACGATTGCCGGACTATGGCCCTTTCGAGCAAGCACCTCCACGACGCCCTCCGCACCGTCCAGGACCCCGACCTCCACAAGGACCTGGTCACCCTGGGCATGGTCAAGGACGTCCATGTCACCGGCAACGACGTGAAGCTGGTGATCGAGCTGACCACGCCCGCCTGCCCCATGAAGGACAAGATCCGCGGGGACATCGACGAGGCCGTGCGCTCCAAGGCCATCGAGACCGGCGAGCCCCTCGGGAAGCTCGAGATCGAGTTCACCGCCGACGTCCGCAAGGCCAACGAGAAGACGCGCGAGGGCGGCAATCCGCTGCCCTTGGTCAAGAACATCATCGCGGTCGGCGCCGGCAAGGGCGGCGTGGGCAAGAGCACGGTGAGCGCCAACCTGGCGGTGGGCCTCGCGCGTTTCGGCGCCAAGGTCGGCCTGCTCGACGGCGATATCTACGGCCCGAGCGTCCCCACCATCCTTGGCCTTGAGGACGCGGGCACCGCGGCGCGCGGCAACATGCTGCTTCCCTTCGAGGTGCATGGCGTCAAGACCATGACGCTCGGCAAGCTGGTGGACCCGGACAAGGCGCTCATCTGGCGCGGGCCGATGGCGCACGGAGCGTTCAAGCAGCTGGCGCTGCAGACCGACTGGGGCGCGCTCGACTACCTGATCATCGACCTCCCGCCCGGAACGGGCGACGTGCCGCTCACCATGAGCCAGCTCCTGCCGCTGACCGGCGCCGTGGTCGTCTGCACGCCGCAGCGCGTGGCGCAGGACGACGCGCGCCGCGCAGTGCGCATGTTCCAGCAGCTGGGGATCCCGATCCTCGGCGTGGTGGAGAACATGAGCTACTTCGTCGGCGACGACGGCAAGGAATACGACCTCTTCGGCCGCGGCGGCGCGGAGATCATGGCGCAGACCATGGGACTCCCCTACCTCGGCGGCATGCCCATCCACATGGAGCTCCGCCGCAACTGCGACGAAGGCACCCCGCTCCGCAACTGGGAGACCCCGGCACTCGGACGCGACATCGACGCGCTCTGCCAGCGCCTGGCCTCGCAGGTGAGCATCCAGTCGCTCGGTGGGTTCGTGCAGCCGACGCTCAGCGTGCGGTGAGGCGTCAGTAGCCGCGGCCCGCGTACGGCCAGTAGCCGCCGCACAGGTTGGCCACCGTGAATCCGCGCCGGCAGAGGTACGCGCACGCACGCGCGCTGCGGTTGCCCGCGCGGCAATAGACCACCAGCGGCCGTGACGGGTCGAGCTCGCGGACCCGGGTCGGCAACTGCGTGAACGGGATGTTGACCGCGCCCTTCACGTGGCCGGCGCGGAACTCCTGCCGGGACCGCACGTCGAGCACGGCCGATGCCTCCTTCGCGATGCGTCGGTTGGCCTCACGGGGCGAGATCTCCTCGCAGCCGGTGACCTGGAACTCGTCCTCGTCGATGGCCCCGAAGTCGCGCGGCGTGATCCAGCCGGCGAAGCGATCGATACCCACCCGGTAGAGGACGCGCACGGCCTCGTCGATGTCCTCGGGCTCGCAGACGAAGAGCACTTCGTCCTCGGCCTCGAGGTAGTTGGCCACGGTGGGGCCGAAGTACTGGTCGAGCATGGCGAAGATGGAGCCCGCCAGATGGCCGTCCATCCAGGCGCCCCACTCGCGCGTATCCACCACCACGCGGTGCAGCTCTCGCGCGGCCGTGGCAAACGCCGCCGGACCCATACGCGGCGGCGCCGGCACCGTGTCATGCAGCGCGGGGCCGCATTCGTTGGCCTTCTTCACGCGCCCGAAGTACGGTGGCGCGTCCGGCTGGTCACGGAGGAGTCCCTCGACGAACTGCGCCGCGTCGCTCCTGGAGCGAAGGGGCCGGTTGATGATGCGCTCGATGCCCACCGTGGTCTCCGGCAGCCGGCAGATCATCTTGCCGCAGGCACTGCCCGCACCATGGCCCGGCAGCACCACCGTGGCGTCGGGCATGTCGTCGAGCAGCGCCAGGCTCTGGCGCATGGCCTCGGCGCTCTCCTCCACGCTCATGCCGCCCGAGGCCAGGAAGCCGAGGTCCGGCCGCCCGATGTCGCCCGCGAAGAGGAAGTCGCCCGAAAAGAGCGCGAGCGGGAAGCCCTGCTCGCCGAGGTACTCGAAGCTCAGCGATTCGCGCGTGTGCCCCGGCGTATGTCGGACACGGAAGGTGAGCGAACCGATCCGGAACGTCTCGCAGTCGCAGAGGAATCGGATGGACGCGCCGGCATGGAACGGGCCGTTCGCGGTCCACGAGGGCGGCTCGCCGATGCCGCTCAGCATGACCGTGACGGGGCGCTTCGCCGCAAAGGCACGCGTGCCGCTGACGAAATCCGCGTGGTTGTGCGTTTCCGCCACCGCCACGATGCGGACGCCCTCTTCCTCGGCCTCGCGCTCGTAGCGGTCGATGTCGCGCTCCGGATCGAAGAGGATCGCCTCCCGGGTCTCCGGGCAGCCGACCAGGTAGCTGGCCTGCGCGAGCGATCGGTCGTAGATCCGGCGGTAGATCACTTGAATTCCTTGC
>Ga0209400_1003224_pt1 | contig 11952 bp, 10 predicted proteins | sample M_130807_EF_Meta_FD_187313 | JGI IMG/M metagenome (GOLD analysis project Ga0209400, IMG submission 187313) | Freshwater microbial communities from Lake Montjoie, Canada to study carbon cycling - M_130807_EF_MetaG (SPAdes) (version 2) | ecosystem: Environmental > Aquatic > Freshwater > Lake... | reverse complement strand
CTAAGACCATTCCTTTGGATGCTCTAAGCCCAATTACTTCTGCAACTCTTGATTCAAGCAGTTCATTGTGTGCTGCCGGTAGATCTGTAAAGAATTGAAATTCCACCCAGGTAATAATTCCTTGCTTACCTCGTTTGAATATGCTGTCGCGATAGCCAAACTCACAATCCGTTTTAGACATAACTTGTAATTCACCGGTTGCATAATCTAGAAACTCAAGTGAATGTAGGGTCAGCGATAATTCCTGACCATAGGCACCGATGTTTTGTATTGGTGCTGCACCGACTGTGCCTGGAATCCCGGCAAGAGATTCAATACCGGCTAAGCCCTGTTTAGCAGTGTGAATAACGAAGTCATTCCAGTCCTCCCCTGCCTGAACCCTGACTCTCCCCTGACCCATGTGCTCAACACCAAGGTTACGAACCAAAATAACTTCTAGATCATCTAACTCATCGGCACAAACCATGTTTGAACCGCCACCTAAGACCAGCCAGTTCTCTGTTCTTCCCCAAACATCTTTGGCAATAGATATAAGTTCATCTCTAGTGTTAGCAGTATGAATGCGCTTAGGTGAACCACCAACGTGAATGGTAGTTAGTTCACTAAGCGATTGAGTCATAGCTGGATAACTGCTTGGGCTTTACCGAGCACAGCAACTTCAGCACAGCTGGCACTTAGGTCAATACGTATGGTGTTGTTTTCTAAATCTATGGAACCAACTTTTCCGATTACTAATACATCAGCACCGGTATTGGCATCAACAAATACTGGTTTAGTAAATCTAACTCCGTAGTCAATAACCTTGCCAGCATCGCCTGCCCAGTTGACCGCTACCTGAACTGCTGCACCCATGGTCAACATGCCATGCGCAAGCACACCATCAAGGCCAACTGCTTTAGCAAAATCATCCCGATAGTGAATTGGGTTGAAATCTCCAGATGCTCCCGCGTATCGAACTAGAGAGTCTCTGGTGAAATGAAAACTCTGACTGCCAATTTCTTGACCGACTTCAAGTCCTGCAATGTTGATGTGAGTCATTATTCGCCCCTCACCACTAGTGTGCTGATAGCTGTGCAGACTAGGTTTTTGTTTCTGTCCAAAATTTCAGTCTTGAAAGTAATCATGGAATGAGCACCTAGCGATTTTACTGAGTCCACTTCTAAGACAGAAGTAAGTTCATCCCAGGCAACAATCGGACGCTTATGAATAAACCTTTGATCACCGTGAACCACTCTAGAGAAATCAATGTCTGCCTCAGGGTCTGCGATGACTGTGTGCAGTGAGCGCTCTTGAATCAAGACTGCGAAAGTAGGGGGAGCAACAAGATCTGGATATCCAGCAGCTTGGGCTGCGAAAAGATCGTGGTTGATTGGATTAGTGGAGAATACGGCGTTAGCGAATTCTCTTACTTTTTCACGCCCAACTAAATAGGGGGCTGTTTCTGGGTATTTCTTACCCTGAACATTTGGATTGACCATGGGTCAAGTTTCGCAGATATTCCGCAATCTAGGGCAACTGGTAGCGGGAGCGGGACTTGAACCCGCGACACCACGATTATGAGTCGTGTGCTCTAACCACCTGAGCTACCCCGCCGCAGAGCCCCGAGACAGGATTGAACTGTCGACCCCTTCCTTACCATGGAAGTGCTCTACCACTGAGCTATCGGGGCGTGACTGCCTTTACTAACAGGCTTAGGCACTAGTCGAGATTACCACCTAGGCAAAGCATAGGCAAACTTTATGCGGTAGCTGGCAAGCGCCAAATGTTGATGGCTAGCGCATCGCCCGGGAGGATGGCATTCTTGCCTTGGAATGTAATCTTGGCCCCACCGAAGAGGTTCTCCGCCTGTTTGAGCCCATGCAGGGCATCGACAGGTAGCTCTACGTTCTGTGAAGCACCACGACTTGCAACAACCAAAATGCTCTGCTTCTTGTTCTCACGAACATAAGCGATGAGTTCATCTGACACATAGACGAATCGCATTGAGCCATCGTGCAGAGCAGAGTTCTCTTTTCTGATTTTGGCGAAAGCTTTATATGTCTCAAGCATGCTCTTATCGTTTGGTCGCTCATCATTCCAAGGGATAGGAGTTCTTGACTCTTCTCCATTACCACCGTCTAGACCAAACTCGTCGCCAGCCCAGATAACCGGCATGCCTGGGAAAGTGAACTGCATACCGGCAGCAACGCGTTGGGCTCCTGGCAGGGTAAATGTTTTGAATCTAGGAATGTCGTGGGTGTCTAAAGGATTCATGTTGTGTAAACGAACATGCCATGGGAAGCCTGCTGCGAAATCTAGGTGCTGTTTGACCATTTCAGTTCCAGAGATCTTGGTTCTACCAATGCCTAGAAAGCCAGCTTCAGCTTTGACATTGGTGTTATAAAACCATCGCCACACTGGCTTAGTGAAGTTGTAGTAGGTCATCGCCCCGTGCCAACCTTCACCTTGAATTTGGTAGGCAGCGTCTCCGGTGTATTCACCTAGCAGTATTGTGTTCTTATTTATCTTCTGCATAGATTTACGAATGAGGACCTGCAGTTCCATATACATGTCTTCTTCGCGGATACGACCGGTCATGTTGGAAACATCGATGCGCCAACCATCCATGTTGAATGGTTTCTTAATCCACCTTGCAACAATGGAGTTTTTTCCAGAAATGAATTTCTTTCTTAGTTCTTTTGAATTCCAATTGAACTTAGGAAGAGATGGAACACCAAACCAAGCGTCGTAGTCTTTGTTCTTATTACTGAAGTAATAGAACTCACTTTCCTTAGCGCCGGGCTTCTTATAAGCGGCCTTGAACCATTCGTGGGCATTTCCCGAGTGGTTACTGGTCAGATCTCCGATTATCTTGAAACCCTTTTTGTGCGCTGCTTGAACAAGTCCAATCAGTGCCTTGTCCCCGCCAAGTAGCGGGTCTACTTCAGAAAAACTACTCGCATCGTATCTGTGATTTGAACGAGCTGGGAAAACTGGAGTTAGGTATATCAAGCTCACACCAAGATCTTTTAGGTGATCTAGGTGCTGCGTGATGCCATAGATGTCACCTCCGAAAAACTGTTCACTCGTGCCAGGGCCAGATGCAGTTACTTTATCTCCCCAAGCTTTAGGGATAGCCCAACTAGGCGTCTTGTGTTTATCGGCATGAGCAGATCTTGCGAAACGATCAGGGAAAATCTGATACATCACTGCACTCTTGCCCCAGTCGGGAGCTGAGGAGAAAGTATTGATTCTGAAGTCCTCAATATCAGGCTGCTCCAAGATGCTCAAGCCTCTGGCATTTAGCCAATAACTTGAACCATCGGCCATTTCAATAAACCAGCGATAGTTCATGTATGGGTTGTGCATGACTATTTCTGCTTCAAACCAAGACCAGCCATTAGAGGTGCTAACTACTTTGGCTGGTGGGGTTGGGAAAGCCTCACCCGATTCACTGAAGCGAACTCGAACTGCTTTGACCTTGCCCAGGTTCTTGTGGATACGAATCCGTAGCTTTACTTTCTCAAGTAGCTTAGGTTTCTGATTCGGAACATAAAGAGCTGAACCATCATGGTGTGGCTGTAAAGCTAAAGGCAGGTTTAGAGCCATTAGCCTTTCACCGCACCAGCGGTCAGACCGTTAATGATGTACTTCTGCAATGACAAGAACAGAATCACAATTGGCAACGAAGTTAGCAATGATCCAGCGGCGAATGGACCCCAGTTGCTTTCGAACTGTCCGCCGATGAAAGCTCGCAGACCAACGGCAACTGTTTGCTGACTTGGGTCAGTAAGGAACAGCGCTGCAAGAATATATTCGTTGAAGGTACCGATGAAGGTAAGCAAACAGACAACTGCCAAAACAGGCGAAGCCAACGGGAAGAAAATCCTCCAATAGATCTGCATTGGGCTAGCGCCGTCAACACGTGCTGCTTCATCTAGCTCAATTGGAATAGAGTCTACGAATCCCTTTAGAAGCCAAATGTTAACACCCATGGCTCCACCAAGGTAAACAAGGATAAGTCCGCCGATGGTGCCCAAACCGAAGCCCGGAGCAAACAATTGCACGCGCTCCATGATTGAGTAAACAGCTGAAAGCGCTAGCACGGAAGGGAACATCTGAATTAATAGCAAGAGCTGAATTGAGCCCTTCTTGCCCTTGAATCGAAGACGACTGAATGCGAACGCAGAAGCAGCACCCACGAAAACTGAAACAACTGCAACAAACAATGAGATAACCACTGAATTGGACATCCAGGTGTAGAACGGAATCGTTGGGTTGTTTAACAGACTGTCGAAGTTGACCAGAGTAAAGCCGGTTGGCAAGAATGATCCAACCTGCAGCGTAGTTGTCTTCTTGAACGAGGTGAGAACAATCATGTATAGCGGGAATAGTGCGAAGAAACAAACAGCCCACGCAACAGCATGGCGCCAACCTTTACTTGCAAACCACTTGACGAAGATCATACGAAACTCTCCAATACCTTAGAACGCTTGATGCCGTAGAGCGAGATTGCCGCAACGGTAACGAAAATTACGATAGAAACAGCGCTAGCGAGACCGAAGTTCTGCGTGCCACCACTACTGAAAGCAAGGTTGTATGTGTAACTGATCAAGATGTCAGTTGCTCCTGCAGAATCTCCAGCGAGCGTATCTTTAGGCCCACCTCCGGTCAACAAATAGATCAGGTTGAAGTTGTTGAAATTGAAGGCAAACGAGGCAATCAACAAAGGAAGAAGCATCTGCTGTAGCAGTGGGAAGGTAATCTTCCTGAAAGCCTGTCCTCCTGTTGCGCCATCGATTGAAGCCGCTTCGGTAAGCTCCTGCGGAATAGCTTGCAGAGCCCCGCTAGAAATCAGATAGAAGTACGGGAAGCCCAGCCAGAGGTTTACCAGCAGCACTGAGAATTTAGCTAGCGTTGGTTCACCCAACCAGTTTAGGTTTACCGGTTGGCCGATAATCAACCCAATTAGGTTGTTGACAGCTCCGAAGTCGGTGTTCAACATACCGCCCCAGATCAAGATACTCATGATGCTTGGCATGGCATAAGGCAAGATAATAATGCTTCGATACAGCCATCGGCCATTTAGTTTGGTGTTGAGCGTGAGTGCGATTAGCAATCCGAGAGCGTACTGGGTAATAACTGTTGTGACTGCGAAGATGATGGTCCAGATAAACACTGCGATCAGCGGTCGATCAGCGGTTCACGGACAGATGGATTATTTACAAGGTTGGCAAAGTTTTCAAGTCCGATAAGTTCGCGCCAGCCGGGGTATTTCATGTCGGCTGGGTCCGCTGTGTTTGCGTAGTTACCTCGGCCGTTGTCCTTATAAACAGCACCGGTCTTTATGTCTGTGAAAGTGTCAGCCTTAGCGTCGTAGACGATACGTGCCGCGTATACCGCCATAACGCTGTAACCCTCAGCCCGCATGAATGTATCTGGTTTGTTGTATTTGAACTTAGTTGAGGCAACGGTCTTATCGAAAGTTGCATACTCGTCCTCATAAAAAGGTTCCCAAGCATATTTGGCCCCCACTTTTGTAACATCTGTCGGAATACCGAGCATGTTGAAGACAATTCTGTCTTTTGTGAGAGGTGTATAGGTTGTAGCTGTACTTAGGAAGTAAATGTCGTCTGGATAGTAACTAACCAAAGCACAGACATCTGCGTTGGCGACATCTTTGGCGTCACCGTAGTTTTCGTCACACCAACCAAGCTTTAGGTCATATTGCTTTTCGTCTGGAACTTGAGCAAAAGCGTCGCTTTTCTGCAACATCTTTAGCGCTTCAGGTTTAGAAAGCACATTGCCTGTTTTGTATTGATAACCAGACATTGAAATGGTGTAAATAATTGGCGTGATAACAAATGTCGCTAGAAGCAATATTCCTGGCAGGAAAAACTTCATTGGAATAGAAATTTTTGTGAAGTAAACAATCGCAATAAGTACCATTGCGATTCCGAAGAAAATACCAATCTGGACATCGCCTGCAAGCAACGAGGCTTGCATTAGGAATCCAAGAATTGTCAAAGTGATAGTAACCATAATGATCTTTAGAATCACTGCGATTCTTACACCTTTTAGTAACCTCATCGAAACTCCATATTCTTAATCTTTATACCTATTCAAAACTTTTGGGCGATTCAAAGGGGCCGACGGAAACCGCCGGCCCCTCTGAACTTGAACCAGTTTAGCCTTAGTTGTTAACGCTGTTAGCTGCGTTAGCTGCCATGATGTTGGCAAACAACTGAATTGCAACTCCTGGAGCCTTGCGCTCTGCAGCATCGCTTGAAACTAATGCTGTCCAGAGTGCAGGTAGTGCGTCCCAGTAGTTAGGGATGCTTGCACCCTTAGTTCCTGGAATGTACTTGCCCTTAGCATCCTTTGTAGTTGAAAGAACTAGACCTGTTGTGTCCTTAGCTCCACCGTTTAGGAATGTACCTAGCTGTGGGATAGATGCCTTAGATGCAGCAGTTCCGAAGCCCTTTAGAGCTGGAGATGCGATAGCCGCAGCAGCCTTGTTGGCTGGTGGACGCTGTTCGTACTTCTGGTAGCTCATTGCACCTGAAGCTGATCCGAAGAAGTCGTTCAAGAATGACTTCGCAGCGTTCTCGTCGCCCTTAAGACCAGCAAAGCTTGTTAGCAATGCACCTGAAACTGAACCGAAGCCAGCTCCACATGAACCTACCTTGATACCAGGAACACAAGAAAGCTTCTTCATGTCGAAGCCTTCCTTAACGTAGTCCTTCCACTCCCAGTTACCGATAACTGCGTAAGGGACCTTACCGTCGATAAAGTCTTGCTTGCAGTTAGCGTCGCTGTTAGTGAAGAAACCGTTAGGAGTTCCATCAGCCTCTAGCAACATGTTCTTAACGTTTGCAGAGAAAGTTGTAACAGTAAATGGTGAACCAGTTGTCTTTGCCTTACCACCTGACATGGCGTAAGGAGCACCACCTAGAGCTGAAAGGATACCTGCAGCACCCCAGCTCATTCCACCACCAGCAACACAAAGACCGCGGGTTAGACCCTCTTTAGTCTTGTTTGCCTTGTAGTAGTCAACCATTGCGCCGAAGCTAGTTGGAACGTCGGTTAGATCGTCGTTGGTCAACATGGCTACGTTGTTGATGTCCAGTGGAACACCGTATAGCTTGCCGTTGTAGCTTAGGTCACCTAGCTGGTTTGCAGTGAACTGCTTAGCAGCAGATGATGACAATGTGAACTGAGCTAGCTTGCCGTCTTTGGCAAGGGAAGGAACCCAGTCGTTAGCGCCTAGAACGATGTCTGGACCGCTAGCAGAAGTTGCACTGTCAATAGCTGTCTTTAGAGCGTCGAAGCCTGAGTAACCAACAACTTTAACCTTGTAACCCTGTACGTATTCGCTAACGGTCTGCTCTTCGAAGGTGCCGATAGCCTTAGTTAGGTTTGCTGAACGACTTTCGTCTGCCCAGATAGTTAGAGTCTTTGGTGGAACCTTTGATCTTGCGTCTGCAGGAACCGAAACAGCACCTGTGAGTACAAGACCAAGTGCAACAGAAACTCCCGCTACTTTCTTGATTGAAAACATGTAATCTCCATATCGATATTGAGTTAGCACGTTTGTGCTGGTACTAATTTAGCCAACTAAGGCCAATTTAGGTAAATTGTGAAACCGCTTACACGATAACGGTCTTGTAAAGATATCTGGAGCTACCCCTCAAACTAGCGCTATTTTACGGACCCTAAAGGGCAAAGTGCTCAACAGGCTATAGAAGAGGCTGCCCCATGCGAGGAAATTACGGTTACTAACCCCTATTTTCATGTAACCGATTACATTTTCATAAACAGATGCAAATAGCGAACATTATTGGCGTATTTTTGAACCTATGGCCGAATACACAAATGACATACTTTCCCACTCCCGAAAAGACGCCGAATGGTGGAGAACAAGCGTTATCTACCAGATCTACCCTCGCTCCTTTGCTGACGGTAATGGCGATGGCATGGGAGACCTTCAGGGAGTAACCCAAAGACTTGAATCCCTCGCAGAGCTTGGCGTAGACGCCATCTGGTTCAGCCCTTTCTTCAAATCCCCTCAGAAAGATGCCGGTTACGACGTATCTGACTACAAGGACATAGATCCGCTATTTGGAACACTTGCTGACTTTGATTCCCTGGTGGCTAAGGCCAACACTCTTGGCCTAAAAATCATTGTTGACCTAGTGCCTAACCACTCCAGTGACCAGCACGCCTGGTTCCAGGCAGCACTCAAATCAGCTCCTGGCTCACCTGAGCGTAACCGTTACATGTTCAGAGACGGTAAAGGTGAAAACGGAGCGCTTCCACCAAATAACTGGGAGTCTGTCTTCGGCGGTGCTGCTTGGTCGAGAATCACAGAACCTGATGGCTCTTTAGGTCAGTGGTACTTACACATCTTTGATTCTTCCCAACCAGATTTCAACTGGCAGAACGAAGAGGTAAGAGTTGAGTTTGATTCAGTGCTTAGGTTCTGGCTAGACCGAGGAGCTGCTGGATTCCGCATTGACGTTGCTCACGGCATGATCAAGGTTGATGGATTACCTGATGTTGTTGCTAACAACTCAACCATGTCTGGCCAAGATTCTCCAGAGTCAGTCAAGACCCAAGAAACCGATGAAGAGCTTATTGCACGCCTCCAGGTTGAGAACCCTTTCTGGGGTCAAAAAGGAGTTCACGAAATCAATAAGAGATTCCGCGCCATCTTGGATGAGTATGAAGACAGAGTGATGTGCGGTGAAGCGTGGGTGCACCCGCTATCAAGAATGGCAAGCTACGTAAAACCTGGTGAGTATCACCAGACCTTTAACTTTGGTTACCTCGAAACTCCTTGGGATAAAGCAAAGCTTCAGGCAGTTGTTACTGAATCACTAAAGGCATTTGGAGATGTCGGGGCACCATCAACTTGGGTTCTTTCAAACCACGATGTTATCCGCCACGCGACCAGAATGTCTTATGACCAGATCCCTAGACAAGGTGACGGCATTGGCCCTAACTACGAACAACCAGATGAAGCTCGAGGCCTAAGAAGAGCAAGAGCAGCATCTGCATTCATGCTTGGCCTACCAGGCGGTGCCTACATCTATCAAGGCGAAGAACTAGGTCTACCTGAGCACACCACTCTAGATAACCAATACCGTGAAGACCCAACCTTCTTTAGAACCAAGGGTGAACGTGTTGGTAGAGATGGTTGCCGTGTTCCACTGCCTTGGGAAGCAGGAGCTAACGAAGCTAATGGTTTCTCAACCACAGGCAAGTCTTGGCTACCACAACCTTCTTCATACAAGAGATATGCAAGAAGTGAGCAAAAAGGAACTGCTGGTTCCACTCTTGAGCTATACAAGCAGCTTCTAAAGATGCGTAAGCACTACGACATGGGTAATGGTGAGTTCCGTTGGGCTCATGAATTCATGGATGAGTCAACACTTGCCTATATCAACAACGGCATTTTGGTGCTATCAAACTTCAAAGGTGATCCTGTTGTCATCCCAGCAGGAGAAATCCTGGCAACCACTCAACATGATCTAACCATTGAAGGTGAACTAGAGCACGACAATACAGTTTGGATAAAGTTGTAAACAAGAAAGCGGTGAAACAAATAAGGCCCGGTCATTATTGACTGGGCCTTATTTCAATTCTTCTCTAGTAGTTCAAAGTAAGCGCAGACCACCATTGAATCGGGATTGACTTCATAGCCGCAACCCTCCCAGAAAGCTCGATGACTGTTTCTAAAGTCATCGCCAGATAAATCGCCTTCAGCTTCAGCTAAAGCAAACTCATCGGAAACCTCATCAAACCTGACAATCTCCACTCTCGTAATCTGAATCTTGCCTAAAGGTTCATTCTCATTACCGACCACAACTAGAATCTCGCCAACATGCTCAACCGGCTCACCTTCAGCTTCGTAGTCATGCTCGAGAAGCCCTGCGGTTGCTCGCTTATTTCCATTGAAAAGGAAATCTAGGATGGTGTCTCTGGATGTTCCAGGATTACCGAACTCTATAGTTCGATAACCGTCAATTCGATCAAATGCCATAACTAGATGTTACAAACTCAGACTCGAAAAACCCTCAACCTATTAATAGTTGACGGTTGGTCGTGAAAAACTCTATAATGATAAACGATACATTGTTTTACGATAGAGTAACCATCTAGCGATGACTTTAGGAGTAGGAAAATGACGGAATACACCTCTTTGTTTTCAAAGATTGCAACTTGGCTTATCGGATTTCTCATCTTCATCGGAGTGCTCGTGCTCCTTTTGGTGATTCCTCAAAACAGCGAAGGATTTGAACGCACCTATGACGAGTTCAAAGGTGATGCACTTACCATTCAGGTGCTGACTAGCCTGATAACCATCTGCTGCATTGTTGCACTGCTTGCAATCTCAAGACTGCTGAACCGAATCCGATTTGGTGGTCTGCACACACCCCTTTCCCAAAAATGGGTCAGCGTCCTTATTGGAAGTTCATTTGCCCTAGGGGTATCTTTCCTTATTCTTTTGGTTTGGCTATCTAGCCAGAATGCAGTTGGGCCCTTAGCAGCAATTGGATTGCTAACCGGAATTACTATTGCAGCAACTATTGGGTTCATTACTTTGGCTCTAAAGAGTGTTCTTGTCGAAGCAACAGCAAATCAGCAAGAACTAGAAGGAGTGATCTAATGCCTATAGTTGTTGACTTTGACAAACAGCGTGCCAAGAAGAAACTAACCATGGCTCAGCTCGCTGATCTAATGGGAATCACTCAAGCAAATCTGTTTGTTCTAAAAAGTGAAAGAGCCAAGGCAGTTAGGTTCTCGACACTTGAAGCTCTCTGCATTGCATTGGACTGTCAGCCTGGAGATATTCTTAAACACGTTCCAGCAAAGACATCTGCTAAAAAGAGCTGACCAGCTCTGGCCGAACGCGCTACCCTAATGCAGAAGTGCCCGGCATAGTTACCGGGCACTTCTGTTTTACTTATCTAATTAGCGTAAAGTCTTTATCCAAGATGCACCAGATTTACCTAGCTTGCGTAACTGTTCTAGTCGAACAGCTATCCAAACCATTACTGCTGCAATAAGCAGCAGGACTACCCAAAGGAACCAGCTCTCCCGAGCTATCGGTTGGAAGGCGTAAGGCAATACACCAACCACAACACCAACAAGGCCTGGGAAGAACAGGCCTCCGAGAGATCTAAGAGCACCAACTACTAGCAAAGTAATTGTTGCTGCCATTGTTATTCCAAATCTCCACCAGTCAACTCGAGTCAAAGAAGAGTCACCGATTGAGGTCAAGGTTATAAACAGTGAAGGACCTAGGGCGACAACCGATGGAATACCTAGATAGATGTAACTGCTATCTGGCAATCTATTGATACTTCTTAGGCCACCCAGGAATAGGAATAGGAATAGTGAGATACCCAGTGCTCTGAGCGCTATCGTGTTCTCCGCAGTTGAGCTCGCCCCTGCGGTTGCCCAGGTGATAGGCAACAGTAGCAGTGATAGCGATGCTCCACCTGCTATGGCGATACCAAGGTTTCCATTCCTGATTCCTAGAAGTAGAGCAACCAGAGCTATTACTAGAACACTGACAATACGAGTGATCTGTGTCGGGCTAGTTAGTTCGCTGGTTGAATCCAGAGCGGTGAAGGTAAACAACACGGAAGGAAGCACCAGGGTGAAAAGTGGTAAGCCATGAGTGAAGATGGTGGACTTGAAATCAATCACCTTACGAAGGTTTATGTTGCCAACCGCGATGGCTGCAGCAGCGCCAACTCCAAACAGTTCTGGTCCTTCTAGTAGGTTCGGTGCAAGCACTTCAACTAGTTGGGCTAGGGAAAGACCTAAGCCTAGAAGACCTGCATACTCGAGAACTGCCCAAAGCAATATCTGGCTCTTACCAAATCGCCAGAATGAGTAGCCGGCAAGAATTGCTGTTGAGGCGACCAGCCGATAGATAGTCGTGGCCTCGTTCACATCTTG
>Ga0209400_1003223_pt1 | contig 11954 bp, 10 predicted proteins | sample M_130807_EF_Meta_FD_187313 | JGI IMG/M metagenome (GOLD analysis project Ga0209400, IMG submission 187313) | Freshwater microbial communities from Lake Montjoie, Canada to study carbon cycling - M_130807_EF_MetaG (SPAdes) (version 2) | ecosystem: Environmental > Aquatic > Freshwater > Lake... | reverse complement strand
AATTCAAATCCAATACCAATTACAATTCCAATTAATAAGGTAATAATACAAATTAGTGTATGTATAATCCGTTCAAAATCTAGATAATCCATAGTGTTGAAAAGATAAATTACTCTTGAGATAATAGTTTGATTCTTTCAATTTTTTATTTCTTTTGTATTTTTTTTAATTTTGTGTATTTCTTTTTTATTTCTTTTTAACTACTTTTTTCATTACTTTTTTTATTTCTTTTTCATTACTTTTTTCATATCTTTTTTATGTATTTATTCTAGAAACGCTAGAACTTTAACTTACTTATTCGAAGACAGAAGATGGGATTAGTATTTTGTAAAACTCGAAAAATTAGAAAATCTTGGAAATCTTTGAAATCCAGGAAGCAAACCCGACATATGCATCAAATTCAAAGTAATCATAGGAAATCACAAAGAGGTGGTGCCGCTAGAATGATTATAAAATATATTTCTAAACGCGGTGATGCTAGTGAGGCTATACAACTGACATCTGGAATGAATATAGATATGGATATGACGGAAAAATATAATCTAGAGCAATTGGATAAGGAACCACGAGTAGAAATCCAGGATTTAGAACCTGGTAAGCGGTATCTTCTTACAATGACAGATCCGGATGCGCTAGGTAAAACCTGGTCTCATTGGGTCGCTGTGATTAATAGTGCCGGGCAACTAGTTAGACCAGAGATAGTAAAATACGCACCACCTAAGCCACCTAAGGGAAGCGGTGTACATCATTACATATTTCGATTATATGATACAGGAACACTTACAGGAATTCCTAGCCCTTTGAATAGTATGTCTAGAGGTGATTATTTTGCAATTAGATTAAATCCGTTAATAAAAGGCAAACCAATTCTAGCAGAAGCTATATATACAATTGATAGTAGCAAAATTAAAAATAAAAAAGGCAAATTTGGTGGAATTGGTGATGGAATAGGTTTAGGAATGCAAATAGGATTAGATGTGCTCAAGGCATTTGCCAGATAAGAATATTACTAAGGCTAATTATATAATTGATAGTTTTGTATTGTATTGTATTGTTTTGTATTTGATTATTGTATTCTGCCGGTTTCCATTAACTTGTTGCCGAATGGCGAACAATTAATGGAGATTACGAAGATACTTATTCCCATACAGAAATTATAAAAAGAACAAGTAATATGAAAAGATTTATTAAAAAACTAATAGAAGAACAAATACCATTAAAAGAATATTATGCCGACTTATTATACGGCACGTATAAACATCAAGGTAGAACTAAAAATTTAGCTGAATATATGATTTGTATATATAAACGTATATATTTACCTGATTATTGTCATTATGATGAAATCTATAAGGAAATACAATTAGAATTACAACAATTATCAGAGCCAGATTTTCGAATGAAATATAAATTATATTTGCCAAATTATCAGAATTATAGCACCGATTCTTATGCAAAATATGAACTTCCAAAATTGATATGTTTAGAAAAATATTCAAATAAATAATATCCTACAATATTTCCGTGGCAAAAAACATCTATTGCAAATACTAGTAATCTTGAATTATAGCTAGATACAATATTTAATCTGGTTGCCATATAACTCCTTGATTCGATTGAATACGGAATCCGGTATTTTATTAACTAGATTCAACTTCATAAAACGTGCATCACGGCTAGATTGAAACATTTCATCATACATAACAATATTAGGTAGTTTACCATAACTATATCCGGTAAGGAAACTTTCCTGGCTAATCTTTGCAAATTTTTTAGTAGTAGCAAAGCAAGACACGAATGCATCACCTTGTTTAGTTCGGATTGCTAAATTGACAAAATTGCCAATAGCTAGAGACATCATAATATTTTCTTCTTCCGTTGGGAACCGGCGGACATGAGGTTCTAGCCGGTCTACGGCTTCCTGTTGCTGGATTCGCTGTATAAAACCACCAGATTGAGCTTCTTGCAGATGTGTGTCTTGTTCTGGTAATTCTGCTGTTTTGCTAATTCTAGAATAAAGAGATTCATGATGAGATGATTTGCTAGATTGTTTAGTTTGTTTAGATTGTTTAGATTGCATAGGAACAACATTATCTAGCTCGGTCATGTTAGTATCTACATCTTTTTCTATATTTTCGTTATTCTTTTCTAAATTGTGTTCTAGCTTAGATTGTCTTTTGGCTCGTGGTGCTGCTAAATCTTCCCGACGGTGTTGTAGCGGGCGAACGATTTGTTGTAAAGTAGTCCAAATTTGCCGACTGGTACGGCGGACTCTTGCCATTCTATTAGCGTTGATGTAATTTTCCCGACACCATTTCCGAACACTAGGTGGTTGCTTAATATCTTCTTCTGGAGATTCGCCCTCAGGTGATAATTCTAGAAGTTCTTGTTCTGCTTCAATAGGAGCACCATTTTCTAGAGTAGGTTCTGGTGCAGTTTCATCTAGCGGTATTTTCTCTGCAACTTTCATATAAATATTATATGTTTTTAATAGAGTCATATAATCTCCTAGAGGATGTGCAAATGATTTCATAATAGACATCCATCGGCGTTCTTCTTTCTTGTTCTGTTCGGGTTTCTTTTTCTTATCAGGTCTAAATTCTTGAAACATCGCATCCATCCGACCGTCTGTTTCCGTGGCCAATGCAATAATATCACATACTGAACGTGATACACCATAAAAATGAGATGCAATAACTGCGCGAGCGTGATTTGGTTCTATTGCACGGAATTTTGTCATTGCAATACCCATAGGTGTAATAGTTCCATCATCATGAATACTAGTAATAGCACCTAGTGCTACTAGAGTTCGTAATGAATTTAAAATGAATTTCTCGTGTGGTGGAGAAATGAATTCATCTAGTAAATCTCGCAAAGTCTTTACGGTGTTCGCAGAAGGTAATTTCATTAGGTTAAGAATATCACCAGTGATATCGGATTTTTCAATACTAGGTGTAGGGTATGGTTGGAAAGATTGTTGGTCTTTCTTGGTGTAGAGATGAAAGCAATAACCAGGTTGGGTACGACCAGCTCGCCCTCTCCTTTGCACTGCACCCGAATTTGCTACATGTTCCTCTAGAAGGGAACGAACTCGAGAATTAGGGTCATAAGATTCTTCATATTCGTAACCCGAATCAATAACAAATACAATACCATCTATAGTTAAACTACTTTCCGCTACATTAGTCGATATTACAATTTTACGTGTATATAAATATCCCTTTTCATCTGTCATGGTTTTATAATAATTTGCATCAGTAGCAATTAACTGGTCTTGTTTATTACTAGCACCTTCTAGTTTAATACACAATGGATTTATTTGATATTCTTTTGGTATCTCTTTTGATGCAGATTTAGTTTTTCTATTAGTTTTATTTCCAGAACTATCACTAGATAAACGTGTTTTCTTTTTAGATGATTTTGTCTCAGCAAGTTTCTTTCTAAAATCTGTCATTGATTTATCTAATTGAGAACATAACTGGTTAGCATCGCCGCCAGATTTAACGAAGATAAGAATATCGCCAGTTGATGTCTTTTTCAATATATTCATTGTAATATCAATTGCAGTTTTTTTCCAATCAACAGGTTGTTTGTCTAGCCATAGTTCTTGTATTGGAAATGTTGTTTGAACACCAACTTCTACTTCGCTAAATTTATATTTTGATTTAGGAAAATAATCTCTAAATGTTTCTAGTGATACAGTTGCAGACATTATAATAATTTTTAGATCTGGACGTTTAATGCATAAACGTTTTAATAATAGTAATAATTCATCCCCTGCGATGCTTCTTTCATGGCTTTCATCGATAATAATACATCCAAAATCCTCTATATCTGGATTATTACCAGTTAGCTGTGAAATTAGTGAACCAGTGGTTGTAAAAATTAATTTGGATTCTATGCCATTCTTATTAGTCATATTAGTTCCTTGATAGTAGTATCCACATTCTTCTCCAAGTTTTACATCCATGCAATCAGATACAAAACTAGCAGCATTTAATGTTGGTAGTCGTTTAGGTATGCAACATACCACTTTTTTCTTATAATCTAAACAATGTAATGCCAATCTAGGAATAAGTATACTTTTACCAGTGCCAGTCATTGCAACAGCTAGAATAACTTGTGATGTTTTAATTGCATCATATAATAAATGCCTATTTGTATATACTAATTTATCAGACCATATTTTAGCCAATTCTGCATATTTTGTACTATATGGTTTATTATTAAGAGGATTTAAATTTAGTCCTTGTGGGTCTTCAACACCAATATTATTTTGAATAGAATTATTGTTTGATAAACTATCAATATTAGAGTTTAAAGATTTTTTTGATTTTTTTTTTACTATACTGGACATTTTATATTATATAAATATATAAATAAATTGAATAAATATAAATATATATAAATATAATATTTGCCGCAAGTTGATAAATTATTCGCCAACAGGCAACAAGTCATCAACGCGCGGCAATCTAATTAATTATAGCATCATCTAAATTTCTAGAGTAAAAGATAAAATAAAAATTGATTTTATAATAACAAATCAAAATCACAAATCAAAATCACAAATCAATATAGAAATGGTAATAGTGAAAATAATTAATGATGATATTACTGAAACTGATTGCAAATATATTGCGCATCAATGTAATTGCAATACTGTTAAATCACACGGATTATCTAAAACCATTGCCGCAAAATGGCCGTGGGCGAATGTATATTCTAAAAGAGTGCAAATTGGTTCTAGAAATGCAACTATAAAACCTAACACACCAGGAACTATAGAATTATTAACTAATGGAGATAAAACGATAATATGTTTATTTGCACAATGGGTGCCAGGCAAAAGTGGTGATTATGCTGGATATTATCCTAAAACTTATAATGATACAACAGAAAATAGGTTATCTTGGTTTAAGGAATGTATGACACAAATAGATAAATTAAATTTAGATGAAATAACAATGCCTTTTAAAATTGGTTGTGGCCTAGCAGGTGGCGATTGGAAAATATATGAGCTTATATTACACGAAGCTAAAACAAAAATAATATTATATTCAAAATAATTTTGAGTTTAATATTAAACTTAATTGATTTCAGATATTTTTTTTAGATATTTTTTAATTCAATGATATGAATGCTTATTCTAGATACAATTTAATAAATATAATAAATATAATAAATATAATAAATATAATAAATATAATAAATATATAATAGACACATATTTTGAATGCACCCATTAATAAAACATAAAAAATATAATACTAAACAAACGAAAAAAAAACAGAAATATGGTAATACCCTATTACATAAAAAGCCAGTATTAGGTAATACCCTATTACATAAAAAGCCAGTATTAGGTAATACCCTATTAACTAATACGCCAGTGTTAGGTAATACGCCAGTGTTAGGTAATACTTTTATTTTAGTTAAATGTTATTTTCCTAATGAAGATGATTTAATATTAAGTTATCTAGAAACAATATTAGAAAAATATAATCTTTCTAGCAACCATTTTATTAAAAACATTATTAAAAAAGATTATGAAATATTAAAACATAATCGAATTACTAATTCTAGTGATATAACTAAACAATATATTACTAACATAAATAAATATAAGAATAAAATAAAATCTTCAATAATATTTTTTAATCTTAATTATATAAATTTAAATACTAGATATTATGGTATTCCGGCACTTCTAGCAAATGTGCTTTCCAGAGATAAAATACATATAATTGACAACAAATCTAATTTATATGATAATTTTATTAAATATAATAAACACTTGGCTAATAAATATTTACCATATACTTTTAATATAAATGAACGTAAAAAATATAAATTTTCTAGTAATCATAATCATAATAATGATGATAATGATGATGATAATGATAATAAACAATTCTATATACTAAAACCAGTAGATAGTATGGGAGGTGTTGATATTATTTATGTTTCTTCAATGAAAGATGTAGATGCGGCAATAGCATATTACAACACACATAAAAACTATAGACATAGAACATATGGAAATAATGTCATAGCACAAGAATACATAACCAAACCATTACTATATCGTAAAAAAGATGAAAATAGTAATATTATGCAATATAAATGCCATTTTCGAGTTCCATTTATAGTGTCATATATTAATAAAAAAGTAGATAGTTTTATTCTAGAAGAAGGTATAAGAATACTAACTGCAAAAGAACCTTATAATTTAAATTTACCTTTTCATAAAGAAGTTCACGATACACATATAAAGAGTTCAGGCGGTGATTATTTTTTAAAGGAAGATTATAAAAATCTTAATATAACAATTACACAATGTAATTCTATTATTGATGAATTTAGAAAGATTTCTAAAATATTGGAAAAAATTTTAAAAAACAATACACATACAAAATGGCTTTATCCAGAACATAAAAATGGGTTTCATATATTTGGTATTGATTTTATGATTGAAGACAACCGACAATTAAAAAGTGGATTAAATATTAAATTAATAGAAGTAAATAATGGGCCTAGTTTTGTTTTTAATAATAAATATAATTCAAATAAACAATCTAAAATATTATTTCAAGCATTAAATAAGCACATTTTTGCTAGAGTATTCTAGTTTTATTTTGCTTTTTAAATTAAATAATTTTATATAAAATTAATTGTAATCTAGCGGGTGGCTATTAAATATATGCGCAGATATTACACAAAGCTAAAATAAAAATTAATTAATTATATTTTTTGCTAATGATTGCTAATGATTGCTAGATTGGTTAAAAAAATAATATTGTAAAATAATTAGTATGCGGGATGAGTAATTGTCATCATGAGCAAATCACACCTAGATGACAAACCTTTCTTGAAGACAACACGAAACCTTGCAGAAATACCATCCACGCCCTTGACAAACTGAATGCTAGCACAAATCTTTATCGATTCATAAAGCACGATACCTTCATTAAATCTGACCAAATCCGGTGTGTAAATTTCAACATTACAATAATTATCTTCAGTATCTGAATCTGTATATATACAATTGGATATATTAAATAGCAAACGAGAAATTTCAAAACGTACTCGATCCATATTAGTAGTTTCCAAACTAGCTGGATTCAAAAAACCGAGATTTGCTACAACCTGTCTGTAGACGTCAAAATTATCAATACGGTTTGACACCGCTTTCATAAAATCAGATGGGATGGTTGTCACCATTGCGCTCTCTTCACAATTCAATTCTTGAGGAGTGTAATAAGAAGGAACAAAAGGCAATACCACAACAGAAGCCATTGTAAAAGTTTTTGCAAATGTAATGCGAAACAAAGATAATTAAACAATGAAAAAATATTGAAATCAATTTTTGTTAATAATTGCTAGATTGGTTAAAAAAAAATATTGTAAAATAATTAGTATGAGGGATGAGTAATTGTCATCATGAGCAAATAGCACCAAGATGCCAAACCGTTCTTGAAAACAACCTGACACCTTGCGGAAATCTCATTAGCATCCATTGCAAAACTAATGTATGACTCAATGCGAACCGTGTCAAAATGCACAATATCCGCAAATCCTGAATAATCAGGTGTAAAACTGCTGAAACTAGTATCACCAGTAGTAGGAGCTTGAGTAATCTTATGAGATAACTTAGCTAACATAGAAGAAATATCTTGTGTCAAAAGTGCAGTTGCAGTTTGCTGAAGACTATCCGGATTCAACACGTTTAGATTTGCAATAATCTGGTCGACAATATCAGGCTCAGCAATACGGCTTGCAACCAAGTCCGCGAAACCATCCGGGATTACAACTTTGTTGTAATTACAACTTAACTCTTGAATACTATGATAGGTTGGAGAAAAAGGGGCAACAGAAATAGTAGCCATTGCGTAAATATAATGCAATTGTAATGTTATACACGAAGATAATTAAATTATCCAAAAATATGACATTCAATTTTTGTATACAAATTCTGGATTTGCCATATTTTTGAAATTTAGAAATTCAAATATCAATTATTCCAATTGTTGGAAAAATTCCTAATTTCTTAATCCCTTAATCAATTATATTTTTTAATTAATTTTATTTAATTTTCCGTGATTTCTCTTGTTTTCTATATTGTTTATCATAATAAAAAAGGGTAAAGAGGAAGGAATTCTAAAAAATCTCATAGTTCAACTAAGTATTCATGATATTTACTAGAGTGATAATCACACGAGACATCATATGACATTGTTAGATATTCCCTGATACCAAGTCTCTGGGATTCATTGCAATATTCCCATTCGTATTCTTTTCCACACCATTGTTTAGAAAGCAAAAGATGATATTCTGATTAGCTAAATGCAAATCAATTTTATTGGTAAATGAGATAAAAAGCACAAAATAAATAATCCTATAAATTCTAGAATAATGGTTCATATAATTCTTCCTCAGTTCTATTCTTAACATAATTTATATGGCATTCTGGTGCCAGTTTTGGCATCATTGTAAGCTTTGCAAATCTTATAGTATCTAAACCAGATACCAATCTAGATGGATCTATAAAACGAATATCTTTCAAATTATTTAACATATCTTGCCTAGTTTTATTTATTAATGCTATATTTGCCTTACTTTTAATATTTTTATCATTATATTCTGCTTCTATAATATTAATCTCAGTTTGTGCACGGTCTAATAATATTTTCCTATATTTATATAAATTACCAATAGTCATTCCGTGTTCTGAAAAAAACTTCATTTCTAATTCTTTCATTTCTTCAAAAAATTTATATCTAGGTGTGTTTTCTAATTCATTCCTCCTTAGATTATTTCTATCATCCTCTATTAATGCTTCAGGTGTACTTTCTTTTTCCTTAGACCAAACAAATGATGTTAGAAAGTCTTCATCTAGAGATTCACAGTCTCTATTTCTAAAATAACATCTTAATTCATTTAAAATTTTTTTTACTATTTCTAAAGTGTTATTTTTAAAACTTTCATTTGTTTTTATAAATGTATTATATTTCTTAAAAATATCTTTATAAATAATATCAGTAAAATGGGTTTCTAGAAAATTTACAATATATTTTAAATAAAAATCATTCGAAACTTTTTGATAACAATCTTCAATATTTTCAACTATACATAATTCATCATAATTATTTAATTTATGCTTACAAGAATGCAATAATCTTAGTAGAAATTCTTTTGCATTTTTTATAATTCTTTTACTAATATCTGAATATTTAACATTTTCAACAGATATAGTGTAATCATCAGGTTCTAAATTTACATTATATTTATCTAATCCAGTTTTTTCTTTTTTAACAATACGACGTCTGCTCTTTTCAAATTCTGCTTCTGTTTCTATATCATTTTCAAATTCAGATTCAATCTGTTGTGGCAAATTATGTATTGATTCTTCTACTATAATTTCATCAGAATCTTCATCTAATACTTCATTATCACTATCATTAATCGGAAATTCTTGAACGGTATATCTATCATTTTCAAAATTTTTAGTAGTACTAAGTGATAATTCTATAACTTTGATATTGTCTTTATTTGAATTTGGCCTATATATATTGCAATTTTGTGGTTGTGAATATATGACCTTTACACCGTCCATAATTGCTTTTTTGCTAGTTAAAATTCTTAATTTTTCATCATCATCAATATAACTCATATCTTCAAAACCAAATGGATAAATAAAACTTGGCATAATAATGTTAGTTGTATTGTTGCAATTATTATTAATAGTAGTGTTGCCAACATTAACATTACTATTTGATGTATTTTCTAGTGTAATAGGTAAATCGTGAATATGATTTATATGGCTTTGATTGTCTTGTTGGGAATTATTAATTTTACAAGTTTGTTTATGTCTTGTTAAATTTGATTTAGTTGAATATTTTTTATTGCAAGTATCACATTTAAATTCTTGACATTCTGTTTGCGGTTTGCACTTGCGTTTGCTGGAATTATGTCTATTTAATTTCCATTTCTTGTCAAATGTAAAATTGCATATATTACAAATATATTCTACCATTAATTATACTTTTAAAATTAATTGAATAAAATAAATAAACTTATTAATCTATTTTATATTTATAAAATTAATTTTATTAAATTAACGCGTGAATAAAAATGATTTATTAGCAATTATGTAGTATATATTAATTTTAAAATTTAATAATAAAACATTGAAAAAATTAATATAAAATTTACAAATAAAATATAATTGAGTTAATAACATATGATTAACTTAATCATGTGTTGCCACGTGTGATTAGATGATTCACGTGTTGTAATCATATGTTGTTTATCATTGAAAATGTATAAATATCAACTCAAAATAATAATTTTATTAAGTAAGTTGTGCATAGGTTGTTTTACATATATTTATTAAATAAATGCGGAGACAAATGTGTAAATAAAAGGTTTAATCATTTGTTGCAGAAAAAAAGGGAGGGGGAAAATAGGTCATCCAAAATTTTTTGAACCAAATTGGAAAATTTAAATTTTTTAAAAATAAAAAAATAATGTTTATATGATAAATTATGAAAATTATATGTAAAATAACAAAAACCTTCATTTTCTATCACACCAAAAACGGAAACGTCAATTTCTCTAGCTGTGGAAAGCATTCTGGTGTCTTATGTCCTGAATGTGTGCAATTAGTTTCTAGCATATGTAGTTTTCCAGCTAAGTATAAAGTTCGTAATCCTAGAAGGTCTTTCACATATTGTGAAGAATTAAAGAAGTTTTGAACTTGTAAAGCGTCATTAGTAATACGTTCTTGGCAAGGGCGCATATTATGCACCCGACTATTACGCTCTGACATAGTCAGGGCTTGGCAACCTGGAGTTTCCCGTGTGTTGCAAATAATATCATAAAATTCGAATCTCCCCGATTGTGGCGGACTAATAACATCATCATTACCAGACCAAATCATAACGAAATTATCTAGAGATAGAATTCGTTCTCGGTTCTTATGAAAATTAAATCCCCGGTTGCCATATGCTTCCAAATCCGGAGATTCATTATTCAAATAAGGTAAAAACGTCGAATTTGCTAGATATGTCGCATATTGATATGGATCTTTCCAATAACCTGCAAATGAATATCGTGGTTGATAGAACTGAGTATATACTTTTTGCCAATTGAAATATATCTTATTAAATCCATATACACCAGCATGCGGACTAACCCACGTGATTAGATTACGTACTGGAAAACGATTACATCTTTGCACATAGCCGCGTGCTAGTAAACCACCTTGACTCATTCCTATAAAATGAAATCCTTCTTCTAGAGCAGGAATGGCGTATATTGCCATACAAAGTTCCTTTAATTGCCAATCCATAGTTTTGAATAAAGAATTTCCCCGACCATTACCAATCTCAATATTATACACCTGATTAGGAAGTCTGGATTTGAGCCATTCTGCCACTGGAGCTAATTCGCTGGAATCACTATATATACCGTGAAGAATAACAATAGGAGTTGGTTTTGGTGATGGATAGTAATAATACTTGTCAAAATCATATATACCTTGTGAATCAGATTTACCTAACTTAACTGAAGCAACTGCATTAGCTGCATTAGCTGCATTAGCTACATTAGTATTATATGATAATAAACTTAATGCAATACAAAATAAATTAATACCTAACATTTTTATAATTTTTGATTTATGATTAATGATTTATTTCACGTAATGTAATATTTTCAATTAAATGAAATATTAAATTAATTCTTTATGTAAAAAAAATACAATAACTATTGGCTAAAATATTTGGAAAAAAATAAAATACAAGACAAATTTATAAAATACTACGATATAGTATGGTATCATTTCCATTTAATGGGCATATCCGCAAATAAATGACCGATGTTTATTTACTCACATACCCAAATGATCCTATTAAAAGGACAATCCACTATTTGACAATTATAACTTATGG
>Ga0209400_1003222_pt1 | contig 11957 bp, 17 predicted proteins | sample M_130807_EF_Meta_FD_187313 | JGI IMG/M metagenome (GOLD analysis project Ga0209400, IMG submission 187313) | Freshwater microbial communities from Lake Montjoie, Canada to study carbon cycling - M_130807_EF_MetaG (SPAdes) (version 2) | ecosystem: Environmental > Aquatic > Freshwater > Lake... | reverse complement strand
CCCGCAATGTAGATTGCCACCAGCCCATGATGGCAGCGTATAGAAGCCTGGACAATCTGTCAAGCAGTCTATGGATAACTGCGACAATTTGTCATAGACCCCAGGCGGCATCTTGTCTCTGGAGCCATAGGCAGAGATACCGAAGGGCGTCTAAGCTGTGATTGTTGACGTCTATCGGTAGCTCTTTCACCTTGTCACCCCACAGGTATCCTTCGATCTCACGTATCAGATCGACGCAGCAATCATGCACCAAGATATGGGGCTTGCCCTCAGCATCAGGTTGCAACCGGCTTGCGACCGCATTGATACCTTCTCTGATGTCTTTGGGGCTTGCGACCGTCGCAATATCACACTCACTCAGCAGTGTGCGTCGTTGGTCGAGGCCAGCAGAGTCAGCGATAGACGCCTCGATATTCTCGTCGCCAGTGAGCGCATTGATGGTATGCCCATTGGCGATCGTCGTGTGATTGGTACGGTACAAGCAGCGATAAACATGTAAAACATTATCAGCCGGATCACGTGCCACCCATAGACAGCAGAAGGGGTCACGCACACCGAAGTCAATGGCACGCCACCGACGCCACTCAGTCGGCAAGGGTCGGCTGGGTATGACGTGCAGATCCCGACGCCATTGAGGCCACACACGCCCCTCAAGCTGCGACCACTCGCCACGCTCACGCGCCGCTCGCTCATGGTCACCGAAGCCGCTCAGTAGCTCTCTCAGGGTATCTTCTGGCACAAAAGGATTGTCCAAGCCGTATATAACTGTAGCTCCCACATTTGACGGCGCATCTTTGACGTAACGCTCGTAAACCCACGTAAGCCCCTTCAATCCTGGCGTAAACGTAATCAATGCGCGTGCATCGTAGTCGGCCAGCCGCATTAGCAGTTCATTCCATGCAGGCTGATCACCCGGCTCTTCGTCGACCCATGCCCCATGGATCGCGTCGCCTTGGAAGCCCTCACGCGTTTGCGCCCAGGCTTTGCAGAGTATCTTACCGCCATTTGGTAGGATCGCCTCAGCCTCGTTGTCAGCGCCCCAGTTCCGTTTCTTAGTGCCTTCTGGCAAATACTTGTCGAGCTTGTCTCTGATATATCGGCGGCTATCGGGGAAGGTCAGCGACACAGCCCAGATCATGCCAGGGCCCGGCTGTATGACGCTGACATCGAGGCTGTTCTCAGCACCCCACTTCCTCACATCTGGGTGGTCGCGGCCAAGTGCATGCGCGACCGCCCACTGGGCACCGAGGTCGGTCTTGCCGGCACGATTGCCGCCATTGACCAGCACGATCCGCTTGGTGGCATCGAGGGCCAGGGCCGCTGCTCGCCTCTGACTGGTGCGAGGCAGGGGACGATCCCAAAAGGCCGCATAGGCCAGGGGTCGGGCTTTGCGACGACGGGCACGCTCAACTAAAAGCGCATATTCCTCCTCAAGAGCAGCACGGTTAGGGCTTACCATTTCTCAGCTTTTCAAGGCGCATACCTATCTCATCGTCTGACATCGACTGTATAGAGCTGACCTCGATGCGTTGTGGCTTGCCAGCCCCAGCCAAGTCGACCAACTTCGACGCAGCCATCACCTGGGCGGCTGCCGTGATCTCTGGGTTGTCGCCTCTGGCCATTCGACGCAGCAGGTGTATCCCCTCGACAGCGCCCGCTGTGATCTCTTTTGCCATAGCCTCGGCTGTCGATGCGTGTATGCCTTCGACCTCGGCTATAACCTCGGCTGATTGTGCCCATTTGGTCAGTGTGTTGCGTGACACGCCGTATTTAGCAGCAAGCTCGGTGTATGTCTTGCCAGTGGCGAGGTCTGCGGCCAATGATGCTGGTCGCGCAATTTTGCATGGTCTTGTGCCTTTAGGTGGCATTGAGTCCCCACACCACCCTAACCACCCCACCGCCCCCACACACCACCGTCAGGACCTCGCCTGACAGATCCCAGGCCACAGCCTCGCAGGTGTCAGCACACATCGCCACCGAGAGGGGCTCGCCCAAACGGGGCAGCGTGACCAGGCCGCCGACAGGGCTTTGAGCCTCGACCACCAGCCAGTCAGGCGGGGTTGATGTGTCGACAGCGGGGATAAAGAGGCAGGCGAGGAGAAAAATCATAGCTCACTCTCAGAAAGAATTACGGCGATTTCAGCGGGGAAGTCGGGAGTACAGTACATGGTGCCGTCGTGAGGTACGGCCTTACCAGAAAAGGACACGATTTGAATCTTAAGCGGCTTTAGGACGCCTTCTTTCGATAACCGCCCGCTTGCCAGCCAAGCATTGATCTGGGCCTGTTCTTTGGCAAGATCCTCTGCCACCAAATCAGTCAGTTCGTGCCACAGCTTCTCTGCTTTGAGTTTGGCAAGGCTTAGGGTTCTTGTGTACCCCTCATCCGCGGGGTCATCAAAACCAACGGACCAACGGAAGCTCTTGCCTGTATCCTCCACTTGTGCATAAAACTCCTGCTGCTCACAATTACCTGAGAAGCACCACCGTACTGCTCCGTTGTCGTCAATGACCCGGTACCAAGTCAGTTTAGGTTGCTCCCAAAATGAGCCATCAGGGAATCTTTTAGCCCCCTGCTCTTTGGCATATTGACCGATACTGCTAACGTGAGGGGTTTCTTTGGGCTTAGGCATTGTTAGCCCCCTTCGCTCGCATCGACCCAGTACCACCGCCGCCCAATCAAGATGGCATTGCTCACACCATCGTCGCAGTAGACACGGACGATGGCATCATCTTCGATGGGCACCGACAGGTAAGACGCCCCAGGTGTGACGTGGAGCGTGCCCTTGCCCAAGTCGAGGGTCGCAAAGTCAGCCTCTGGCCAGCGTACACCGTTAGGCAGCGAGTTGTGGGCCATCATTGGGCGCACCTTCGTCTCGATCCCCTCAAGGATCAGCCCACGCGTCAGCTCGGATCGGCTGGTGGGCGGCAGTTCGCTGTGTGCGTTGCGTGCGGTCACATAGACGACGGTACCGTCTATAAGTGCGTCCTCATCCTCAGACACCATCGTCGCCACCGTGCAAGGGCGGGGCGGGGCAGGCATGCGTTTAGGGCGGTCAGGACACGACCGGCCGTGTGTGCGAGCATGCCCTGAGCATGCTGGGCAGGGTTTGCGTTGACGGGCCATCAAATACCTCTCAGCTTGTCGTATCCACACCTGCTATCAGCGTCAAGCAGAAATAAAAAGCCCACCGGGAGTCTACGGTGGGCTTGAGCACGCACGTCTGAGGTGCTCGGCCAGCGTCAACTGGCCTTTGGCCGGTAACAGACGGCCCAGTGGCAAGGTGCTACTACTCACCTTGTGACAGTCCACTGGCGACGCCGGTACAAGACGGCATCGCCCCCATTGATTAGCACCATCTGCCTATAGCCGCAAGCAAAAACAGACAACGGCGACAGGTCACCCCATCGCCGCCGCTGCCGCCGCAAACACTGATTTTGGGTGTGCTTTATGCCTGACCTCGGATTGATTTGAGCCTGCATGATTGCAGGCGCTTTCAACCTATAGCAGCGTCAGCTATGTGTCAACCGCTACCTGACGACGCTCTAAAATCGCCCGTTTCCAGGCAAAGCACGCCACGATCAGGTCATCGATCTCCTGTAGGCGGCGCTCAGAGTTGAGCGCCGTCAATGCCTCAAGCCACTCTTCGCACACGAGCCCTTGCCACGTCTCAACAGGCCGCGCCCGACATACAGCCAATGCTGGCACCAATTCAGCCACAGGCACCTCTGTATCGGGGTAGTCACGCCCACGACCGTGGATCGCATCGGCCCTGACCAGCCCCACCACCACGTCAGCCAGCCCTGGCAGCGACGTCTGGGCCGCAAGGGTCGCCGTAATGCAGGCTTCCAGGGCCAGGGCGTAGTCGATCATCTGCCGATAGCGGATCAGGTGCTCACCGATGGGCACGTCGCTCGCATCGAGCTTGGCCATCAGGTCGTCGAGGTCACCTGTGATCTTCTCTAAGGGTGGGCGGGGTGTAGTGGTGGTTTCAGGAACCGGGAACATTGGCGTATCTCCTGGGTGACTTTGCTTTTGAGGGTCGAAGGTTGAGAGGGCGTCGAGAACTGGGAACAGAACCGGGAACAGATTTATGCAGGTTGTTTGCCATTGTTCCCGGTTGGTCTGTTTTTGATGAAAGACTTTCCTCAGCGTATCATTCATAACTCTTTTATATAATATACCGGGAACACCGGGAACATTGGCGTATGACCTTGTGTTTTTTGATTCTAAACCGGGAACAAACCGGGAACACCGGGAACATTGGCGTATATGCTTGTTATTTAGTCAATGGATACCACCAGACCAGTATCCCATTGATGCGCGACCGCAGGCGAGACAGGCCCACCTGCTTCGTCAATATGCGGCCTACTCTCTCGGCCATTCCGTCGCGTAGCTGATGGGCTTCCAGCTTCAGGCAGTCACTTAAGACCACGTCTGAAGTGAGGTGATCGCCGCTGTCATGCAGCTCCGCAGCGAAGCGGTTTTTGACTTCTGGTATCGTCAACCACTTGGCAATCCGGCCAGCCCATAAATCCTCTCGCTGGAATTCTTCGCGTGCTTCGGTGATTTGTTCCTCCTCGGCCTGCTCCAAGTGCCAGATCTCGCCAGCCCGATAGGCGGTCACCGCCTCAGCCCAGATCTGATCCCGGTTGAGCTTGATCCAGTCGAGGTCGACCTTGCCCACACGCACTGGCCAGAAGCGCCTGGCCCCAGTGGGGTCGCCCAGGAAGGTATCCTCGTTTGTGGTGCCACAGAAGAAGCACCGACGCGCCCAGGTCACCGGTTGACGGCCATACATCTGAATGAACGTGTCGCTTTGGGTGGTCAAAAACGCCTTCACATCTTCGACTGCACGCCCCCTCAGGCTGCTCAACTCGCTCAGTTCATGTCCCCAGGCTGAATGGGCTTGTTGAATTCCTCGCACCTCACCGAGCAAGATGGGACTGTCACTGAAAAATTCCGGCCCAATCAAGGCGCGTAGGGCGCTGCTTTTTTGCGCCCCCTGCTTTCCAGTCAGCACCAAGGTCGCGTCGGCCTTGCACCCAGGTCGAAGGGCGCGGGCTACCGCCTGGATCAGCCATCGCCGCCCAATCGTCGCCACCAATGGCGATGCCTCGACACCAAGGCCATCTACAAGCCAGCTTTCCAATCGAGACGTACCGTCCCAGGCGACCCCGTTGAGATATTCGCCCAGTGGATCGCGTACATTGTCGGCTGCGATGGCGGCCACGATTTTGCTGATTGACTCTGGTGGGCAGTCGACACGATAGACCTTGGCCAGCCACAGTGAGATCCGCTGGTCGTCGACGTCCTGATACGCCCTTTCACCGATACAACGCCGCTTCTTGAAGTCGTCCCACCATACCGCGCCAGTCCACCGGGTATCCGTGCGTAGCACCTCATCAGCGATGACTCGCCCTGACTGCTTGCGATTAGATAGCGTGCGCACTGCTCTCTTGACATCTGGCTCAGGCTCCCCTGCTTCTGGCACGCCGCCCACTGTGCCAGAGATCGGGCCGCTGTCGCTGTCGTCGACGGGGGGTGACCGCCGGATACGATCCAGCCCTTCCCAATCGCGTAGATCGACCATTGATTGTACCTCTTTGGCCCACATATATAACCGCCGCTGATGGCGTGCGGCTTTTAGAGCGGCGACCCACTTGGCCCAATTGTGCTCAGGTGCGATCGAGGCCATCGGTAGGCCAGCCACCCATGCGATCATATCGGGCGGCCACACTGGCCACTCTTGGCTCAGTGCTGTCGCAAGGTCGACACCCAGCCCAGACTGGTGCAAGCCCTCAAGCTTTACGAAAGCGACCTTGTTCTTCTCGTGGTAGAACATGTCTAATTTTACTTCTGGTGCCCACTGCCCACTCTGTAGCACTGAGCCCAAAACCGCCCGCTCGATCTCCTCGACCGAGGGTAGCTTACCCTTTCCGGGCAAGCCGCCTGTAGTATTCGCCATTTTATACCCTGGTTATGCGTCCCCACCTGGGCATAAGTGAGGGGCGACGGGTGGCCAAACCCGCCACCCCATCACGCCAGGGTAGGCACAATCAGAGGGTAGCCTACTGGTTGGGCCCGGTCAAGGGCGCATACAGATAGAACGTCTGCCATAGGCATGTAGATCGTTTATCTGCCTGCGATAAACCACCATTTCCATGTACCCAATAACAGTGACGACTCTCCTCATCTTTACTCATGGCTGGTATGGTCCAGTCCATTGTTACGCATGTCTCATGCACAACGGTTATCGCTCTTACAAGTTTATGCTTACCCAATTGCCACCTCCAGAAAATCAAACCCGTTGCACCTCACCCCATACGTCTCAAGCTCAACATCGCCCAGCGACGCCTCACCCCGCTTCGCCCCACCCTTCGCCCACCGATGCCAGAGGGGCCCTATCGACGACCAGGGCAGCCACCACACGACGCCCCGGATCTGGGCGACGACGCCCGCGATGACGTGGGCCTGGGTGGCGCGGTCAAAGGCTTCGGCCTGGTGGTCGGCTACCTCTGATAGAGGCCACCGGTCAGCGACGCTCGACTTGGCGTCGATTAGAAGCGAGGTGGGGCCCCGCATCAAAATCCAATCGGGCGGCCCTTTGCCGATGATTTTGGCCACCAGCCCGTCGATCAGCCGATAGGCGGTCGGCAGATCTCGGCGCTCAATCACTTCAGCCACCCTGCCCTTAAGGATCTGATGGCGCGGCTGCTGACGGATCACCAGCCACTTGTCGCCTTCATACCGCTTCAACTGCCACGCAAGAGCCTGCTCAAAGGGTAGGCCCCTGTTTGCGTGCGAGGTATGAGGCTGGGTGGGGAACAGGGTGGGGGGTTGGTGGCTCATTTTAGCCGCCAAACAGAGGCATCTGCATCTCATCAGGTGTCGGCTGACGTGTGCCGATCTCCTCATTGGTGTCGATGCGGATCATGCGTATTTTTTGAGATACGGAATCCCAATGATTAGCCACTTCAACTTGGCGATACTCCTCTTTTTTAAGCGCCTTGCTCCGCACATCTTTGGCCATGGAGCGAAGCATTGAGAACCGCTCTTTGGCTGCTTGCATCTCAGCCTTGGCTTCTGCCTCAAGATTGTCGGCTTCCTCAGCCATCTCAAGGGCTCGCCTACTGAAATCGGTCACCTCTTGGTCGGTCAGCTTTACAGGCAGATGGCGCTCACAAGTGCCGATGATTTGACTGGGTGGTGTTTCTTTGCCTATGTCTAAGCGCAGTTTTTTGATGTGACCCAGTACAATCTCGGCCAGATCGCCAGATAGAGTCGAGGCCACCGATACAAGGGCCTCAGCGTCGCTGATTGTCTCAAGGCAGTCGAGCACACCGGCCGCCTTGCGAAGCCCGTAGGCCAGCTCAATATCTGACTTGATTGATGCTGGTTGCTCTTTGGGTTGCTTCTTCTTACTCATCTGCCTTCTCCTGAAAAAAACCCGCACCTCTGACCTCACATACAGCAGGAAAAGACGCACCAGAGGCGCGGGCTAAATTGTGTTTGTCGATTGCGCTTTTTAGGCGGTTCATCGTCGACAGTCGAGGGTCGATTAGACCACGCTCGACCTCACTGATGGTCGCCTGCCTCACGCCTGACAGGCGAGCCAGAGCTGGCTGGCTCAGACCGGCTTGTATGCGGAGATCTCGGAGCTCACTGTGCATCTGACCACGCTATCCTGTCTGTCTATACGCTGCAACGTATAATAAATCACGTGCGCATGTTGCACCTATACGTCTAAGCGTATAGATTATCTGCATGACCTCCCCCGCTTCAATCCCCGCCCTACCACCCAAGATCGGCTGCCGTGTCTGCGGCCGAACCGGCTGGCAGATCTGCCCCCAGCACGCTGCCGAGACTGACCAGCCCGCCAGGGTTGTACGTCTCGATAATTGTGCTGGTTGTGGCGTACCTCTGACACGTCAGAGTCGCTGCTCAGCCACCGGCTGCCTTGCCTGTGAGCAGGCCAAGGTGGGCAAGGTGACGGGTGACTATGGAGTTGGCGAGTGGTCTAACGATAGTATCAGGAGCAAACGGAAATGAGTGCAATTCAACAACTTTTGGCAAGCCCACATAAAGCCGTCAGGGCTGGCGTGATGGCTGACATCATCGACAACAACGCCGAGCATGACGCAGGCTGGCCAGCCGATCGTCGGTGGCTGTGTGCTGCGTGCAGTAAGGCCCATATCAAGTACGATGAACTGGCGGATATGCTCCAATTATTCGGCTACCCACGCCCTTCTATGGGCGACCACGCGTACCGTGTGGTGCTGGTCGAGCTGCTTGCTGTCGAGGGTGCGACGCTGGCGACCGTGATCGCTGGTGCTGGCGGTGACTCTGCCTATCTGGCTGGGTTGGTGGGTCAATGAGTAGTCGCCTACGCCGCGCCCTTCGTAGCCGCTACACCCTGCCCCCTGGTGTGTGGCAATGCCCTAAACCCTTGCACGTCTTCGGCTTCTACGGGGTGACCCATGCGTAAAGACACCAAAGATGCGATCTGTGTATTTCTATTGTTCTTCATTTGTGTGCCCACTCTAATCATTCTGATGGCCGTCACTGGCCTGTGAGGTTCAATGTTTAAGACCGCTCGTCGTAAGCCCATCTCTCTGCGCATGGCCATCACTGGCATCACCGGCTCTGGCAAGAGCTACACCGCCCTAAAGATGGCCCAGACCTTCGCCCAGGGCGGCAAGGTCGCAGTGATCAGTACCGATGGGACAGCCCATCTGTACGCTGACGAATTCAGCTTTGACTGTTGCCGCCTGCCCAATAATCACCCGTCGTCGTACATTGAGGCCATCAAGTACGCCGTCGCCGAGAAGTACGAGGTCTTGGTGATCGACAGCTTCTCTGACGAGTGGGCTGGTCCTGGGGGTGTGCTTGAAGTCGTCGATCAGGCCAAGCTCGTTGGGAAAGACGGCTGGCAAGAGATGCGCAAACCTCAGGCGACGCTGGCTGACCTGATGGCCACCGCCCCGATTCACTTGATCGCCACCATCAAGGCTGACGAGATTGTGACGCAGACTGTCGATGTTGAGGGCAAGCCTGCTACGATCAAGCTGGCTGGGAAGCTGGTACAGAACAAGGATGTGCCCTATGCCTTCGACATCATCTTGGCGATGGGTGACCCTCAGGGTGCAACAGCCAAGTGTGTCGTAGAGAAGACCAGAAACCCACTACTCAAGGGCATTATCTGCGAGAATCCTGGCAGCGAGCTTGCTGGCGCGATTCTGGCTTGGCTTAACCCTGAGGCCATTGAGGCCGAGGTCACACCTGAGACCACAAACCCTACCCAACCCCAGGCCAGTGGCGAGCCTGGGGATCTGGACTGGGCGAAGAAGCTGGCGAAGCTATTGGAGAGCCACGGCTACGCATTAACCCAGGAGGATGCGATCTTCTTGCTGGCCAGCCTGACCGACCTGAGGGCAGCCAAGAGCCTATCAACAGCGCCTCAGGACATCTTGACGACCCTGGCGGCACTGAAGCCAGAGACACTGAAGGCGGTGATCGAGAAGGCGTATGGAGCGCAAGTCCTGCCTTAATCGCCAGGGCCAGGGCCAGCCAGGAATGGCTTGAGCACGTCTGGCAGCGTGAGCGCCACACCCAATGATTAGCCATGATTCAACCTCAACCCCAACCCAAAAGGAGACCGCCATGATCGAGATCATCATCCGTTGGCTTTGTAACGGCGGCTGGTAAACCCGCCCGCGCCTGATTTGTGCCCATACCCCGCGAGGGGATGGGCTTTAGGCGGTAGGAGGTGCGACGATGTACGCTTTCTCGGCTGTGAAGCAACCATGTTTTGAGTGTGAGGCCATGCCCACCAAGAAGATCGGCGCTCTATATCTGTGCGCAGCCCATGCCCAGACGATTCACGATGGCCTGTGCCTCGCCCCAGAGCCGCCCACGGTGGTCGCACCCAAACCCCCACAACAGCCCCACTGGGTGCCGAAGCCTGCCAAGAAGCGAGCGGCCAAGGTGCTGGTTATTGATGGTCGCCCGAAGTGCCTTACCGAAGGGTGCGAATCATCGGCTATTTGTCGAGGGCTTTGTGACCCATGTCGCAAGCAACTTAGCAAGACAGGTACGCTGGATCAGGTTGCGCTGCCGTCGAAGCTGGCGCGAAGCCCGGTCGAATCACGGCAGATCGACATGGCCCGCACCACCTGCGTCGCCGTCGGGTGCGAGCGACCCCAGTTTCGATGGCTGTGTGTAGCCTGCTATAAAAAGGCCAGCCAACGTGGGTTTCTGTCAGAGCTTGCCCTACCCGCCAGGAAGCCGGGCCCGGCTGGCAGAAACCGCCAGACCATCATCATTGAAGGCCGCCCCAATTGCATGACCGATGGGTGCAAGTCGTCGTCGGTCAAGACGGGCAAGTGTGCAGCCTGCTACGCCCTTTCTCGCCGGGTAGTCGTGCAACGGGTACTTATGAACAAGTGGCCCATGACCCAGGAGGCCATCAACCTCGACAAAGCTGGGTGCGTCGCCGTCGGGTGCGAGCGCCCACGCAAGCAGGGGCGTAGCGGGTTGTGTGGCATGCATTATAGCATGGCCTATAGAAAGGGCGTGCTTAGCTCGCTTATTCTGCCGAGGTACAAAAAGACAGATGGATTTAAGTGAGCAGTGCGATCCTTGACGCCGCAGATTGGGGCCCCCGCCCCCTCACCACAGAGCAGCGGCAAGCCCGCCTGATGGCCAAGGCTGAAAGGCTGAGGCATCGGGCGGATTTGCTGACTGCTGAGGCAAAGCCCTAGACCCAAAACCGCCACCACGGCCGCCGACGTGAGACGGCCGCTATCATCATCAACTCCTGTCGAGCCCGCCCGCTGTCGAGGTCTAATTCAGCGATGCGCCGCCTTACAGCAGGCGAGCCCACGAGGTCAGTGTCGAGCAAGGCCAGCGCCCGCAGATCGCGGGCGGCATCACGCGTCAAGGCCGCTTCTACCTCGACCCGCCAGAGTGCTGCGATGGCCTGCTCGGTGGTCAGATGCTGGCCAGGGTGCGAGCACGAAGGCGAGCCCGCGTCTCTGAGGTTTGGGCAGCGTACCAAGTGCGATGGATCTGATTTGGGTGGGTATTCAATCCGGTTATCCCACACCGTCTGAGAAACCTTGGGCTGGGGCTGCGATCATCGCTCGCCATTGGCTGGGCGGCGCTTCGGTCGTGTTGAGCAGGGCCAGGGCACGATTGACACGGTCTGGGCTCCAATGCTCGATAGGGGGCGACGCATCGTCAGCCTTGCGAGTGCGAAGGGCGATGGGATCAGGGGGTGACAGGTACGGCATGCAATACTCCAAAAATTGAAGATAATTGAGAAAGCTGCCCAGAAAGAGATAGCAGCAACGCCAATACAATCAGAGTTGCCTGCGTTGGGTGGGTTTTAGACCAATCTGCCCAGCCTGATTGTTGACTGGCCAATACCCTGGCCTCAAGGGCGATGTTGCGGTCGGTCAGTTCACGCACCTCACGACGCATCTCAAGCTGCTGAGCGATCAGAAGGCGCACGGCATCGGTCAGACCATGCACCGAATCGGTAAGCACACGCATAGCGTCAAGAAGTTCTTTATCAGTTGCCACTTGTTGCCGCCGCTTTGCGCTTACGTTTGCCACAAGAATCGCCATTGAGGCGGGTTTCTCGCGTCAGACGTGCGCTGATATGGGTGGTGGGTATGCGCATTTATTTGGCCTCGGCTGGCCATTCCAAGAGCGTCACAACGAATTTGCTGTACTTCGATGCGACGATGAAACGCCAGAAGGCGTCCCAATCGGCGGTCGCTGCGATCACGATGCACCCAGCCGACCACTTATCGACCGCCGTTGAGGCAGTTCCTGCGCGATGGATCTGGATCCCCTGGCTATCGCGGTAGATGGGGCCCCCATACCGAAGGGTTGCGTCTCGGTCATTGTCTCGCCAAGTGGCCAGCGACTTTGCCTGGGCCAAGCAGGGGTA